>WBZO01001035.1_pt1 | contig 48277 bp, 41 predicted proteins | sample 5204261 | NCBI WGS metagenome assembly WBZO01 (sample SAMN12412400, study PRJNA552823) | activated sludge metagenome | isolation source: activated sludge from anammox sidestream of wastewater treatment plant... | place: USA: North Carolina | collected 2017-09
CCCGATAGTACAGGATGACTTCGCCGGAAATGGCATTGCTATTTTCATCCATAAAAGCGAGCGGAGGCACGATGATTCTGGAGCCACCGGGGCACTCCAGCACGCCGCCAGTATCTGCACTCACCCGGAAGGAGATAAACTGAGGTTCTACGCCAACTACGGGAGGCTGGACAAAGGGCTGTCTAGCGAACCAGGTCTTCTGTTTTTCCTCGAAAGAAGGGCGACCTGTCACCTGTGCAAAGATCACAAGTCCCACGAGTACTGCTGCCGCTGCACTCACGGCGTACATCAGCCGCCGCAGGGCAGGCCGTCGCTTTGGCCCCGGCTGAAGCTGGGCGAGCAGTGCCTCGAAGTTTTTGTGCCGGGCAATTTGAATGCTCGTCAGGCGCTTGGGATTTACATGTATTTTGTATTTCTTTTCCATACGTCTAAATTTTAGATGGAGCACTGGAGAACGTACCTGAAATAAACTAACTATTTGGGCAGCGTCTTTTGAGCGCTGGTTGCGGTAGCGAAATAGTCATGCCGCTAAGAGCTTGTTTGCGATTTGGTCACTTGGCTAAAAGAAAGGCTCTTCTCCTTTGCCATTTGCTTTTGACAACAGTATCTTTTTCAGCCGCTCCAGCGCGCGGTAGGTTCTCATCTTGGCGTTGCTTTCGGTGATGTTGAATATTTCCGCTATTTCCCGAAAAGGCCTTTGCTCAAAAAAGCGCAACTCGACGATTTCCAGATCAGCGCTGCTCAGCTCTTCCAGGGAAGGGACGAGGAAAGAGCGATAAGGCTCCAGGCGGTCCTTCTCCATTTCCTCAAACAACTCTGCCAGGTGGCTATCGTCTGCGCTCACCACTCTCACCCTTTTATTTTGTCGGTAAAACTGTGCTACTTCGTTCGTTGCAATGCGGAAAAGCCATGCGGAAAAAGGGACTCCTTTAAAAGTATAGTCCTTCAGGCGCTGCATTGCTTTCAAAAAAACCTGCGAACACAGGTCGGCACAGGTGTCTTCGTCTAGAATGCGGTAGTAGATGAACTGAAAGATTTGCTCAAAATAGCGGTTATAAAGCGGGCGGAACAGCGCGGGGTCGGCCTGTGCAGCTTGGATTTCAAGCCATTCTGCCTGCAAGGCCTCGTCAGAGACCGTCCGCTGAGAGGTATTCATTGGCCCTTCATTTTTCACCAGGGTAAAGCTTATTTGCAAATTTGAAAACATCTATCGCTTTATATGGCCTTCTGCCCTTGTTTGGAATTTGCCCCTCGGGCCCCACCGGTTTTTTTCTGTTTTCAGCTCAAGCATCCTATCTCAAACAAGCGCTTAGGAACGTGTCGGAAATAACTTACGCATTTGGGCGGCGTCTTTTGGGCGCTGGCCGAAATACCCAACTTATTTCCGGCACGTTCCTTAATTGACTGGGCAGTCCACCCTGTTTTTGCGATAAAAACACCGATGAATACCTTTTAACTTTGTAACAACCCGGGCATGGGTATGAAGAAAAAAGAAAAACCTTCTCTTTTCCGATGTATTCAGAGGCATTTTTAGAAGAAGATTTTTTCCTTTTTCTCTCCGTTTGCCGGGCAGCTATCTATTCTCGTCACCATAATGAAGCAATGCGGAAAAGTTACAATCAAAGAACGCATTTTTTGTTTTTCACAATGCCATTTTGACCAAAGTCTTCTCTAGTCAGGTTTTAAAAAAAAGCTTCCCCGCATCCTGTAGGCAGAGGCAAAGAGGAGATTCATCTCCCGGACTTCGCCTGCACTATGCAATGCTGGTGCGGATACCGGGAAACTTGTGAAGTTTGCTTATTTCAGGTGTCCTGGACTTTTGGCTCCCAGAAATTGCATCGAAAGCAGCTAGCTGCTACTTTTGAGGGCTGTTTCCGTTGGTACGGGAATTGAATACCGCCAATCTGTTGGTTATGACTTCACTTCTGTTTCTCTTTTTTGCTTTGACAAGCTCTCTTGCCGACCCTCCGGTAAAGGTTGAATGGCTTACGCCAGCTACCCACGACTTTGGAACCCTGCAAACGGGAGTCATTGCCAAGGTTGAATTTCGCTTTAAAAACATAAGTCCATCGCCGATTTCCATTGACAATGTGCGCACCTCTTGCGGCTGTACCGCTGCCGACTGGCAGGACGAAGTCATTTTGCCAGACGAAACAGGCCACATCCTCATCGAATTTGAAGCTAAAAAGCCCGGCTATTTCAACAAAAAGATAACTGCTTTTTTCAGCGGCCAGCGCAAGGCAGAAAAACTTTATATAGAAGGCTACGTCGAATGAGGCGCTCATTTTATCCAGAAGTCCTGTTTTGCAGCTTCTATTTTAGATTATCTTTGCCGCTTCTCTCCTCAATCCTCATTACAAAATGGCAATATTCATTTTCTTAATTGTTTCATACCTTCTTTTTAGCATCAGTTTGATGAAGGTATTTGAAAAAGCAGGCGAAGCAGGCTGGAAGGGTCTGGTTCCGGGGCTGAACTTCGTCGTCATGTGCAAACTCGTCGGCAGGAATGCCCTTCACGCACTGTGGTTGTTGTTTCCCATCGTCAACATTTTCATCTTCGTAGGGCTGTGTATTGATGTTGTTCGCTCTTTTGGCAAATACAGCTTTTGGCATAGCGCCATCGCAGTCATCTATGCGCCGGCTATTTTCTTTGCACTGGGTTTCGGGAAAAACGAAAAATACTTAGGCCCCACACTCAAAGACGAAAGGGCGTATTACAAAAAAATAGAAGAAGCAAAGAAAAACAACCAGGCTCGGGAGTTTCAAAAGCTTGTAAAAAACAACCCCTACCGGAAATCACCCACCAGAGAATGGGCAGAAGCCATCATTTTTGCGGTATTTGCTGCTGCCTTTATTCGCATGTTCCTCATTGAGGCCTATACCATCCCGACTTCGTCCATGGAAGGCTCGCTAAAAGTGGGGGACTTCCTTTTCGTCAGCAAGGCTCACTACGGCATACGCATGCCTCAAACCGTGCTCATGATCCCCCTGCTGCACAACCAGATACCGGTGATCGGAGGGGAGAGCTACATTTCCAAACCCAGTCTGCCGTTTTACAGGTTGCCCTCACTCACCGACATCAAGCACAACGATCCGGTCGTCTTTAACTACCCCGAGGGCGACAGCGTGTACGTCTTCCCGGAGCGAACCTGGAGTATCAGCGATTTTCGCAGGGGGGCTATTGACCAGGGGCGCTGGATGCAGATTAAAACCGGACAGGCCAAACTGGTCGTCCGGCCGGTGGATAAAAAAGACCACTACATCAAACGCTGCATCGGCCTGCCTGGCGACAGCCTCCAACTCATTGACCGGCAGGTGTACGTCAACGGCCAAGCCGTGCAGAATCCGACCCACATGCAGTTCATCTACCGGGTGACAGTTCCCAGTGGCTCCATTAACCTCGACAAGATGGCAGCACTAGGCGTCAACGTTGCCGAAAGCAACCCCCAACAGGGCATTTTCTTCCTCGACAGCCAGCAGGTTGAGCAGGTCAAACAGTTTGAGCCGGGCACTACCGTGGAATATTTTAACCTGCCCTCCAAGCCGGGGCAGTATTTCCCACACGACGTGGAGCACTTCGGCAGTTGGACGAACGAGAACTTCGGCCCGGTTTACATCCCCAAAAAGGGCGCAACAGTCGCCATCAGTCCTGAAAACATCGCCCTTTACAAGCGAATTATCACCAACTACGAAGGCAACACCCTGGAACAAAAAGATGGGAAGATCTTCATCAATGGCAAAGAAGCCGACAGCTATACCTTCAAGATGAACTACTACTGGATGATGGGCGACAACCGCCAGAATTCCGAAGACAGCCGGGTTTGGGGTTTTGTGCCCGAAGACCACATCGTGGGTAAACCGCTGTTCATCTGGTTCTCTACCAAGAATGGGAATATCGCCAACGGTATTAACTGGGACAGGATTTTCACTTCGGCTAACAAGATGTGATGCGCAAGGTCAATTCCGCCCATCCCATTCATTGCGTTATGCCATAGAGCTTGTTTGCGATTTTGCCCCGGGCCAGGTACTGGCAGCCTCTGGCTAATCCCCCTCGGGGAACCTGAGAAGCTGTTTGGATTTAGCTCTCGGTGAGCTAAATTCATTCAAACAGCTCCTGAAAGGCCCCAAAAAGACAGCTTACCCTTTTTCACCAACGCCAAATCGCAAACAAACTCTACTTCATAAAATCACCGGCCCGCTCTCATTTCCAAATCCTTCCGGCTCAATGTGATGAGGTGGCCAATAGGTTTGCCCTCCCGGTAGGTGATTGCCCGCAGCGTGAGCGAGCCTTCAGGCAGCTCCACGGGGCCATTGTATTTTGGTGAAAAATTGTCTGGCATAGTATCATCAATGGAGTAGAAAATTTCAAGGCCAGGCATTTCGGTATCCATTTCCAGCACGAGCTTGCCATCTTTGTTGGCGGCGCCGATGATGGCATCGTAAACAGCTCGGGAGTAATTCATCTCTGCTACATCCGAGCGGTTGAAGTGAGCTTCCATACGTCGGGTAAAGTTTTCCCAGTTTTTCGAGGCTTTGGGAGACCAATAAACTTCCGACAATGCCCAGGCACGCGGATAGGCCATGTACATGGCGTGGCGCAAGGTGGGAATCTGCTCTGTCCAAAGATTTCCCTGGCCGCCGAGGATGTATTTTGCATCCACTCCATCAGGGACGGGGTCGAAGCTGTAGCTTTTTTTGCAGCGCAGGCTGGCGTAGATCGGCGGGTCAATCGTCCGGTCGCCCTGGGTGTAATCGAGGTAAGCAAAGGTGGTCGGCGCCATGACCACATCGTGGCCAAGAGAGGCTGCCTCAATACCTCCCTGAATGCCCCGCCAGCTCATCACTGTTGCCCCTGGACTGATGCCTCCTTCCAAAATCTCATCCCAGCCGAGCAGCTTTTTGCCTTTGGCCTGCAGGATTTCTTCCACCCTGCCCATAAAATAGCCCTGGAGGTCTTCCACGTGGCGGGTTTTGAGCTTCTTCATGAGAGCCTGGCAGCCAGGGTCGGCTTTCCAATAACCTTTGTAGCACTCGTCGCCCCCGACGTGGATATATGGATTGGGGAACAAAGCTGCAATCTCTGTAAAGACTTTGTCCAGGAATTCATACACTTTTTCATCGGAGGGATTTAGGGTGTTGTCCACCAGCATTTTAAAGGTACCATTCCCGTACCATTCGGAAAAGGCAGTGCCGGGGTCAACATAGGTATTGGGATTTTGGGTGCAACTCAATTCGGGGTACGCCGCGATGGCAGCCATGCTGTGTCCGGGTACATCAATTTCAGGGACGACAGTGACGTGACGCTCGGCAGCGTAGCGGATAATCTCCCGGATGTCGTCCTGGGTGTAAAATCCGCCGACAGTTGCTTTTTCGCCAGGTTTGGGGGCAGGCCTGATGCCGAAATGGCCATGCCGTTCTACCCTCCAAGCACCTACTTCAGTCAGCTTCGGCAAGGATTTTATTTCAATTCTCCAGCCGTTGTCGTCGGTCAGATGCCAGTGGAAGGTGTTGAACTTGTAGCGGGCCATGCGATCAATGTAGGCCTTGACCTCTTGTTTTGTGAAAAAGTTGCGGCTCACGTCAAGCATCAGGCCTCTCCAGCCGAAGCGGGGGTAGTCCGTGATTTTCACAGCGGGGATGCTCCAGTTACCCCGAACCATTGTGTTGGATTCAATCTCTTTAGGGAGCAATTGCAGAAGGGTTTGCATGCCGTAGAAAAGTCCAGCGGGCTGGTTGGCAGTGATTACCACATTTTTAGGGCTGACCTCCAGCGTATAGCCTTCAGCGCCGATTTGGTCGTCCTTAGTTGTATTTAGGTGGAGCCGAATTGCACCTTTTGCACCCTGTTGGGTTTTCAGGGAAAAGCCGGTAGGCTTGCTGAGTTTTTCAACCAGCATGTTTGCGACGGCAGAGGCCCCTGCATTGTTGTAGGAAATAACCGTGGATTTTGACAAAAGGAAATTTCCGGCAGCCATTTGCACATCAACCGGCTGTGGGATGATGGCCGGCACCTGACTTTGAGCCAGAGCGACAATGGTCAGACTGAATGAAAGCAGGAGAAGTAGTTTTTTCATAATTTCTAATTTGTGAAATGAAGAGAAAAGATAGGGCAATATTAAGGAACGTGCTGGAAATAACTCAGGCATTTAGGCAGCGTCTTTTGCGCACTGGCTGCGTTAGTGAAACAGTCACGTTGCGATGGCTAAACTCCCAGCCCTGCCAGCTCCCAAAATACCCTCGCCGCAATACTCAACGCCTCCTCGGTACGTTCCTAAGGAGGTTTTCTCATTTTCAGAAACAGAAAAATCACGCGGCCGCTCAATTTCTGTCTATCTTTGCCCGTCTAAGTTTCTGATTTTGTAGCTGTTTAGCAAGAGTGCATCTCAAAAGTTGCAAGATGACGAGGTAAGTACCAATCACTGAAGAGGTTCTCTCACTCGCCTAAGAGCTTGTTTACTATTGGGTCACTTAGCTAAAAACGGCCATTTTACGCCACTTTTCCCCTTTTTTCAGTTCCGTAGTGCTGCTACGCAACGGAAAAAAGAAGAAAAATTGACGAAAAATTGCTCGTTTTCAGCTGCTGTTGGGGGTTGGGCTGCCGGAGATAAAAAGACACCATTTTAGTCCGGTAAGCTCCATCCCAACAGCATCTCTGCTCAAGCACCAAAACGCAAACAAGCTCTAAACGGCTACCTGATTTTCAATCAAAAAGCCTGCATGGACAACCCGTTGAACATCGAGGAAACCTTTGAGATCAACCTGCCGGAGCGGCAGACGCTGGATGAGTATCTCGACTTTGTGCTTCCCCAGGTTCGGCAATTTAGCGAGGATCTTCGGGAAATGAAGTTTTACGTCGCTCCGGGAGGCAAGCCCTGGATGGAAGTGAGAGGAAATCCGGAATTTCAGGAGGCGGTGCTTCATTTTTTCAACGAAGGTGGTGAATACCTGATCTCTGTGGATGGAAATGTTTCCCACGGGAAGTGGCGCCTGCTTGACGGCACCAACAAGATGATCATTGACCAAGGAAAGGGAAATGCAGAGCTTTTTGAGCTGGCCTTTTTGAATGCGCAATTTTTTATTCTCGTTAAACACGGCAACTTCCAGAAAAAAAAGCAAAACCGTTACTTCTTCATGGGCTATGAACCCGTAGTCAGGGGGTTAAAATGGCGGGATTGCGTGGAACTCATCTTCAATCAATATCGCAGTCAATGGGGGATGTTTCAGTGGATGGTTATTCTGTTTGTCATCATTGTGATCGTGGTGATCTTGTTTTCAGTTTTTTAACCTGAATCCGGGAAGGATCTTGGTATCTCATTGACAATCAATCCATAGCAAAAAAGAAAGAAGCTGCCTTTGCTTTTCACAGCGAATTGATTTATAGCGGCTTGTAAAAGTCCTTCACGGATTCCGGTTTAAAAAAAGCCGGATACCCTTCCAGTCTGAGGCTTTGGGACTTAGAGCTTGTTTGCGATTGGGTCACTTGGTCAAAAACGGCTCTTTTTCGTCCTGTTTTCCCTTTTTTTCAAATTCGTAGCGCTGCTACGCCACTTCAAAAAGCTAAAAGCCTGACAAAAAATTGCTCGTTTTCAGATGCTGTTGGAGTTGGGCTGCCGGAGATAAAAAGACACCTTTTTACCTCCAGCAGCCAAATCCAAACGGCTTCTCGGAGAAAGGCAGCGATCTGACTTGTGAGGCAGGCTCTGACGGCTTCTCCACATGCTCCGCTGGGATAGCCTACCTGTCCTGTCCAGGGCACGTTTGGGGAGGAAAACCTCAATCTTCCACTCGCAAGAAGCCACCTTGGGCATCAAAGATTAAGGTAACATCATTGTTCAACTCAACCTTTTGATTACTGCCTTCAATCTCCCATCCAATAATGTAATTGTTGGGGTAATTCAAAGTGACGTAGCTGAGGATAGGGGCCGGAACAACACTATCGGGTAACTTGGAAGTACCGTCAATGTCTATTACGGTTTTCTCCTTGTTAAATTCCAATTTGATGCCACAGGACAGTGTGATTTCATACACTTCATCATCGTCATTGTCTTTAATTGCCTTTGAAATGGTGCAATCGGGAAAATGGGTTGAAACGTAGTCCTTGATTTCAGTAGGAATCTCTTGCTCGGCGATAACGGTTTCTTTTTCACAACTCGCTATGAAGAGCAGAGAAAACAGGAATGACAGAACTGCAATTGATTTTTTCATGATACTATCTAATTTGATTATTTGATTACTGCTACTCTTTTTAGGATTTTCGCATTCTCCTTTTCTTAGAGCTTGTTTGCGATTGGGTCACTTGGTCAAAAACGCAAACAAGCTCTTAAAACTGGTTCATTTTTCAATCATTCGATACCGCTATTTCTGCTGGCAGGCAACTGCCCAGGCACGCAGCTGTACCGGAAATAACTACGAAACTGTTTGAATTAGCTTACCGGGCCCAAAAGGCGCCTTTTTCTCTCGGGCAGCCAAATCCAAACAGCTTCTAAGCATATGTAGCGGTATCTACTCTTTTGTTTCAATACTTTGTCAATTATTCAGGCAGGGTTTGCAGGTGCAAATTTTAAGGCAAGGCATTTAAAGCACGTCGGAAGTGAAGTTGTAAATCAAAGTTCCTAGAACTACCCTTCTGTATTTATTATTGCTTGCATTCTAAAAAATAAAATGCCCGTCCAGGAAGGTACAGAGGAAGCGGAAGAAACTAAACCTTCCCTTTCCCCGCATTTTTTGGAGGGAAGCATTTTAATTTCCTCAAAAAACACCTCCCATGAGTAACTATAAAGCAGGAAAAACCTCATCCCTGCAACCGGGATGCAACTCCAGTAGCCTCAGCTATGGCAGGTAAACAGCTTCGCAGCCATGCTATTATTGCAAAGCTTTCGCATGTAAAGTAACCATTTAACAAAGAGATTGCATCAAAAGGCCACTGGTGGCAATTTGACTTATGATACAGCTCCGAATTGTGGGAAGAGGAAGAAAAAAATGGATTTTTCCCTTTCTCTTCCTGCACTCTCCCAAGTAAGTACTTTCGAATAACTTTGTAAAAAAACACTCCAACATGAGCAAAATCCTCGAACTTGACATCGTGCTACAAGGCAGCAAACCCAAAATCTGGCGGCGCGTGCTCGTGCCAGAAGGCTTCTCTTTCCACCACCTGCACTACACCATCCAGTTAGCCATGGGATGGACCGATAGCCACCTGTACCAGTTCATCACAGGCAGAAACCAACGCTACATCGGGGTGCCTTTTGATGATGATTTTGGAGAAATGGAAGACAGCCGCAAAATCAAAATCAAATCCCTGCTGAATGCACCAAAAGACAAAATCCTGTACGAATACGATTTCGGTGACAGCTGGAAACACATCGTAGAAGTCAAAAAAGTACACCAAGCCGAAAAAGGGAAAAAATACCCCGTGTTGATTGGCGGAGCTATGGCCTGCCCACCAGAGGATTGTGGCGGCATCTGGGGCTACCAGGAGCTGGTGGAAAATCTAAAAATGAAGGGAACTGACGAGTACGAGGAGCTGGTCGAATGGCTCGGCGGAGAATTTGACCCCAATGAATTCGATATGGCCAAAATCAACGAAATGATTCTAACTTTTTTAAAATAAAATATAACTACTAAGGAACGTGTCGAAAATAAGTTGGGTATTTCGGCGAGTGTATTTTTGGGGGCTGGCAAGGCAGTGAAATAGGCGCATAGCCTTAGAGCTTGTTTGCGTTTTGGTCACTTGGTCAAAAACGCAAACAAGCTCTTAGCTACGTAACTATTTCACTAACACAGCCAGCGCCCAAAAGACGCCGCCCAAATGCGTAAGTTATTTCCGGCACGTTCCTAAACATGTGTTTCAACGGGCTGAACGCCGTGCGGATGGCCTTGCCGACACTTGCACAGCCAGCAAACTCCGCCATGTTCTCACGGGTCCGCATGAGCTCATCGGCTGTGAGCACTTGCTCCGCTGTCGGCCCGCCGACCAGGCCGGCGAAGTAGCCCTTCTCGCCTTTGATTTTGAAATGCCGCACGTCGCCAATCGTGCTGACATACTCGATTAGATCTTTTTGCCTTGCCATAGCTTTAAATTTTTGGTTAGAAAAAAATATTGAAAATCAACTGCAAAGGTCGGAAGGGAAGGGCTGGTGAGTCAAACTCATAATGAAGCAACAACCCACAAAAAGCACGGTTGCAGGGCGAAAATTTTGACCAAACAAAAACGAGGAAGGCGATTCAGAAAGTTGTAAAACGGGTTTCAACAGAAATTCGGTGAAATACAGCGCAAAGAGAGGAATTTTTCAAAATGTTGTACCATCCAATAAAAAAGCCCCATAAGCTATTGGCCTACAAGGTTTTATTTCTTAAAAATGTGATCCCGACAGGACTCGAACCTGTGACCGTCTGCTTAGAAGGCAGATGCTCTATCCAGCTGAGCTACGGGACCTTCGCTGAATGAGATTTTAAAAAAAGCGCCGCAAATGTAGCCTTTTTATAAAAAAGCTACCCTATCGCAGCTGTAATTTTACAAGTCTTATTTGCGCTGCGCCGGTTCAATTCCAGGCTATTATTTGCAAGTACTTAGCTGAGGGGAAGGGGAAAACTTTCAAATTTTCTTAAAAACGCCCGGGATCATGTGAGGAGGAAGGAAAAATGAAACTTTTCCTTCCTCCTCCACATTCTCCGAAGTAGTTGCGATTTTCTTATCTTAGAGCTTGTTTGCGTTTTGGTGCTTGAGTGAGCAGCGATGCTGTTGAGATTGAGCTTACCGGGCGTAAAAGGGCCTTTTTTTTGCCAAGTGACCAAAACGCAAACAAGCTCTAACTGGTGCAATTCACAGTTTCATCATTTTACAAAATACTATGAGTGTAAAAATCGAAGAGAGCTGGAAACAAGTTTTAAAGGATGAGTTTGAAGCACCTTATTTTCAGGAAGTCATCGGCTTTCTGCACCGAGAGCGTGCTGCGGGCAAAATAATTTATCCACCGGGGCCTTTAATTTTCAATGCTTTTAATTCCACTCCTTTTGGCGAGGTGAAGGTTGTCATCCTGGGGCAAGATCCCTACCTCAAGTCGGGTGAAGCGATGGGGCTTTCGTTTTCGGTACCCAGGGGTATTGCTATACCTCCTTCGCTTCAGAATATTTACAAAGAGCTTCAGGAGGATCTCGAATGTCCCATTCCCCATCATGGCGATCTAACAAAATGGGCAGCACAGGGGGTTTTTCTGCTCAATGCAGCACTCACGGTAGAGCATGGCAAACCGAACTCTCACGCCCATTGCGGCTGGCATGCTTTTACCGATGCCGTCATCCGCAAGTTGTCGGAACAAAAGGAAGGGCTTGTCTTTATGTTATGGGGGAATTTTGCGAAGCAGAAATCAGCGCTGATAGATCCCTTCAGGCATCTCGTGCTGGAGGCTGCCCACCCTTCGCCACTGGCAAGGGGAGGTTTCAACGGCTGCCGCCATTTTTCAAAAGCAAACGAGTTTCTAGCTTCACAGCAAAAGGAGACAATTGACTGGTGTATCGGAGAGCTGCCCGTGGCAGTTCTCCCTGACAAGCGCTAAGAAGCTGCTTGAATTTGGCTGCGGCGGCACTATTTTGTGTAAAAATGCGTCACTGGAATATCCACGGAGAATATCAGGCCAAAGCGCCAGGCGTTGGTTTCATCAACAGAAAGGCCCGCAGAGGGGTCAATTTTGCGCAGGTTAGGTCCCAGTTGCGCTCCGATACCCGCCGAAACCGGAATGTTGTTGCCAAATCCGTAAATCATATAAAATCCCGGCGCGATGATATTTTGAAACTTGATCTCGGGGATGGGCGAAGTCTGGTCGGAAAAGCGATAGGCGAAAATAGCCCCGACGTCCACGAGCTGGGTGTAAAGGCTGAGGCTGCCATAGTCGTCTTTCAAACCAAAATTAAAGCCGATACCTAAAGGAGCATACGTCGAGAGGACATTCTTATCCTTAAGTGCATCGTTGACTTCTTTTTGCACGTCGTTTTCCCAGCCATACCCGAGGCCGCCATACGAGTTGAGCGACACGCTGAAAGCTGACTGTTTTTTCAGTCGGGAGCTGCCCGGAGGCAGGGCAAACAAGTCAATGGCCATAGCCACTTCTTTGGAGGAACGCGCTTCGGCTACGGAGGCCATAAAATTCGAGTATCGCAAAAAGTCCTTTTTAAAAGTGAACCGATTGCCCAGCACCTGCGTGAGCAGGTAAGCCACGTTATTCACTGCTGAGGTGTAGTGGTTTTGCCTGACGTTGAACTCCAGCTCGTACAATTGGCGCAATATGTGGAGGAATTTGGCCTCCATCGTGTCCAGATTGACGGGCTTTAAATTGGAACTGCCAATCGGGATGACGACTCCCCCTTCAATTTTCCAGTCGGGCAACTTGACCTGATGCCGGAAATCTGCGACCAGGTCGAGGAGGTTAAACATCTGGGTAGCAAAGCGATAGTAGTCATCATAAGAAATAGTGTCGGTGCCCACTCTGCGTTTGAGGATGTCAATACTTTGATCGAGCAATTGGCCGGTTTGGGTGAAATCCCGGAGGTAATTCTGAAAGGAGACTGGCAACTCAGTAGCGCCGTGCATTTTCTTCAAAACCTCCTGCAAGCTGACGCCATCACTGTACTGGATATCTCGTGCTTGTTGATACAACAGACCGAGGTAGAGATAGGAAAAGGACAGATCCTGCAGGGAGTCGGCAAGCGTTGGAGGTGCCACCCAGGTCTGCCCGTATTGGCTGACTCGCAGCGAATTGGAAAACAAATTGAGCGTTTTCAGGCCCATTGCTATATCCTGCATGCTCTTCCTCGCCTTTTCATCTTTGATTTCCAACCGGCGTCCCGATTGCTGGACAGAAGCAGAGGTAGCCAAGTAGTCCAGGATATCAACCGGCGGCTTGCCGTCAATTAGAAGCTGAGCGGTGCCCATCAGATCCTCCGTCATGATGCGAAGTTCTTCTTTTTCAATGAAGCGTTGGTTCCGTGAAAAGTCCCGGACGTGCATCGGCAATGTCTTCATGTCGCGGATAAAGCTTTCCCGCATAGATTCCAGGTAGGCGTTGTAGTTGTAGATTTCGTTGTCAATGACGCAGATCAAGTTGAAGGTCGAGGGGAATAAGACCTGGAAGGTCTCTTCGTTTTTCAGAGTTCGCCGGAGGCGGTCAAAAAAGGCAGCGTTGAGTTCTTCTTTGGTTCGTGCCACCAGGAACATGGCCAGTCCATCTGCCAGGTTGGTGACAAAATTTCCCCCCTGCGATGCCGGAGAATCGTTGTACACCGGAACACGGGAGGGATACATCGCTTCCGCTGCAAAATCTGTCCGAAACCCCTGCTGAGCATAGGAGTGCATTGAAATAAACGGATTGCCCCGGAAGCACTCCTCCAGGTTGAGCAGTATCCTTCCATCCTGCCGCTCAACGGAATTGGCGCAGTATTTTTCCAACGCAACCAGGATAGCATCCTCATCAATTTCGGCGGAGTTGTCAATCTCGACGCGGTTTCGTGCAGGATTAAAATCCATGAACCGATTGAGCTGGGCAGCATCAAGCCAGGGATTTTGAGAAAATGCCTGAAAGGAGAAAAGAATCAGAAAGGAGGAGAAAACAGATGCTTTCATGGCGTCATTTTTTCTATAATTTTAAACGGCAAGTGCGCTTGTCCGGTACAATACCAGTTGAGAGGAATCCCAAGGCTCGCTGCTCATGAGTGGGCGGAACAATCGGCTCATGCTTGAGAGGAATTCCGACGATTGTCGGGGTTGGTAATTTTCCTTTTCCTTTTTTTTGTGGTAGGAAAGGTAAAGGACAGCGACAGCAGCTACTATGTAAACCCCGTAGCTGCTGGAAATTTGCTCATCGGTATATTCCCTGTTAATTTTACAAAAGGTGCCTTTCGCATCGGAAGCGAGGAAGTATATGCCGGGTTCTGCATCAATTTCGGTTCTCCTGCTATTGAATACCGCCGCTGAAATCGCACCGATGTTGACCGTGTTTTCCCAAAAGCAGGGGTAGTTGCTTTTTGCCAGGTTTGTCCATGAGACATGTTGGGGCATATTAGGCAGCGCCGCAAACAGCATAGCACCCGATTGCCTGACCAACCCAAATACCCGCTCTACCTCTTCCCTGGGAATATTTTCAGCTTCTATGTCTTCTTCGGGGAAACAGATGCTGGAAATGATAACTTCCACTTTCAACTTAGCGGCTGCCTCAAGTCCCTTTAAAAAGTCCTTTACCAGGAAAAACTTGTGGTCCACTGTGTTGACTTTAATAATAAACACCTCTGCTTTGGGGGTTATGCCTTTCACGAGGTTTTCTCCTTCGGGGGCACTTGACAGAACACTCACGCACTGCGTTCCGTGGCCTTTTTGCCGATGTTTGTCCATCACATCGCCGCTCCAAAAATCGCTTAACCTGTTGGGGTCGAAGCCCGGAACGGCCGCGTTGATCTTGTGCCCGGGCTGGTCAAGCCGCTTCAGGGCAGCGTGGGCAAGGTCAACACCTGTATCAAGCACTGCGATCTTTACACCATCGCCCTGGGTCTTTCGCCAAGACTTGTAGGCCCAGTTCTGAATGTGCTCACTCCAGTCAAATTGTATCATAAGGCAGGAAGTTAAAATGTGAGGTAAGCGAACAAAGGTCGAAAAAAAGCTCAAGGAATCCGCTATATATTTTTTTTACATTTTCTTAGTAAGCGGTGTTTTTGGGAAAAAATTCAAAATTCCTCCCCAAAAACACCCGAAATCGTGGGAGGAGAAAGGAAAAAATCATTTTTTCTTCGACTCTTGAAGCTGTTTGGATTTGGCTGTCAGAGATAAAAGGAATGGTTTTTTTTGTCCAAAGCGAAGGAAGCTTTGAAGGAATAGCTAAAGTTATTGCTGAAAAATTTGCTTCGCTTTGGGCGAAAAAAGGCGACTTTTTAGCCCGGTAAGCTCAAACAGCTTCTCAATAGACGAGATAACAACAAATTATATCCATCCTTTTCAAAAAGCCCAGAGTAGAAATAGTTTTAAAAATTAAAATGTACATCTTATTTTTCTGCAACCCCAAGTACTTCGGAACGTGCCGGAAATAAGTTGGGTATTTCGGTGAGTGTATTTTGGGGGCTGGCAAGGCAGTGAAATAGGCGCATAGCCTTAGAGCTTGTTTGCGTTTTGGTGCTTGAGGCGAAAAAGGGCCGTTTTTGACCAAGTGACCAAATCGCAAACAAGCTCTTAGCTACGTAACTATTTCACTAACACAGCCAGCGCCCAAAAGACGCCGCCCAAATGCGTAAGTTATTTCCGGCACGTTCCTTACTATCTTTTTATAGGATATTCAGAGTGTGTCATAAAACCTCTCTTCCTTCCGTCAGTATCCTTTGGGTGCCGATAGGGTGGGTTGAAATAGTGAAGTTAGCCAAGGCGATGTATTAGTTTTACGGTCTTGCCAGCTTTCAACACGCTATGAGGAATCCCAGCTTATTTCAGGTACATTCCCAAGAGGTCAATTAGATGGAGGCGGCTGGTGTTCAACTCGCAGTCCGCCTTGATTTTTGCCATTGCTTGTAAGCCGTGACGACGAGAGGGATGAGTGTAATAATAATGAGGCCAAGCACGATGAAAGACAAGTTTTCCCTTACGAAGGGGATGGTGCCGAAATAGTAGCCTGCCATGCTAAAGATAAAGACCCAGCTGATTCCGCCCCAAAGTGTGTAAGAGATAAAGCGCGGGCGGTCCATTTTAGAGACGCCAGCCACGAAGGGCACGAACGTTCGGAATACCGGCAGGAAGCGGCTGAGAATCACCGCTTTTTGTCCATGTTTTTCAAAAAACTCGTGGGTTTGCTCCAGGTATTTCGGATTCACCCACTTGAGCTTTCGCCCCTCCAGCAGTTTATCGCTGAAGTAGCGCCCAATGTGGTAGTTGACTGTATTACCTGCCACAGCAGCAATAGCCATCAGTAGCATGGCCAGCCAGATGTTCAGCTTGCCATCTGTGGTACCAGCAATGACTCCGGTAGCAAACAAAAACCCATCTCCTGGCAGGAAGGGCGTGACCACAAAGCCCGTTTCGCTAAAGATTACAAGAAACAGCACGACGTAGATCAGCGCTCCATAGTCATGGACGATTGCGCCCAGGTAATGGTCCGTGTGAAGAATGAAATCAATGACGACATCCATCAAAAATCGAATTTAGAGCAGAGCTTACCCTCCAGATTTTCAATTCTGGGGACACAACTACTCAGCCGGGAGGCTCGGGAGGAAAAATTATCCCAAGAAAGCACCTCCAGTTGGGAGAGCAGGAGGAGACATTCCTTTTCTTTCCACCTCCGCACACCGCCTGAACAGTTTGCGGGAAATAGCCTGCCTTGTTCGGGAGAAACCGGAAAATGCCAGCTCATTCCCGAAGCAGGTGGCAAAAATAGAAAAAGAAAGGACTTCGGGTAAAAAGGGAGGCATCGCTGGGAAAAATGGAGTGTAAAAAACAGGGCGCAGCTCAACGCTACGCCCTGTTGCAATGCCCTCCGAAATTATTTCGGAAGATTACTGTGCTACCTGTGTTGTGTCCTGAGCAGTATTTGCCGGTGTGTCGGCAGGAGCTGTATTCTGCTCGGTCTGAGCAGGAGTTTGTGACTCAGAACCCTGCCCTGCGTTGTCGCGGCAGGCAGTGAACAAAACGGTTAAAGCAAACAGTGCAATGGTTGCTAAACTGAATACTTTTTTCATGTTTAAAAAATTAAAGATTTAAAAAATAATAAAACTGCGTTGTTCTTGTTAACCCATCGCTGGCGATTCAGCGACACTGGCGAATGTTGTCCATCTTTATCTTGGTAGTCTCGTTGCCAGAAGAGTGGTGGAAACTGAAAGTTCAGCGATTTTGTGCTTACATGGCAATCCGGGCAGGAAGGTGGTTTTAGTCTTAGGGAATTGGATCCTTCTGGTACGTCACACCTTGTCGTTTACGTGTTTTTTTTCTTAGTTATCTGGAGATAAAGTCAAATTCAGACGCTAAACTACTTATGTTTTTCCTTTGTTCAATTTTTTTTCAAAAAAAATCAGATAAAATAAAACAGACGCCAGACCTGGCCGATGGTCTCTAAAAAAAAGGAGAGCCATCATTTGGTTCAAGTTCTGTCTTTTTTTATAAAACTCTGAAAATCAGCAAGCTCAAAACAAGTCAGGCAGCGAGCCGCCGGCAGCCCTCCTTTGCGTGCAGAAAGTACCCCAAAGTGAATATCCCGGATGCCTGCGGTGCTGTGCGCATCGGGATTAAGGGAGATAAAAACGCCCTTTTCTATCGCATAGGGAATCCAGCTCCAGTCCATATCCAGCCGATAGGGGCTGGCGTTGAGTTCAATGGCTACTGTATTTGCTGCACAGGCATCAATAATCTTTCGATGATCAAGAGGGTATCCGGGGCGGGAAAGCAGCAACCTGCCCGTGGGGTGTCCCAGTATTGTTGTGAATGGATTCTCCACGGCACGCAGGATGCGCCGGGTAGCTTTTTCTTCATCCATGCGCAAGTTTGAGTGTACGGAAGCAATGACAAACTCAAATTGCGCCAACACTTCATCGGGGTAGTCTAGCGAGCCATCTGCCAGGATGTCGCTCTCAATTCCTTTAAAAATGCGAAACGGTGCCAATTTTTGATTGAGTGCTTCGATCTCCTGCCACTGAGCAGGGAGGCGGTCTTCCTGAAGGCCGTTGGCATAAAAAGCTGATTTTGAGTGGTCTGTAATGCCGAGATAGGCAAATCCCAAGGTCTTGCACGCAGCAGCCATTTCCTCCAGTGTGTTCATCCCGTCCGAGTAGGTGCTGTGAGCATGTACGACGCCTTTGATCTGCTGCTCTTCGACCAGCACCGGCAGCTTCCCATCGGCTGCCAGCTCGACAGCCCAGGCCTTTTCTCGCAATTCGGGAGCGATAAACGGATAAGCCACTTTTTCAAAAACCATCGCTTCGTCGGGAAGGCTTCTAAAATCCTGCTCCTGGTTTTTTTGTAAAAAAGCCTCCATAAACTCCTCCGTGGCTGTGAACCGAAACAGCTTGCTGCCAAACTCCTGCGGGGAGCACTGCCGGATCAGCACGGGCAGTGCTCCGGCGGTGTGGCACAAGAGCCTGCCCTCTTCGCTTTTTTCCAAAACGAGTTCTCCACTTTCAAAAAGCTGCCCAATGGCACCGCTGTACCCAACGAGGATTTCTATGCGCTCCACGATGTTGCTGCAGCGGCGAAATGCCCCGGTGAATTCTATCGGGACACCGGGCAATTGCGCTTGCAAAATTTCTTTCAGGCGGCTGGCAGGCGTCTCCAGGTCAGCAAAGTGAAATTTACCTTGCATTTTTTGAAAATATTCAAGTTTTTGTCGAAGGTCTTCCTGGGTCTTTTGTCCAAAGCCTTTCAGCTCAATCAGGCGATTTTCGTTGCAGGCGTAGCGCAGCTCTCCGATGGTTTCCACGCCGAGTTCCTGCCAGATGATGCGTATTTTCTTCGGCCCGAAGCCGGGGATGTGCAGCATTTCCCGAATACCAGGCGGGGTTTTTTCTTCGTACTTTTTCAGGGTGGCCATTTCGCCGGTTTTCAACAGCTCCTGTATCTTGCCGGCGATGGCTTTGCCGACGCCTTTGATGGATTCCAGCTCCTCGCTGGTCATCTGCTCCAGAGGCTCGGGAAACTTTTGCAGGCTGAGGTAGGCGTTTTGATAGGATCTTATTTTAAACGTATTTTCCTCGTGCAGTTCCATGATCTCGGCGAGGTATTTAAATCTTCCGGCTATTTCTTTATTTGTCATGTCTTTGGATTTTATCCACAAAGAAAAACAGCCGCAGGGAATAAATGGAAATGTTCAGCGTCTGATTGAGATTTGACTCAAGTCCTCCGCAAGGGAAAGGCCTGCCGGACAGCAGGGACAGATTTTTTACAACCGGCAGCATTGCCAAAAGCCGGGTTTACAGCGCTGCCGGGTCGGCTATCTCCGCCAAGGTTTGCCCACATCCGAATTTCTTCTCTCATAAAATGGGGTTACTTTTGGGCGAGCCCTCCATCTTCAAAAGAAAACAAGGTAACTACTTAGCAGAAAGCTGTCTCATAGAGCTTGTTTGCGTTTTGGATTTGGCTTCTGTCGCCATTGACTTTTTGACACAACCTCTAATTGCGGGAGGAGGAAGAAAAACGAAACTTTTCCTTCCTCCGCCTGCCCTCTAAGGAACGTGCCGGAAATAAGTTGGGTATTTCGGCCAGTGTATTTTGGGGGCCGGCAAGGCAGTGAAATAGGCGCATAGCCTTAGCTACGTAACTATTTCACTAACACAGCCAGCACCCAAAAGACGCCGCCCAAATGCATAAGTTATTTCCGACACGTTCCTAAGTAGTTATAAAGCAGCTTTTAAATACTCAATCAAATGGTAAAAATTGTCGTACTCGATGGATACACTGCAAACCCGGGGGATTTGTCCTGGGAAGGACTGGCAGCTTTGGGCGAGCTAACCGTTCACGACCGAACTGCTCCGGAACAGGTATTGGAACGTGCGCAGGAAGCCGAAATTCTACTGACCAACAAGACGGTGTTAAGCAGGGAGGTGCTGGAGCAACTGCCGGACTTGCAGTGCATCAGCGTGCTGGCGACGGGTTACAATATCGTTGACACGAAAGCAGCGAAAGACCTGGGCATCGTTGTGTGCAACGTGAGGGGCTACGCCGCTAATGCCGTAGCGCAACACGTGTTTGCAGCGATGCTGGAATTTGCCAACGGCATGGCAGCGCAGGCCGACGACGTAGCATCGGGCGGCTGGCAGCAGTCAAGGGATTTCAGCTATAGCCTGCGGCCTACCACTGAGCTGGCAGGAAAAACGATCGGCATTTACGGGTTGGGGCAAATAGGCCGGAAAGTGGCCGATATTGCACTGGCCTTCGGCATGAAGGTCATTTCGCACCACAAGCACCCCCAAAGAGACCAGCGCCCGGGGGTGACTTTTGTTTCTTTTGAAAGGATGATGCGGGAGGGGGATTTTATTAGCCTGCACGCACCGCTTTCCATTGAAAACCAAGGTATTATCAACAAAGGCACTCTGGCATGGATGAAACCCACCGCTTTTCTCATCAACACGGGGCGAGGCGGGCTGATTCAGGAAGAAGATTTAAAAGAAGCGCTGGAGGAGGATCGGATTAGCGGCGCTGCACTGGATGTGCTGTCCATAGAGCCACCCACCAAAGGCAACGTTCTGATCGGAGCGAAGAACTGCATTATCACGCCCCACCAAGCCTGGGCTACGCGGGAAGCACGGGCACTGCTGCTCCAGGAGTCTGTAGAAAACATCCGGGCATTTCTGGAAGGGGCGCCTCGAAATGAAACAGGCAGATAAGTCGAAACCTACCTGCCCATTTTGAACCAAAACCTATCGCACCAATTAGTTCAGCGGCGGGATGCGCAGCATCTGGCCGGGGTAGATTTTGTCCGGATCTTTAAGCATCGGTTTGTTTGCTTCGAAGATCACCATGTACTTGTTGGCACTACCGTAGTGTTCCTTAGAAATTTTAGAAAGTGTATCACCTTTTTTAACTTCGTAGAACACAGCTTCCTGCTCAGGAGCCTCAGCAGATACTGTCATGCGGTCGTCCACGGTTGCAACACCGGCTACGTTGCCTACGGTGAGGATCACTTTTTCCCTTTCAGACTGCGATTCTGCAACGCCAGAAACTACGACGTGATCGCCATCTGCCACGATGTTCAGATCCTGGACTTTAAGTCCCATAGCCACTACGTGGTTGGTCAATCGCATCGCCAACTGAGAGTCTTCAAGTTGTTTCATGGCATCAGTGCCGGTAGTAGTTGGAGCTACAGGTTCTTTTGTTTCTTTTTTGCCACCGATCAGGGCGGCACCTGCATTTTTCAAAAATGAAAATAATCCCATAATTAGTTAAGGTTGAATTAGTGAAGTATTGTTCCAAGTTTAGAGCTTGTTTGCAGCTCTTTCAAAGCGTAGCGCAAAAGTAGTCAAAAGAAAACACGTGTTGTAAAAGACTTTTGCAGGCCAGGCCGTTCTGCTTCCCAGGAGGTTTAAAGAATTCTATTTTGCGACGGGAAAATTGATGGAGGTCACAAAAAAATTTGAAACTATTTTAGGAAGGGGAGAGAGGAGGAAGGAAGAATTTCGCTTTTTCTTCCTTCTCCCACAATTTGGGATGTATTTTAGATGAGGGCAAAAAGGGCATTAAGATTGCCAGGCAGGAAGAATTTTTTGGACGATAGCAGCGGGCACAAACATCTTGAAACAAAAACCAGCGAATTGAGTAAAACGCGTATATTTGCGCTGTTTTTTTCAAAAGGGTATAAAAAACCTTAATTTGATATTGTATATTATTGATTATTAGCCAATTGGCATAATCCAATCAATTCAACAACCAGCATTTACAGATTTGAAAATGTGGAGGTGGGTAAAGCGACAGGCCCTTTCCGGCATCAGCTCTAAAATCTGATCCGAAAACACAGGCAAAGCTGGAGAGCCTTCCCCCATACTTCGCAACCAAAAAAATTGCCTAACATGCAAGGAAAAGGAATTATTAAGTTTTTTCTCGTAGCGTTGTCACTGATTTGCCTAGTCCAGTTTCTATACGTTATACCGACAAGTAAAGTAGAAAATGCAGCGGATCGCTACGCAGAAAGCGTTGCCAGTCAAAAGCCGGAGAAAGAGAGACATGAAGCATTTAAAGATGCAAGAGCTGACTATCTGGACTCCATGTCTTCCGAAACGATTTTTAAAATCCCATTGATAAAATCCTATACCTATCAGGATTTAAAGAACTCCCAGCTCAATTTCGGGCTTGACCTCAAAGGCGGCATGAGCGTTTTGCTTCAGGTTGACCTGAGCGACTTCATCCGGGCGCTTGCCGGCAGCGGAGCCGATCAAGCCCTGGAAGAAACACTGAAAAAAACAGCGCAAAAGCAAGTATCTTCTCAATCCGACTTTATTACGCTTTTCACTGAAACCTGGAAGGAGGTTGCTCCCGAGCGGCCGTTGAACAGCATCTTCAAGAGAAATGAAGCGCTCAGCTCTCAAATCAATGCTTCAACTTCTGACAGTGAAGTCACCCGCATCCTGCGGGAAAAGGCAAATGAAACAGTTGACCTCACTTTCAAACTGCTAAAAGAGCGCATTGACAAACTGGGCGTTGTAGGTCCAAACGTCTCACTGGATGCAGGCCGCGACATCATCCTGGTTGAGTTGCCAGGGGTGGACAATCCACAGCGTGCAAGAACCTTCCTGCAAGCTGCTGCTAAACTGGAGTTCTGGAACGTTTACCGCATTACCGATGCCGGCATTCAAGCAGCATTTATTCAAGCCAATGAGAAACTGAAGAAAATGGAGTCCGGTGAAATCAGCCAGACCACAACGCCAACAGAGCAGGGCGATTCCACGACCCTTAGCACGGACTCCAGCGCTCTTGCACAAACACCTCCACCTGCCAAAGACACCACTCCAACCTTAGACCCCACAGGCACCCAGCAAGGCCCACTGTTCGATGTTTTTACTTTGAACGACGGCTCATTTGGTCTGGCTCCAATGGGTACTGCAGATAAAAATAAGCGGAAGCTCATTTCCGACATGCTCAGCCGACCCGGCATCGCTGAGTTATTCCCCCGGGATGTGATGTTTCTGTGGGCAAGATCGCCGTCAAAAAGTCCGGATGGCAAAGAACAACTCAACATATATGAGCTATATGCCATTAAGAAGGAGCCTGGCAAAAACACAGCACCGCTGGAAGGCGACCACGTCACCGAGTCTTTTGCAAGCCCCAACCCCATGACAGGGGAGCTGGCGATCAGCTTGAAGATGGACCAGGAAGGCGCCCGCATCTGGGGCAGTATGACGCAAAAAGCAGCTACGGACAACAACCGTGAAATTGCCATCGTACTGGACAGCATGGTCGTTTCTGCGCCAAGGGTAATCAACCCCATTCTCACGGGCGACTCCCAGATCACAGGCAATTACTCCGTTCAGGAAGCGCAGGATCTGGCCAACATTCTGCAGATCGGCAAGCTTCCCGCCCGCACCCAAATCATTCAGGAATCCCTGGTGGGGCCGTCTTTGGGTGCTGAAAACATCTCGACCAGCCTGAACGCCCTGCTCATAGGGTTCCTTATGGTCCTTGCGTTTATGATCTTCTACTACGGCGGAGCTGGTGTTATTTCAATTATCGTGCTCTTCCTCAACATCGTCTTCATCGTTGGTGCTATTGCTTCTTTCGGCACCGTCCTTACGCTGCCGGGTATCGCAGGTATCGTGCTAACCATCGGTATGGCCGTTGACGCCAACGTAATCATTTTCGAGCGAGCCAGAGAGGAACTAAGAGCGGGTAAAACTTTAACCGCAGCCATTAAGGACGGTTACAAACACTCTTACGCCGCCATTATTGACGGCAACCTGACGACCTTTTTCACGGCGGTGATCCTGGCAATATTCGGCTTAGGCCCAATCAAAGGCTTTGCCATCGTGTTAATGATCGGTATCATTTCCACGCTGTTCACGGCCATCCTGGTGAGCCGCATGATCATTGACTGGTGGGTAGGGAAAGGAAAAGACCTCACGTTCTGGCGCCCTCTTACCAAGAACATCCTGTCCAATCTGAATATTGATTGGATGGGCAAGCGGAAGATTTTTTATACTTTCTCCCTCATCCTGACAGTACTTGGGATAGCCTCCATCATCTTCAGGGGCTTCGACTTGGGCATTGACTTCCGTGGAGGGTACTCTATGAACGTTGCGTTTACCCAGCCCATCAATGCACAAAGCATCCGTGATGCACTCAATACACCTTTTGACGGAGAGCCGGTGGTGAAAGCGGTTGACACAGAAAATACTTACAACATCGTTACCGACTATCTCATTGACGAAACGGCAGAAGATGCGCCCGACCGGGTGATGGCAACCCTTTACGAGGGCCTTAAACCCCTGATTGGCAACGTAGAGTTCGATCAGTTCAAGGCTTCCGATGCTACGGCTGTCACCCACGTAGTTTCTTTCAGCAAAGTCGGGCCAACCGTAGCAGATGACCTGAGATATAGTGCATTAAAGTCTGTCATCTTCGGACTTCTTGCCATCTTCCTCTACATCCTCGTGCGCTTTACCAGGTGGCAGTTCAGTGTGGGAGCCGTTGCTTCTACTGCGCACGATACCCTGGTGGTCATTTCCTTGTTTTCGCTATTATATGGCATTCTTCCATTCCCACTGGAAGTTGACCAGGCCTTTATTGCCGCTATTTTGACGGTAATCGGTTACTCTGTAAATGACACGGTGATCGTCTTTGACCGGATACGGGAATTTTTCGGCCTTTATCCTGAAAAGGACAACAAGGAAATATTCAACATGGCTATTAATAACACCATGAGCCGAACGCTGATCACGAGTATGACCACACTCTTTACCGTTTTCATCTTGTGGGTTGTAGGAAGTGGAAGCATCAAAGGCTTTGCATTTGCAATGGTTGTGGGTATAGTCATCGGAACTTATTCTTCTATTTTCATCGCATCGCCGGTGGTTTATGATATTTCCAGAAGAGCTGACATCCGGATTACCAGTAAGCCCCAAGGTAAGGACAAGAAATCCTTCGGCAAGCGCTCTGCTGCCAAAGCCTGATTGGCTTTATTTTCTTCAGGGCTGTGAGTTTATTCATTATCCTTGCTGCTCCTGCCCTGCCCTATCGGAGGCTGACAGGTGATTCAGCGCAGCCATCGGGGTCTGGTCTGGTATCCACAACCAATCAGTCCCTGAGCAGTTGCCAGTTCTCTTCTCAACCTCTGTCCTCCTTAGCCTTCGGTGCGCAGAGCACTCAAAGCAAATCCCCCCTCACTTAACACAATGAGGGGGGATTTGCTTTGGGCTTTGAGCCACTATGATGTTGGTTCTCCTGCTATGTTTATCCACTTGTTTCTTTCCGCACAAGCCAGTTCTCCGAATCCAAATAGAATGGTGCATTTCGCTACAGTCCACAGCACAATCCAGAAAGTGTCAGGCAGGAATTGCTCCCCCTCAGGAAAGTCATTTCGCTACGATTCTCAGCATAGCCTCATTTGCAAGGTTTTATTTTGCTTAGCCTAAGAGCTTGTTTGCGATTTGGCCACTTAGCTAAAAACGGCCCTTTTACGCCACTTTTCCCCCTTTTTTCCGTTCCGTAGCGCTGCTACGCAACGGAGAAAAGGAGAAAAATTGACGAAGAATTGCTCGTTTTTAGATGCTGTTGGAGTTGGGCTACCGGAGATAAAAAGGCACCTTTTTAGCCCGGTAAGCTCAATCCCAACAGCATCTCTGCTCAAGCACCAAAACGCAAACAAGCTCTAACACTTTGACCCACTTTATAAGACAGCCTCTCTTTGCTTCCTTTGCGGTTAAGAAGGTGTTTGAATTTAGCTCACCGGACTAAATTCAAACACCTTCTTGAAAGCCAATACCACAAAAAAAGCCCCGTCCTCCGTGGCGGGGCTTTATATAAAGCTATGAAAACAAAAGCAATTGAAACTGGTCAAGCCTCTTTACCTCCCTTCAATTCATCCTGTAACTGCTGGAGTTCTTCCCATTTCCCCTGAGCAGCCAGTCCGGCCTGTGCAGGCCAGGTAGTCGGGTCGTGGATTCGGTAACGCGGGCCTGCTGCATCGAGGATATTTCGGATCTCATCCGGATCTGATTCTGCCAGTTGAGCAAACGTGAATATACCCGACTCATTCAGCAAAGAAGCGATTTTAGGTCCGATGCCCTCGATCTTTTTCAGGTCATCAGAATTTGAGGTTGCCGGAGCAGCAGTGGCTTCTTTCACTTGGGGTGTTTCGGCAGCAGCCAGTGCTTCGGGTTCTTTTTCTGCAACCGGAGCTGCAGGCTCTGTTGCTTTAACGACCTTGGCAATTGGTACTACCACTTCTTCTTTCACGGGTTCAGGAGTCGGTTTTTTAGGCATGGGAGCCACTGTTTCGACCACTTCGTCAAAAGGAAGAATGCTGACAAATGTGCGATTGTGGCGTCCTTTTCTGAAAGCTACCGTACCATCGGCAGCAGCATGGAGCGTATAATCTTTGCCCATGTAAACATTCTCGCCCGGGTGGAATTTCGTTCCACGCTGGCGCACGATGATGTTACCGGCAATAGCCACCTGCCCGCCAAACAATTTTACGCCGAGACGTTTACTGTTGCTATCCCGGCCATTCTGGGTTGAACCTTCACCTTTCTTATGTGCCATTTTCTTAAAATTTTTTAGTTAAAGAAATCGGGGTTCCACGAAGTTTGAATTCCCCGGGGTGCTGTGCCGTTAGCTTACAGGTTGATCGAATTGATCCTGATTCTTGAAAACTGCTGGCGGTGGCCATTTTTTTTGCGATAACCTTTGCGGCGTTTCTTTTTAAATACGATGACCTTATCCCCTTTTACCAGCGGATTGAGTATCGTAGCGCCTACATGGGCACCTCTCACGACCGGCGTGCCGATACTGAAGGTGCCATCCCGCTCTACCAGGTGTACCTGGTCAAACGACACGTTCTCTCCTTCTGCGGCTTCTAACCGGTGGACGAAGATCTCCAGACCTTCGGTCACTTTGAATTGTTGACCGGCTATTGTTACGATTGCGAACATGTTAGAGATTTTGAAAATTAAAGACTATGTTTCAATTTGCTCCGGCCCGCAAAAGGCTGGCCCAAAGCGGGCGCAAAGATAGAATGGTTGGTTGTTAAAAACTAATTTTTAAGCGCTTAATTCATCTCTTCAATCAATTTCTATCCTGCTTTTTCAGCCTGCTCTCTTGGAGCAGCTGCAGGAGCTACCCCATTCGTTTTGAGCAGGCAAAAAGGCAGTCTGCCGGCTCTATAAAATTGAATAAACTGGTTTTTACTCTTTGGGAATAGCTGCTTAGCAGGAGGTGTTTTAGGAAAAAAATTTTCAATTTCTCCTCAAAGACGTCCTGAATTGCAGGAGGAGGAAGAAAAAATGAAATTTTTTCTTCCTCCTCCTCTCCCTGCTGAATAGTTACCTTTTGGAAATGTGTAATAATAGCCATAAGTTGCGGAGATTAAGGAACTTGGGGGGAATAAGTTGGGCGTTTGTGGGGCTGGCAAGTCAGTGAACCAGACACATAATCTTAGCTGCACAACCATTTCACTAATACAGCCAGCGCTCAAAAGACGCCGCCCAAATGCGTAAGTTATTTTCGACACGTTCCTAAATCATTAGAGCTTGTTTGGGATTTGGTCGCTTGACTAAAAACGGCCCTTTTACGCTCGGTAAGCTCCATCCCAACAGCATCTCTGCTCAAGCACCAAAACGCAAACAAGCTCTTAAGAAAAACATCTCCAATGCAAACGATTAGAATCGGGTCAAAAGGCTCGCAAGTCAGCCGATGGCAATATTTCCTCATCGGTTTAGGGTACAAAATGGCTGCCGACGGTAAATTCGGGCCTACCACGCACAAATTTACCTTGGACTTTCAGAAAAGTAACGGCCTTGTTGCCGATGGCATCGTAGGTACGAAAACCTACCTACAGGCTTTCCGCCTCGGCTTTCGCCTCCAGGAAGCTTTTGAATACCCGCCTAAACCCGACTTCAAACCCTTAGTCAGCAATGCGGACCGCGCAAGGACCTTTGGCAATTACAAATTCAAGGCTGCCAATGACGGCCACGATTCAATTATCATTTTGGACGACTGGGAAAAGAAAAACATCATCAGCCTGGAAATACCACAACTGGCCGGCGTGAAGGGCATGCTTCCAAGCAACAAGATCAGGTTTCACAAGCTGGCAGCCAGGCAGTTAGAGCGATTATTTCAAGACTGGGAAAAGGAAGGGCTTTTGTCGCTGATTCTGACTTGGGAAGGCTCCTACGTTCCCCGTTTTGTCAGGGGTAGCAAGCGGACGCTAAGCAATCATGCCTTCGGTTCTGCTTTTGACATTAACTATCCCTGGAATAAACTGGGGCAAGTACCTGCCTTAATCGGCGAAAAGGGCACTGTCAGAGAATTGGTTCCAATAGCCAACAGGCACGGCTTCTACTGGGGTGGCCATTTCAGCCGGCTGGATGGCATGCACTTCGAAGTAGCCAAAATCATTGCGTAAAGAGCTCGCTTGGCTCAACGGACTGCCTGCCGGCGAATTTCACGGAGCAAACCCCTGACAATTGTCATTACCAATGGTGATACTTGTCATAAAATTCCAGCAGTTATCCTCTGAGTTTTGCCATGCAGTAAAAGCCAAGAAGCTACGAGCTTCAGGACTTCATAATTTGGCGAAGTGTTTAAGTTAAACATTGAATTTATTCCGAAAGGAATCAGGTTGTGCGAGTGAGAGCTGTCGCACAACCTGCTTTTTTTTAAAAGCCATCCCCATCGAGCAGATTGCCCAGGCCGCCGAGGATGCTTCCCTCCTCTTTTCTGTTCCCACTTCTGCCGTAACGCAGGATCCTGTCGGCTAGGCGGCTGATAGGCAGGGATTGCAGCCAAACTGTCCCGGGGCCTCTAAGCCTGGCAAAGAACAAACCCTCGCCGCCGAAAATCGTATTTCTAATGCCGCCGATAAACTCAATGTCAAAGTCTATCTCCCGGGTATAAGCCACCACACAGCCCGTATCTACTTTCAGCACTTCCCCAACTCCGAGGTTTTTGGAAGTGATCATGCCTCCTGCATGTACGAAGGCCATGCCGTCGCCTTCCAGTTTTTGCATGATAAAGCCCTCGCCACCGAACAGGCCGGTACCGAGTTTTCGCTGCAACTCAATGCCAATGAAAACGCCTTTTGCAGCGCAGAGAAAAGCGTCTTTCTGACAGATCACCTTGCCGCCCAGCCGGTGGAGGTCCAGGGGAATAATCTTGCCCGAGTAGGGCGCCGCAAAACTCACTTGCTTTTTGTCTGATCCTACATTGGTAAATGCCGTCATAAACAAGCTTTCACCCGTCAGCAAACGCTTGCCTGCGCTCAGCAGCTTCCCCATGATGCCGCCCTGCTGCGGGCTGCCATCTCCGAAGATTGTCTGCATCTGGATGCCGTCGACCATCATCATAAAACTGCCGCTTTCTGCGACGACGGTTTCCTGCGGGTCAAGTTCGATTTCAACAAATTGCAATTCTTCGCCATAAATCTTGTAGTCAATTTCGTGGTTTAGCATGATAGACAAGTTTTTTGTGTTAGAAAATGTGCAATTGCTTCCGGACAGCAAAACTGGGAAGAGAAAATCAGGCCACTGCGCTTTTTCTACTAAAGCCACTACTTGTTGGAAGTTTTCTCAAAAAAATAGCTCTTGTGCTAATCGGAACGTGTTTGCATGCGCCTCAACAATAGTAGCCAGGCGTTGGGAATATCCCCCTCCCATACTGGTTGCTACGGGCAATTGGTTCTGCCTGCACGTTTCCAAAACAAAGCGGTCTCTCTCTTTGCAGCCATCCATGCTCAGTTTTAAACGGCCCAGCTTGTCAGACGCCAGCACGTCCACCCCTGACTGGTAAAAAATAAAGGCAGGTTCCACTTCCTCCAGCAAGGCGGGCAGTGTGTTTTTCAAAATTTTCAGGTAGAGGGCATCCCCGGTTCCATCTGCCAGGCCGATATCGAGGTCAGATTGCTCCTTGCGGTGGGGGTAGTTATTTTCCCCGTGCATGGAAAAGGTGAAGACCCGAGGCTCGTTTCGGAAAATCTGCGCCGTGCCATTGCCTTGGTGTACGTCGAGGTCAACGACTAAGATTTTTTGTACTAAGTTTTTGTTGAGTAAATAATTAGCAGCAATTGCGATATCGTTCAGCAAGCAAAATCCCTCGCCTTTCCAGGTGAAGGCATGGTGTGTTCCACCGGCGGTGTTCATGGCACACCCGAATTGTAGGGCGTACAGGGCTGCCTGGATGGTGCCTTCGGCGATTTCCAGCTCCCGTTGAACCAGCAGCTCCGACATAGGAAAGCCGATAGCTCTGATCTCTTTGTGGCTGAGTTGCTGGTTTTTCAGTCTGTCCCAATAAGAAAAGTCGTGTGTCCACAGGACAACCTCCCCGGATGCAGGCTCTGGATGGAAAATATTGTCCCCCGTCAGGGTACCTTCATAGATCAATTGCTCTGGCAACAATTCGTACTTGGCCATCGGAAATCGGTGCCCTTCGGGCAAGTCGTATTTGAAGCTGGGCGTCCAGGCTACTTTTAACATGAGTATTCAAGCAGTGATTTAGGAGCGTGTCGGGAATAACTTACGTATTTGGGCGGCGCCTTTTGGGCGCTGGTTGTGTTAGTGAAATAGTTACGTAGCGAAGGCTATGCGCCTGGTTCGCAGTCCTACCCACTCCCAACATACCTTCGCCGGAATACTCAACTTATTTCCGGCACGTTTCTTTGAAAAGCCAGGAAGGCAGCGTTTCGGGGGTTCTGGGATTCAGGCAAATCAGGTCAGCGCCCGGTCCAGGTGTACGTATCCTCCGTCCACGACCCACCATTGCCCGGTGATGTGGGAGGCCTGGCTGGAGAGCAAAAATGCAACGGCTCCGGCAATTTCTGCGGGTGTTGTCATGCGATGGCCAAGGGGGATTTTTGAGGTGATTTTTCTCAGTTTTTTCTGTGGTTCTTCGAATGAGTCAATCCACTGCTGGTACAGCGGGGTCATCACTTCTGCAGGTACGATGGCATTTACCCGAATGCCGAAGGGCAGCAATTCAGCAGCCCACTCCCGTGTCAGAGCCAGTTGAGCGCCCTTAGCTGCAGCATAGGCACTTGTACCTCCCTGCCCGGTCAAGGCTACTTTTGAGCTGATGTTGACGATGGAACCCTTAGATTGCTTCAACCAGGGGAGAGCAAGATGGGCCAGGTTGTAGTAGTGGTGCAGGTTTTCGATGAGTGACCACTCAAAGCGCTCTGGGCTGCCGTTTTCCAATCCGATATTGTCATTTCTGCCAGCATTATTGACCAGGGCGTCAATCCGTCCGTAGCGATTGGCCGTTTCCTGGATGATCTTTTCACAAAAAGTCCGCTTGCGCAATTCGCCGAAGATGCCGTGAGATTCTTTGCCTGCCATTTTCAATTCTTTGATCAGGTCAAGGGTGCGCTCCATCTCCCGGGTTGCAATGACGGGGATTGCCCCTTCTTCGGCCAATTGCCTGGTTATAGCTTCACCGATGCCACTTGAGCCACCGGTCACCAGGATCACCTTTTCGTTCAGCTTTAAATTCATAGTAGTGTTTGGATAATTACGAGGAATTAATGGTAAACAGGGATTTTTTTTGTCTTGCCGATTTTATATCACACTGAAACTTCTGCTTTAATATGGGGATGGGGATCGTAGTGGGTCAGCACGAAATCTTCGAACCTGAATTGGAAAATGTCTTTCACTGCCGGGTTCAGGTTCATGGTGGGCAAGGGTCTGGGTTCACGGGTCAGCTGGAGTTTGGCCTGTTCGATATGGTTCAGGTACAGATGCAGGTCTCCAAAGGTGTGGACAAACTCCCCCAGGGCAAATCCACAGACCTGTGCCATCATCATAGTCAGTAGGGCATACGAGGCGATATTGAATGGCACGCCCAGGAAGGCGTCGGCTGAGCGTTGGTAAAGCTGGCAGGAGAGTTTGTCCCCGGCGACGTAGAACTGGAACAAGGCGTGGCATGGATTCAGGTGCATCTGCGGCAAATCGGCTACATTCCAGGCGCTGACCAGGATGCGCCGGCTGTCAGGGTTGGTTTTCAACTGACGAACGACTTCTTCGATCTGGTTGATTGGGTGGTTGTCGGCTCCTTGCCAGGCCACCCATTGTTTGCCGTAGATTGGGCCAAGCTCGCCTTTTTCGTCTGCCCATTCGTTCCAGATGCGCACGCCGTGATCCTGGAGGTATTTGACGTTGGTGTCCCCTTTTAAAAACCACAACAACTCGTAGATGATGGATTTGGTGTGCAGTTTTTTCGTAGTGAGTAAAGGGAAGCCCTGTTGCAGGTCAAACCTCATCTGGTAGCCAAAGGTGCTGATAGTTCCTGTACCGGTTCGGTCGCTTTTGCGCGTGCCGTTGTCTAAAATGTGCTGGAGCAAATTCAGATATTGCCGCATTTCCCCGTGATTTTGCCCAAAAGTAGAAAACCTTTGTCAAGTAAGCTCAACATTCCGGCACTGTATTCGTTTTTGAAAGCGTAATTGCAAAACACGTCAGGTCTCTCGTCATGAAAAAAATAACCAAGCTCTTGTTTGCCTTCTGTGGGCTACTCCTGATTGCCTTTCAACTCAATGCCCAGGGCTGGGTGCTCAAGCGCGACAAAGGCGGAATCAAAGTGTACGTTCGTGATTCCCCAAACTCCAGAATCAAGGAGCTGAAGTTCTCCACGCAGGTGGAAGCTTCGCTCAACTCCATTGCTGCCGTGCTGACCAACGTAGAGGGATTTAACGACTGGGTGTATGCCTCGGCTGTTTCGAGGACGATCAAAAGAATCTCCGATACAGAAATTTACTACTATACGGAAATGGACTTCCCCTGGCCGCTGAGCAACCGCGACCTGATCCTGCACTCCACCTTCTGGCAGGATAAAAAAACACTGGCCATCCATTCGAAATCCACTTCTGCTCACTGGCTGGAGTCAGAAAAGGACGGCATCGTTCGCATTAAGAAAGCCGAGTTGTGTTGGACTTTCACCCCCAAGGGCAACGGCAAGGTGAAAGTTGATTACTACTTAAACTCCGACCCTGCCGGCAACATCCCTGCCTGGTTGATTAATCTGGCTGCTGATCAGGGCCCCCTTCAGACGATGATCAGGTTCAAGGAAATTGTGGATCAGGGGAAATATAAAAATACAAAGCTGGCGTTTGTACAGGAGATGGAATGAGCCAGACAAAAAGAGCTTGTTTGCGATTGGGTCACTTAGTCAAAAACGGTACTTCTTTGTTCTGCTTCATCTTTTTTCAAATCCGTAGCACTGCTACGCTACTTCAAAAAGCTAAAAACCCGACAAAAAATTGCTCGTTTTCAGATGCTGCCTGGATGGGGCTGCCCGAAATAAAAAGCCGTCTTTTTCGCCCGGTAAGCTCAATTCAAGCAGCATCCCGACTCAAGCACCAAAACACAAACAAGCTTAAGGAACGTGTCGGAAATAACTTACGCATTTGGGCGGCGTCTTTTGGGCGCTGGCTGTGTTAGTGAAATAGTTACGTAGCTAAGGCTATGCGCCTATTTCACTGCCTTGCCAGCCCCCAAAATACACTGGCCGAAATACCCAACTTGAGGCTGTATCAAAAGGTCAATGGCGGCGGTAGCCGCCAAATAACCTTTCAGAGCGGGGTGCTTTTTTTAAAATTTCTTTGAAATTTTAAAAAAAGCACCCCGCTCTAAAGAATTTTATTCGCCGACGTAGTCGGCGGTTTGACTTATGAGACAGGCTCAACTTACGCATTTAGGCGGCGTCTTTTGGGCACGTTCGGAGAAAAGACACTATTAATTCCCAACTTTAAAAAAATTTAAATGGATACTTCTAAAATTCCAAAAGTTGCTATTGAAAATACCAGAGATTTTATCCTTTCGCTTCCCAACACGGTGAAGAAGGAGTGGTTACAAGGCGTTGACACCAATTTCCACTTTGACATTGAAGGGGAAGGCGGCGGTCAGTTCAGCATCATCGTCAAAGACGACACCCTCCAGGTTTTCGAGCATTTTGAGGGAGAACCCAAATGTAAGATCACAGCTAAAGAGGCAAACCTCATCAAGCTATTGCGGGGTGAAATCAACCCAATGATGGCCGTTTTCACAGGAAAAGTTAAGATTAGCAATACCTCTGAAATTATCAAATACGCCAAACTCTTTGGCATTATGTAGCAAAAAAGGCGCTCCTGCACAACCAGGAGTGCCTTCTTCCCTCTTCGTTCCAGAAAGAGCTGTACGCCTTCAGGCTGTGAAAAAAGTCTCCTCGTTTTTTAAAAATCAACATGGAATTCTGAAAAAGTAACACACACTTGAAATCAGCACAAAAATCAGACGTCATTTTGCCTTAGACAAAATTATTGTTGGCGCAAAATGTTTTTCACAGACTGCCTTCCATCGCCTGGAGATTCAGCAGCTGCCCAGGAGATTTGGAAGGGAGGCTACATGCAAGTCCTTTGTCTTTGGCACCTGCCGGCAATACTTTCCGCATGAGAGCTTGTTTGCGATTTGGTGCTTGAGCACAGATGCTGTTGGGATTGAGCTTACTGGGCTAAAAAGGTATCTTTTAGAGCTGGCGGTGCTGGTAAAATAATTGGGCAGCTCCACCGCTGCCTTGCAAGCATCCAAAATCTGCCCGTCGGAAAGCCTGGTTTATTTCCGGCACGTTTCTATGGTTGCCCTGCCTCATCCTGGCCGTTGCCTTTATTTTACGTGAAATTCAACCTTTGCCGAAGTTTCTGCCAGGCCAGCTTCATGCCCCCAAACCCTGGCTTCCAGGAGCCAGTCCGTTTGTGGATTGACTTCGAGCTTCAGGTCATCCTCAAAAATAAAAGGGCTGGCTTTAAGGACATGAGCAGAGAGCGGTTGATTGTAAATTTCTTCCGAGTTCTCCTTGTTGTAAACTCTGATATTGACATGGTGTACAGCACCGCCGTTTTTGTCATTAAATTCAACCTTTAAGTGGATCAACTCTCCTGCTGTTTTTTCCGAGCTGTCGGGTGATAGGATGTTTATCTGGTAATCGGGATCCAGAGTTTTAAATTCTTCTTCCTCTTTGCAGCCGTAAAAGACGAGGAGGCCAGACAGCAGGAGGAGCATTAAAAAATCCTTCATTTGCATAGAGTTATTGTGAAAAAAATGAGCAGACAGCGCAGGCTGCACCCATACCATGCAACGGCAGGGTTATATTGTTGCAATGCTCACCCTGCATCTCAGGTATTCATTCTTTTCGAGTTCATTGACCATAAAATCAGCCAGGTCGCCAGCACTGATGTGGAACTGGCCTTTGGCGGGGTAGTTCCGATTGAGATTGTAGTTGCCTGTCGGCCCTCCCTCCACGATATCAGGAGAGCACAACATCGTCCAGTCCAATGAAGATTCAGCCAGGGCTTTGTAAGCTCCAAAGTGCTCTTGTGTAACGGGGAGGTATATCTGAGGGAAGCTGGGGCTTTGGAAGATGAAAGTATCCTCGTCCACATTCAGCACGCCATGGCCACCCAGGGCGACGATTCGCCTGGGGCCTTGCCTTTCCATCACCGCCACTATTTTTTTCATGCCTAACGAGCGTGCCTTGTCGGAGCCGTCAAATGCGCCGCCAATTGCGGAGAGCACTGCATCAGCGCCATCCAGCGCACTGGCGATGTCGTCTTCGCTGAAAAGGGAGCCTTTAAAAAGCTCCAGGTAAGTGCGCTCGGTGCTAAATTTTTCAAAGACATTGCGCCCAAAAGCCCGCACTGTGTGCAGATGCCCAATGGCTTCATTGACTATTTGCTGGCCTACCATTCCGGTAGCCCCAAAGACAGTGATTTTCATAAAATGCAAAGATTTGATGAGATATTAAAGAATTCAAAAATGGCAAAAAGGTTTGAATAATCTGCTCAAAATCTGCTTTGGAGGGGTAGAGGCCCTTTCTTTCCATGGCCAGGCATCCTGCACAGGGGGAGTCTTTAGCCAAAGCCAGGAGGCGGGTGAGGGATATTGCCAGATGCTGGCGGATAAAACGGGAATAAGCAGCTGTTTTTACTGATTTTGCCGGGCATGATAAATCTCTTCTGCTGGTGTTTATCTTTGTGCAGCACATTCACAAAAAACGTACAGGCATGATTCAGCGAATTCAGACTATTTTTTTACTTCTCGCAGCAGCCAGTGGTTTTGGTGTGTTAGCAACTCCTTTTGCTACTACCTCAACTACTGTGCAGGACTCTGTGCTGTTTGCAGATGCTATCTACAATGTTCAGGACAACGCGGGGCTGCTCGTGATGTTTGCACTGGCAGGGGCACTCTCTCTGGCAAGTGTCTTTCTTTTTAAAAACCGGCAAACGCAGATGAAGATCTGTCGGCTTGCCATCATCGCCAACATTCTGGGGTTTGTTCTGGCAATTTTTATTTTTTGGCGGGACCTCGCCGCTATTCATGCTGTGACTCCCAGCGACGGAATGGGCGCCTATCTGCCTTTGGCATTTTTGGTATTTGGAATTCTGGCGCTCCGGTTCATCAGAAAGGATGAAGAGACGGTGAAGTCAATGGACAGGCTCCGTTGAAGGATTACCCGAGAGCACTCTAAAAGCAAACAGGCCGATTGCGGGAATCCGCAACCGGCCTGTTTTTCATCAATATCTGGTAAAAGCCAGGAAGGAGGAAGAACTCAACTCAATCTCTTTTCTCCTCTGCCATTTTCCTGGCGGCATAGTTCACCTTCAATTGGCCGATCTTGCGCAGTTGTAGTTTTACATCCTGAACGATACCCATCGTTATTTCACCATCTACTCTGAGGGAAGAAGTGATTCTGTTTCTCAGATTAGGCTGAACAGTTTGCTTGTGGTTTTCAACGAATAAAGGGATATCAGCTACCGAAGCAAATGAGTCTCCCAGCTGAATGCGGGGAGCAGTACCATAGACACTTTGGAAGCGGGCTTGTGGCCTTCCGATGTAGATGTAATGTACCAAGGATTTTTGCTCCAGTTTTTCCAACTCGCTCGCCTGAGGTACAGTTACTTTAACTTTCAGGTCTGTTTCTCTTAGTTTGGTGATCACCATAAAAAAGAAAAGCAAGATAAAGACGATATCTGGCAGAGATGCGGTAGATATTGCAGGAGAGGAGCTTCCTCTTTTTTTCTTGAATTTTGACATGATACAAGGTTTTAGAACTTGATCAAAACAGGACTATTTCGATTCTTCACCAAACGAAGTTGACTCTGCTTCGGATAAAACAAATGGAATCTTATCTTTTATTCTGTTCTTCTTTGCCTGAGGCAGGTCTTCACTATAAGCTTGTCCGTACAGCTTCATGCTTTCTTCATCCCACAACTCGTTGTATGCTGCTTTGAGTTCATTGTAAACTTCGATATAAGTTCCGTAGCTGGTGCCTCTATCATTTTTAAGCGAGATGATAGCCGTATTCGGAGCCTCTGCCAGATCGGGATTTTTTGCTGGGTTCATGATGAACTCTTTGGCTTTATCTCTGATCTCATTAATCTTTACCACTTCTCCGCGGACTAAGACCATGTTTTGAGCATTAACCAGAACAGAGAAGACGTTTCTCTTTTTCAGGTTAATCTCTGTGGGCGGCTCTTCCGACCACTCGGGAAGCCTGACCGTGATCCCTCGTTCTACATCAATGGTAGAAGTCACCAGAAAGAAAGCAAGGAGGAGGAATGCGACGTCCGCCATAGAACTTGCATTAATTTCAGGAGCTTGCCTGCTTTTTGCCATGATGATTAGTTTTTAAAGTAATTCCAGATTTCCATGATGACAGCGAGGATGACAGAGAAGACACCGAGGAGCAAGGTCAACTGGATACCTGCACTGACAACTTTGCTGATGGATTCTGATAGTGAAAAACGCTCAATAGTCTGAGCGAGGGAGCCTGTTCCTTTGGCATCAGCCATTCCGTAGAGGATAAAAAAGACAACGGCAAGTATCCCCAGTGCGATGAGGCTTTTCATTGAGGCCTTCGGCTGCATGAACACCTGAGCAATGCTGAACAGGATAATCGCAATGACGCCAATGACCAGCAGCACAGCCGTCAGGTAAATACCGGTGTTGAACATTTCGCCTTCTTTGGAATAGGACTGCTGGGCTGCCGCAACGTTGTTAAAACTCTCAAGCCCTGAAAAAATAGGAATCAGGGTGATAATCAGAACAACCAGGGTGACCAGAAAGGCAATCAAAGGCCCATTCTTTGACAAAAATTTATAAGACATGGTATTTTTATTTCTTGTTAAAGATATTGTTCTCGACCAGCATGTCAACAAGTGCTACAGATGCTTCTTCCATTTTGTGGGTAATACCATCAATTTTGGAAATAAAGTAGTTGTAGAACACCTGCATGATCATTGCCACGATCAGACCAAACACTGTGGTCAACAAGGCAACCTTGATACCACCGGCAACGATAGTCGGAGAGATATCGCCTACCTTTTCAATGTTATCGAAGGCTTCAACCATGCCTATAACCGTACCGAAGAATCCAAGCATAGGAGCTAGCGCAATTACCAGCGAGATCCAAACCAGGCCTTTCTCAAGAAGGTTCATCTGCACGCTGCCATAGGCTACGATGGCTTTTTCAGTGGCATCGGGGCCATTGCTAGCGTTTTTGAGCCCTTCGTACAACACGTTGGCCGTGGGGCCGGGGGTAGAGCGGCAGATTTCCATAGCACCTTCCACATCTTTATCTTTCAGTTTATCGTCCACTTTGCGAAGCAGTTTGTCCACGTTTACAGAGGCGAGGTTTAGGGTAATAACCCTTTCAATAGCAAGGGCCAGGCCCAGGATCATGCAGATAAGGATGGGAAGCATGAACTCCCACCCTCCTTGGATGAACTTCTCTTTTAACATCTGGAAACCCGAAGCTTCTTCGGTTGAGTCCCCTGTATCAGCCGAAGTGGTGGCAGGTGATTCTTCAGGTGCCGTTACTTCTTCCGTAGTAGTTGTAGTTTGCTGGGTTGTATCCTGGGCACTCATGTTCTGCACCGTAAACATAACCAAGCCGAAGACAAGCAAAAGAGCTAATAATTTGCGCATAGTCGTAAAATTTTGCATTTAAAATTAGTTGATCGTTTAAGAAGGTTAACTCGCAAGTATGTACCACAAACAGGTAATTCTCCGCAGAACATTCTTAGCGGAGAGAGAGGGATTCGAACCCTCGATACCCTTTTGGGGTATACACGCTCTCCAGGCGTGCGCCTTAGACCACTCGGCCATCTCTCCTTTACTATTTTCACACACTCTCCTGAACTATTTCAGGCGCCGGCAGCCTACTCAGCAATACCTGCCGCAAAAATTGTAAAAAGATGTTAGAATTCAAAAACTTTCCGAATTTGACGCTTTTTCAAAAAAAGTTTTGGTACGAAGCGGGGCTTTGCAGGTCTTTTTTTCCCAAGATGGGGCAATTTTAGTAAAGAGTTGCGTATGCCCCAGTTTTTTTTTCAAAAATTTTTTTTGCATTCTCCGTAGTCTTTGCAGCTACCTCTTCAAACGGCATATTTTTTACCAATGCCAGTTTTTCTGCTATCAGTTTCAGATAGGCACTTTCGTTTCGCTTTCCTCTGTGCGGCGTAGGGGCCAGGTATGGGGCATCGGTTTCCAGCACGAGCCGATCTATGGGGATTTCTGCGACTGTCTGTGCCAGGCCTGAATTCTTAAAGCTGAGAACGCCGCCAATTCCCATATAAAAGCCAAGATCCATGATCTCTTCCGCTTGCTGGAGGCTGCCTGTGAAGCAATGAAAAATCCCTTGCAGGCGGTCGTCTTTTTCTTGTTTTAACAAATCAATGATTAGGTCCAGGGAGTTCCTTGAATGAATGACGATGGGGAGGCTCAGCTCCTTAGCCCACCCGATTTGAGTGCGAAATGCAATTTTCTGGAATTGCAGGTACGTGGTATCCCAGTAGAGGTCTATCCCCACTTCGCCAATAGCGTTAAAGGGGCGTTCTGCGAGCCATCTCTCTGCGATGGCCAGCTCCTCCCTGTAGTTTTCCCCTACGGAGCAGGGGTGCAGGCCCATCATCGGATAGCATTGGCCCGGGTAGGCTGCTTCCATTTTCAGCATCCTTTCCACCGAACTGCTGTCAATGTTGGGGAGGTAAAATTGCTCGATACCGACGGCGAAGGCCCGCTCCATCATTTCATCCCGGTCCTCATCAAATTCGCCCAGGTAGAGGTGTGCATGAGTATCAATTATCATCCGAAGTATTGTTTTCTTGCGCCGCAACGCATTTCCAGGAGCGAAGGTAGAATGGAATTGCTTAGCAGAAAATCAATCGCTGATTTTTCCCTTTTCATAGAAGTTGTCTGGATTTGGCTGACGGAGGTAAAAAGAATGGATTCTTTGTCCAAAACGAAGCAAATTTTGAAGGAATGGTCAAGAAGCTGTTTGGATTTAGCTGCCAGAGATAAAAAGACGACTTTTTTTGCCGGGGGGGGTAAATTCAAACAGCTTCTTACTTTTGCCACAGATTGACAAATCGGCAGATGCTGGCAGCAAAAGTCTCACAGAACACGATATATTTGCGAGGTGGTTTCCTCGTCTTTACACACTGAATCGTTCTCACTCAGATAAAACTGCTCAACCAGCTTCTGGAACTCACACTTCTGCCACATTAGAACATCAACTTTTGAAACTATTCAGAGGAGTAAAAAAACGGCGTTCCTTCTCCGCCAAAGCAGTCACCAGTTTTTTTGGTTTAAACTACCTGACAGCAATGATTGTACACATTCAGTTTTGTTGTGGCATAAAGGTTGAACTCCTATCCTTGTTGAATTTTTTTTAAAATCCTTTGAGAAAGCTACACTGAGGTAATCCGTTAGAGCATGTTTGACGAAAAAGTTTCGGAAGGCTGACTTTTCAAACTTGACCGGGCAAGTGCAACTCTGTCTATTTGTAAATTTGCGAGCCAGTTTGCCCATTCAAATTCTCCTTACATGGAACCCAAAATTTTACGTTTTAAACAAACGATTTTCTTATTCCAAAATTCGATTTCAGTTTTGATCTTCTCATGCTGGTCCTTGCTTTTTATCCCTGCGACAGCAATGGCTATAAACCCCGCACCGCAGTTTTTTCAAAAAAATACAAGACCTCAGGCTCCTGTCGCTTTTAATTCCATCTACTCCGGCTTAGGCTCCTCGGGCACATTGACATCCAATACAGACACCTTGCATGTCTATATTCCCGCTGGGGTAACTACGGAGTACTGCCTGGACACTGCCGTTTTTGATTTCCCCGGCCCCCCTACCAACGCCGGCTTTTGTAGCCAGGGCAATTTCACGACCGTGACTGCCACCAACATTGATCTCGAATGTGTAGAGCTGGTGCCGGCAGCCGGTTTTTGGGGAACTTCCCCTGATCTAATCTGCGTGATACACTGCTTTGAAAACAACTTTGCTCAATGCGATACCACCTATCTCGAAGTCACAGTACTAACGCCTTTTGAATGCGAAAGCATCTTCTTACAGGATACCATCGAGGTGCCCTTTACCGGCAACCCGACGCCAGTTTGCATTCCGCTCACGCCCTCTGTTGCCGCTACTTATGAATTGATATTCAACGGAGTCATCCTCTCCAACCTACACGGTTGTGATTACGACTCTGTGGTGGTCTATACCTATGCCTTTCTGGTTGGTGGAGGCTTTGCAGGACCTTATACGCTGGATACCTGGACGGTAAATGGCTTTGCTTACACTGGTTTCTTCAACAATGTTTACGAACTGGTAGAACTGATGAACGCCTTTGACCCCACGGGAAACTGGCAGATCAATACCAATGCAAGCATTATCTACGGTGGGGATCCGTCTAGCCAGTATGGCAACATCCTCCTAACCCACGTGCCTACCGGCAGCCAGTCCATCCAAATGACCAACTTCTCCATCATTCCAAAGGGGTTTTTGGTCAACCTAACAGGAACCGAGCTGCACACTTTAATCGCACTGGATCTGGTAAACGCATGCAGCGATACGCTGTATATCAATCCCGGCATTTATCAGGCAACGACAGATACCGTCTATTTGACTACAGTAGTAAATACGCCAACGAGCACCTATTGCCTGCAGGGAAATGAATTGCCGGGCAATCAGATTTTCAATATCGGCTTCTGTGGATTGCCCACAAATGGCAACGCACCTTTGTCAGGTGACTCCTGCGTTTTTTATATACCTGAGCTGAATTTTGCCGGACAGGACAGCTTCTGCGTGGTGATCTGTGACAACAGCTTCCCCCAAAATTGCGACACGACGGTCTTCGTCATTTCCGTTCTGCCGGAAGTGGACACGGTGTTCCTGACGATCCCTGCAGGAGAAACCACAGTGGATACCTGCCTGGATGATTTCGTGATTGAGCTTCCGGGGGCAATCAGCTCTGCCCAGTTTTGCGGCATCCACCCTGGGCAGATGGAAGGGCAAGTAAATGGCAACTGCCTGGTGTTCAATGCCGTCAATAACTTCTACGGCACCTCACAGGCTTGTGTCGTACATTGCAGCGGCTCTGTTTGCGACACCACCATCGTCTTTGTTCTCATCGAGCCGCCTGTCAATTGCGGCGATATCTTTGTACAAAGCCAGGTAGCCTTCTCTTCGCCAGACAGCACTGGTTTCTACTGCATCCCGATACCTTCTGCTCAAATCGTCAATTACACAGTTGCCGTGGATGGAGCTGTTTACAGCCAGTCATTTGTTCCTTGCAACCTCATGAATTTGGTGTTTTACGACTACTCCGTGCTGAGCGAAGGCCCCTACTTCGTGGAGAACTGGAAGATAAACGGCCATCCTTTTTCGGGGAGCGTCCCCGATCTGCCTTCTCTGGTTGACTCCATGAATGTCTGGGATCCCAGTGGAGGGTGGGCCGACGAGCCGCTCTCAGGCTCCATCCGGGGCGGTGTGCCTGGAAATATCTATAGCGACATGACTATTACGCCCGCAGGAGGAGCTACGGTAATTTTAGAAACACAGCTCATCCAGGTAGCCAATGGCTCTCAAATATCCCTGAATGGCTATGGCCCTCACGAGGTGATAGTCACGGCCTCCAACGGCTGTGCCGACACGATCATCGCTATTTTGGAACAACATCTCCCCACCAAGGATACCATTTATCTATACACAGCAGTAAATACCCTCCTCAAACCCATTTGCACCAACACGGATGAGCTGCTGGGCAATCCGGTCAGCCTGACTTTCTGCAGCCTGCCTGCCAACGGCTCCATCAGCACAATGAACGACACCTGCGCGGCTTATCTGCCCAATGTGAATTTCGCAGGAACCGATATCTTCTGCATGGTAGTCTGTGACGATTATCCACAGCAGGTCTGCGATACGCTCATCGTCATCATTGCGATTCAAGCGCCGGTGGACACGCTCTTTATCGAAGCAACGACGACTGCACCCTTCGACACCTGCCTGACCAGCTCGACGCTCCAGCTTCCCGGAGAAATCGCAACAGCAGAGGTTTGTGATGCAAACCCCGATGAAGTTGCCGTAGCGTTCAACGGCAACTGTCTGACCATTGACCTGGCAGACGACTTCCAGGGCACCACGACAATCTGCGTTACGCACTGTACGGGTGACACTCCTCCGTTTTGCGACACCACAATCCTCGTCGTGCATTTTGAAGAAGAAGTGCTGCCCTGCCCTGAAATTTTCAGCACCAGCCAGGTTTTCATTTCCCTGGCAGGCGACACGGGACAAGTCTGCCTGCCAATTTCAACCACCGCCATTCCCAACTACGAAATATTGCTGGATGGAAGCCTCTACGGCGGGGTCGTCTCTCCCTGTGATTTTGACTCTGCCTTCATCTATTACTACGGCCTGGTTTACGGGCAAGGGAGCCAAGGCCCTTACGCTGTCTCCTGGAACGCTTATGGAAACACCTTTACCGCTACTGCTTCAGACATTAGCGCTTTGGTTGACTACCTGAACGATTGGGACCCTGCCGGCAACTGGCAGCTCCACCCTTCTACTTTTACCATTTCCAGCACCAACACCCCGGGAATCTACGGAACGCTGACTATCACCCATATTGAAACAGGAACCATCAGCAGCCTCGGCGCAGACTTTAGCGGAATCCCCTCGGGGGCTCTTATAAAAATTATGGGCAGTGGCACTCATGAAATTATCCTGACTGATTCGGGCACTGGCTGCGCTGACACCCTGACGGTCACTGCCCTGAACATGGTCAACGTGGTGAATATTGAAACAGTGGAGAACGTGCCGAGCCAGGTAATTTGCCTCGACACCAGCGGGCTTCCGGGCACTTTTGCCCAAATGGCAATATGCCTGGAACCTCAAAACGGATTGATCATCCTCAACGGAAATTGCTTCACCTACAACCCATCCCCCGGCTTCACCGGCGAGGACCAGGCCTGCCTCGTCGTTTGTGATGAAACGGGCTTTTGCGACACGACGCTCGTTAACATTACTGTGACGCCGCTTTGTGGCCTGTTCAATTTCTTCCCTGGAGAATTGCAGGAATTTCACGTAACGGACTGCTACGACATCGCAGCGTATTGCGTACCCCTCCTGCTGGATTCCATTTCCCATTTTGGGGTTTTAGACAACGGCGTGGCTTATGCAGGTGACTTCCTGCCTTGCAACAGCATTTATACCCAAATCCAATTGGATACGGGCTATCACGAGATCATTTTCCTCCATCTCAATACCGGCTGCGTGGATACGCTTTTGGCCAATGTCACCTGCGACTACGACTCGACCAGTTGTGGAATCCATCCGGTTTCCAGCCTTCCGTTGACAGCTTCTGACTGTGAGGGCACTGCCCCGTTTTGCGTGAACATCGCCCTGTCCGATATTTCAAAATTTCACATTACCGATAACGGCGCTGATTATACCGGAGCGGTGGAGCTCTGCGATCTGAACACCCAGTTTGCTTCCATTCAGCTCGATACAGGTTTTCACCAGATCGTTTTTGAAGATACGATTAAAGGCTGCGCCAATACATTTGACCTGGAAGTGAATTGCCTCTACCTGGCAGATACCGTGATTGAGCTTAGCATTCAGGTTGGCGACACGACCTTTATCTGCCTGGAAGATTACGGCTTCCCGCTCCCCCTGATTGACAGCGTGGTGAACATCTGCCCCGGTAATGGGAATGGAACCTTCAGCCTCGACACCATCTCCTGGTGCATTTCGATCACCGGCGATTTCGTTGGAGCAGATACCGCCTGCTTCAAAGTCTTTGCTGGTGCAAAAGCTACAGCCTTCATCTACCTGACGGTGCTGGAGGCATGCTCCGACTTTTTTCCCGACGACTTCCTGTGGGGCAGTGTGCTCTGCTCCCTGGACACTGGCTTGGTTTGCCTACCCGTGTCGTTAACTGACATGCAAAACAAAGTGATCAGCCTGGACAACGAACTTTACAGCGGCCCAATCGTCCCCTGCAATTTTGACAGCATTTTCGTGATCAATTATTCTGAATTGCCTAATCAGGGGAACTTCGGCCCTTACGTCATCGAGAACTGGACAGTGGACAACGTCGGGTTTTCAGGGACTTTCAACACTGCGCAGGAAATGGTGAATCTGATGAACCAATGGGATCCTGCCGGCAACTGGAAGGTGACAACCGACCCATTCAGCCAGGCTACGCTCATCACCGGCGGCCATCCACAGGTGGGCTACGGCCCTGTAAAAGTCGTCCAGATACTGACAGGCATCGAAGTAATTCTCGGCATTAACGCCAATTTCATTCCCACGGGTATATCCATCCTCATCCCCTCGGGGGCTTTCACGCTGAGCATTCTGGATACGCTCACGTTGTGCTCCGAAACTGTAACTGCGCAGATATTATGCGTGGAATCAGAGGTGGTGATTGACACCATACAGCAGGGAGCTTCCGACACCTTGTGTCTGGATTTCTCCGATCTACCAGGAGCTATCACCAACATCGAAAACCTCTGCGGCGGCAGCGGCACCACCGTCTCTTTTACCCTCGAAAATAACTGTGTAATTTATGAAGGCAACTCACCCGGTACGGACACGGCTTGCTTTGTCGTTTGTGATAACCTCGGCATCTGCGACACCACTTATTTCTTCATCACCGTTATTCCAACAGCCAGCCAGCCTCCAATAGCTGTGGACGACAGCACCACAACAGGTCCTGGCATCGTGATAATTATTGATGTACTCAACAACGATACATTCCCTCTGGGCACCGACTTTAGCCTCATTGACGGGCCATTGCAGGGGCAGGCGATTTTCCTGCCAGATGGCACTATTTCCTACGTACCCAATGACGGCTATTGCAATGATGCAGTTCCCGACGTGTTCACCTATCAGCTGTGCAATGCACTGGGTTGCGATACAGCGACGGTATCCGTCATCATCCAGTGCACTGAATTAGAGGTGTTCGATGGCTTTTCACCCAATGGCGACGGGATCAACGATTTCTTCAAAATCAACGGCTTGCAAAATTACCCCGACCACAAACTCCTGGTCTTCAACCGATGGGGGAACAAGGTCTTTGAAGCTACTCACTACCAAAGCAACTGGGACGGCACCTGGAATGGAGAAAAGTTGCCCGATGGCACTTATTTCTACTACTTGGACCTTGGCAAGGGCCAAAACACCCGCTCTGGTTACGTACAACTCAATCGCTGAGACTAAAAAAGCCTGCAAAAACACACTTGCAGGCTTTTTTTAGCCCTCGTTTTGATGCTCTGTAAAAGCAATCAGACGGCAGTTTGCCGGGATAGAAACCGTCTTCATTTTTTTAACTTTAGAAAAAAACACCGACTATCTTTATCTCCCGGTACTGATACGGCCTCAGAAAAACCACTCAAATCTCTGGTACTTGCTGCACAACAGGATGGGTGTTTTTTAGAGTAGCTACTTAGAGCATGTCGGGGTTTTGGTACATGAGCCAAGATGCTGTTTGAAGCAGCAGGGCATCACTACGGAGTTGGAAAAGGTAAAAAGCAAGCGAAAAAGGGCCGTTTTTGACCAAGTGACCAAATCGCAAACAAGCTCTTAGAGAGGTTATTAGGCGACTGCCGCCGCCATTGGACTTGTGATACGGCCTCCAAAGACGACTTTTTAGCCCGGTAAGCTCAATTCAAACAGCTCCTAAGCAGCTACTTTTTTGCAAACCTTTGCCTGGGGTGTCAAACGGGCTTTCGTCCCAAGCAAAAAACCGCACAAATGAATAAGGTTACCATCATCATTTTACTTTTGAATGCCACGTTGGTTTTGGGGCAGGATAAAACAGCGCCTTACCTGTTTTCAAAAGACATCTATCAGAAAATAGAAAAAGATACCGTCGCCTGGAAATATCAAATCGGAGCAACGGAATTTTCCTTTACAGGTCGCTATGCAGAGACGCTTGAAATCTGGGACAAGAATGGAGTTAGGAAGCCAAAGGTGAGTGAAGAGGATAGCTTATATTTTATAAAAAGCAGGAAGGTAAATGCCAGGGATTACATCCTGGAACAATCAAAAAATGCTGACGTCACGATTATCAACGAGGCTCACCACCTGCCCCAGCACCGCATATTTACGCAATCCCTGCTGCAAGGGCTATACGAAGTCGGCTACAGATATCTGGGGTTGGAAGCATTGTTCGATACCCTTATCAACGAGCGAAAATATCCGGTTTTGGAAAGCGGTTATTACACGAAAGAACCCGAGTTTGGCAACCTGATAACCGAGGCATTGGACATCGGGTTTACCTTGTTTGGCTATGAAGCTTCGCAGGGCAAAAACGGGAAGGAAAGAGAAATTGAGCAAGCAACCAACATCCAGAAGTTCATTGAAAGCCATCCTCCTGCAAAAGTGCTCCTTCACTGCGGCTATGCACACGCCTATGAAAATGAATACCCCGCCTGGGGAAAGGCCATGGCTGGAAGGTTGAAAGAAAATATGAAAATTGACCCCTTTACAATAGACCAAACCCTATTTTCAGAAAAGTCTGACAGAGAAAACAACCACCTATTCATGAAATTGAACAATGCTAACTATCCCATTATATTGATTGATGAAAACGGACAGGTCTTTAACGGGTTTGGTGAAAACAGACAAACCGACATCGCAATCTTACATCCTCAGACAAAATACATCAACGGACGGCCTGGCTGGCAAACAAAAGGAAAACAGGAATATGCAATCCCCCATTCGAAAATTAAAAGCAATACACCCCTCATGGTGCATGCTTATAGAAATAACGAGTTTGACCACCAGGGAATACCCGCTGACCTCATCGAAATCTCAGAGGAACATGCGCAACACGCACTCTATTTGAAGAAGGGCAAATATGAAATCATCATAAAAGGCAGGGGCTACAATGTCATTGACAGGTATAAAATTGAAATAAGGTAGGCTGGCGTTGCATAATGCCACAAAAGCATCGCTCTGCTTAGGAACATGCCGGAAATAAGTTGGGTATTTCGGCGAGTGTATTTTGGGGGCTGGCAAGGCAGTGAAATAGGCGCATAGCCTCAGCTACGTAACTATTTCACTAACACGGCCAGCGCCCAAAAGACGCCGCCCAAATGCGTAAGTTATTTCCGGCACATTCCTAAACCTTTGAATTGGCGATACATGACTTCTAAATGCATGAAAATTTAAGACACAATACAGTAGTCTTTGACGTTGAAGATACGGCCAGTACTCCGGAAACTCTGACACTCCTAAAGTTCCTGGCCACTGCCTCCATGTCGAGGTTCCGGCTTGGCCGCTTGCTGTGGAGCACCCGGCAGCACCCGCAATCCTT
>WBZO01001036.1_pt1 | contig 48273 bp, 39 predicted proteins | sample 5204261 | NCBI WGS metagenome assembly WBZO01 (sample SAMN12412400, study PRJNA552823) | activated sludge metagenome | isolation source: activated sludge from anammox sidestream of wastewater treatment plant... | place: USA: North Carolina | collected 2017-09
GTCGGGGTCGCAGGCGTCACCCTGGAGGTCGCCGTCGGTGTTCGCTTGGCTGGGATTGCTCACGAACTGGCAGTTGTCGGTCGTATCGGCGACGCCATCGTTGTCGTCGTCGGGGTCGCAGGCATCGCCCTGGCCGTCACCGTCATTGTTGGCCTGATTAGTGTTCGCGACGGTGGGGCAGTTGTCGCTGGCATCCTCGATGGTGTCGTTGTCGCTGTCGATGAACGGCTCAAAGTTATAGGTGATGCTATTGCCGCCGTAGCCGAGCGTCAGCATGTCCGCGGCGGAGACCAGCCCAGGGTTGCCACTGCCCTGGTTGACGCCGAAACCGCCCAGAATCGTAGCGCTGGGCAGGCCGGCGACGATTGTCGACCATGGCACGAAATACTTGCCGGCACAGCCCGGCGTGATGCCGTTGGGGTTACAGGCGACGAGATTGTTGCTCGCATCGCGCAGATCCCGCGATGACCACCACACAGCCGTGCCGCTGCGATAGGCATCCCAGGTTTGCCAGGTACCGTTCGTCACCGTGCCCTGAACCGTGTTGTACACCGGCTCGAACACGAGCACGGCGTACTCGCCCGGAGCGTTGCTGAACGTTCCACCGTTGGAATCAATTTCGATGTTGATTGACGTGACCTGCTGGAGGTTGCCGGCGGTGCGGTAGGTGGAGTATCCGATTTGATTGATGCTGCTGAGCGGTGTGCCAATGTGGTCGTAGTTGTACAGAAAGGCCTTGTCGCTGCTGAGCGCCGTGTTGAATTGTAGGCTGCCCGTACCGCCCGGTGGCGTGCTTGGACCGCTGACGAACTGCGCTGCCGAGGGCGGCGTCGGTGGTGGTGGTGGCGGCGGCGTCGGTGGCGACGTGGGAATGCGGCGGTACAGCACCCAGTTGTCCGTTGGGACTGACCCTTCAACCTGCCGGGTGACGTCCGGTTCTTTGACCACCACGATCGTGGCGGCGGCGTGGACCGGCGCGGCGGTGATAGCCAGGACCGCAAGAGAGACCAAGCCGAGGAGTAACCGTTTCACAATCCTTCCGAACTCCTGGCCTCAGCCGGTCGCGCCACTTGCTCCCGCGGCGGTATGGGCGCCCATGGCAGGAGCCGCCGCGTTCCTCGCATCCGAGAGCCGAACGGACAATACCAGTCACTGTATGTATATGTCAACGGGTGATCAGCACGATACGTGTTTATCTGTTTGACCAACATCCAATTGTACTGCTTTGTGACGATGGCTTCCTCCGGTTCGCTGTCTGCCCCCGAATCGTTCGCGCCGTGTTCAAGCAGCGGCTTCCAGTGCGATGCCCTGCCGCCCGAGTAGGTCATCAACTGAACCAGTCTCACCTGCAACGCGGTATACACCGCGTACGACCTGACGGGGCTAGCGCCACGCGGAGCGAAGCAGGTCAGTGCTCGGCCGCCGGCGCTCAGCAGCCGGAGGGAACCGGGCCGGTTCACTCGTTGAGGCTCAGGACTAGCACTGTCAGGACAGCTGCCCACCTCCGCCCCTCATCCGCCATCGGCCCGGGCATGACCGGCGGAGAGGAGCCTTGATGTCTCCACAAAGCGAAGAAGCGGGAGCCGTAAGCCCCCGCCTCTTCTCTGTACGTGTCCCCCGCATCCGGCCTGCCGGGACTCTCCCCGGCTGCCGAAGCCGGCTGTCTACAGCCGCCAGAAGTTGCCGGCGGTGATGACGTTTCCGGCCTGGGTGGCGCCGGGGCGGTTGATGCCGGTGTTGTTGACGAAGCCGTTGACCATCACGCCAGGGCCGTAATGGACGAAGTTGCCACCGGAGATGACGTTGCCGGCCTGAGCGCCGAAGTTGTTGCCGCTGTTGTACACGCCGCCGCTGATCATGGTGGGCCTCCTGTGATTGTTTACTGTGGGGGGCGTCCCGTGTGCCCCGTCCGTTGTGTCCTCATCATGCCCGCCCCCGGCCACCACGGCTGTTCGCCCGCGCACACCCGCACGGTCTGATGTCGTACACCTCTGCTGTCACCCGGCCAGCACGGCGCGCGCTCGCCTCTGCCGGTCTCACCGCGGATACTGAACGCGTTGTGTTCGGGAGCAGGAGATGAGTGATGGCGGCCCAGCACCCACCGGGAAAGGCTGACCTGCTGGCAGCGCTGCGGCAGAGCGCAGCGGAGCTTGAAGCGACCATTCGCGCGCTTCCCGAGGCGACGCTTGCCCGGGGCCGGTACGAGAACGGCTGGAACGGCCGCCAGATCCTGGCGCATGTCGCCTCCATCGAGTGGACGTATCCGCGCCTGATCGCACTGGCCGCGCAGCCTGCTGCAGAGCCGGGCGCCGCCCCACCGGCCACCGCCCGCGGCGGCATCGATAGCTACAACGAACGGCAGGTTCAGCAGCGGGCCGGGGTACCCACTGCGGAGCTGCTCGATGAGTTCGTCCGCAATCGGGCGGCATTGATGGACGCCGTCTCGGCCGTGGATGAGGCGCTGCTGGCCCGGCCCGTCCGCTCGGCGGGTGGCATCAGCGGCACGTTGGGGAGCGTGCTGGATGCCGTGGCCGTGCGGCACGTCATCGGCCACCTGCGTGATATTGAAGGAAGCGGCGACACAGGGGAGGAATGACAGATGGAACGCGTGCAACAGCTGCTGGATGGGCTGGTGGCCGCCGGCCGGGAGCGCGGTCTCCAGGTCGCGGCCTACCACCGTGGCCGGTTGGCCGTCGATATGCAAGCCGGTGCCGTCGATGGAGACGCGCTGTTCACCGTCTTCTCCGTGACGAAGGGGATCGTCAGCACGGCGCTGCACATACTGGCCGAGCGTGGCGTGATTGATTATGACAAGCCGGTGGCGCACTACTGGCCGGCGTTCGCCGCTCATGGCAAGGAGCGCGCCACCGTGCGCGACGCCCTGATCCACACCGCCGGCGTGCCGCAGATGCCGGAGGGTGTGACGCCGGAGGAACTCTGCGATTGGGAAGGGATGTGCGCCCGTATCGCCGCCCAGCCGCCGCTGTGGGAGCCGGGCACACGCACCGGCTATCACGCCTACACCTGGGGCTGGATTGTGGGCGAGGTGATGCGCCGCGCCGATGGCCGCCCGCCCGGACAGATCGTTCGCGATGAGGTGGCGGCGCCGCTGGGAATCGCGGACTCGCTGTTTGTCGGGCTGGAGGAGCGCGCCGAAGGGCGGGTGGTGCCGCTGGAGGACGGTGGCTGGCGCGCCGGGCAGGAGGCGCTGCCCGCCGAAGCGATGCTGCTACGCGCCATCCCTCTGCCCGTTACCCCCTCGCCTGAGGTGCACAACCGCCCGGACGTGCGCCGTGCCTGCATTCCCGCCGGCGGTGGCATCATGAGCGCCCGTGCCGCCGCCCGCGTCTATGCCGCGTTGGTTGGGGACGGCGTAGACGGTGTGCGCCTGCTGACGAAGGACCGGGTGGCGCGGGCAACGGCGCTGCAAACCGAGGAGGTCGATGCGGCGCTTGGGATGCCGGTACGCAAGGGGTTGGGCTACTTCCTGGGGAACTTGCTGTCACCGATGAGCAGCCGCGCCTCGGCATTCGGCCATCCCGGTGTCGGCGGCGCCATCGCCTTCGCCGATCCCGAGCACGACTTCGCCTTCGCCCTCACCAAGAGCCGTCTGACGGTGGATGCTCCCGGCGAGTCGCCCGCGTACCTGGCTGCCACCGCCATCCGCGCCGAGTTGGGCATTCCCGAGTAACCCGGGGCCGGCCCCCTGCAACCGCGGGACCGCGAGACGATGCGCGCTGACGATCTCCGGAAGGATGCGCGAACACGGATGATGGGAAAGCGACCTTTCCCCATCTCTGCGCACAGAGCGGAAGAGATGGGTAAGGTCGCGCTTCCAGCTGATGGCGGATGCCGGGTATCGCTACTCTGCCGGCTCGATGACCGCCGACATCGAGCCGCGGCAACGGGGAATCCGGGGGTCGGCGCCGTACTGGTGAATCTGGGCCTGGTGGCGGGAGACGGTCGTCTGGTCGGCCGTCTCGACAATGGCGCGGCCCTGTGAGTCGACAATGCAGGCGATGGCAAAGCCCTTCTCTTTGGAATAGCCAAAGACGCGCCCCAGCAGCTCGATCACGTACTCGTACGTGTGATCGTCGTCATCGAGCAGCACGAGGTGATAGCGGGGGGCAAGCCGCTGTGCCCCTTCCGTCTGCTGTGATTGCCCCGGCGAAACCCGCGGTGCGCTCATCGCTTCCATTGTAGAGCGCGCCGGGAAGCGCGCGGAACGCGGACGTGGCGCGTCCGGCCGGCCGGTCTGCGTTCATTCCTCCGCCGCCGGTCCATCTTTGCCGCCGGCCCGTTTGACACCTTCTGCCAGCGTCGCCAGCCGGGTGCGTACCCGCGCGTGGACCTCTGCCGCAGGGAGCCCGCTGAGCAGCTCCAGCGCTTCATCAACGGCAGTCACCGCCCACACCCGGAACTTCCCAGCGGCCGCGGCATCCACCACGTCATCGCGCAGCATCAGGTGCTGGACATTGGCCGCAGGCAGCACCACCCCCTGCGAGCCGGACAGGGCGCCGCCACCCACCGCCAGGCAGGCATCGAAGAAGCCCTCGATCTTGTCATTGACCCCACCTACCGCCTGTACCTCACCGCGCTGGTTGATCGAGCCGGTGACGGCGATATCGCGGCGCAGGGGCACGCCTGCCAGGCGAGACAGCAGCGCCAGCGTCTCTGCCAGCGAGGCTGAGTCGCCATCCACCTCGCTATAGGACTGCTCGAACACCAGCCGCGCGGTCAGCGCCAGCGGCTCCTCGCTGCCGTAGCTGTCCGCCAGGTAGCCGCCCAGAATCAGCACCCCCTTGGCGTGGATCTTGCCGCCCAGCTCGACCTGCCGCTCGATATCCAGCACGCCATCGTGTCCGGCGGCGGCGGTGGCGGTGATGCGCTCCGGGCGGCCAAAGGCGGTGTCGCCCAGGTCTGCCACGGCCAACCCCAACACCTCGCCGGTTGCCTCACCCTCGGGCCGCGCCAGCAGCACCCCACGCGCCAGCATTTCCTGGAGCCGCTCGGGGATCAAGCCGGCGCGGCGGCGGCGCTGATCGACCGCCCGGCGCACGTGCGCGCCTGTGACGGTGGCCGCCCCATCCATCACCGCCTGCTGCTCCGCCTCCTGTACCAGTCCGGCGACCAGCCCAAAGCGGGCCGAAAGCTTGCACTGGTCCTCCACCATGCGAGAGGACTCCTCAATCAAGCGGGCCACGCCGCTGCGATCCATCGGCAGGCAGCCCGAGCCGCACAACGTCGCGACAAAAGCGGCGTAGTCGTGCTCGTGCGCCGGCGTGCGCTCCATGTCCGGAGAGAAGTCCGCCCGCACCTGAAACAACTCCCGGAAGTCCGGGTCCAGCGCATACAGCATGCCGTACAGGTCCGGCTCGCCCGCCAGAAACACCTTGATGTCCAGGGGGATCGGATCCGGGCGCAGGCCGCGGGTGCCGGTGATGCCGAGCGCATCCGACACATCCTCGATTTCGGCGGCGCCGGAGCGCAGCGCGCGCTTGAGCGCATCCCACGCCAGCGGCGCCCGCAGCACATCGACGGCGCGCAGTACCAGGTAGCCGCCGTTGGCACGGTGCAGCGCACCACCGCCTACCAGCGTAAAGTCCGTTACCAGTGCGCCAAGCAGCGCCTCCCGCTCGATCCGGCCGATGAGGTTGGGATAGGTAGGATTGGTCTCGACGATGACGGGCGCACCGCTCCGGCCGCCGTTATCGACGAGGACGTTCACCTCGTACTTGCGGAAGGCGCGCTCGTGGAGGGCGTGGTCGTTTTCGCTGCCGGCGGCGGGCTCGGGCAGCGCGCCGTCCGCCGGCAGCGGGTGACCGCGAAATAGGGCAATATCGGCTAGCAGCGCCTCCCGTACTTCACCCAGATAGGCCACGATCTCCGGCCGGTCTTCGTAGTGCTCCACCAGGTCATCGACCACACCGCCGGCAGCGTGCAGCGCCACCTCTCGATCCTGGCGCTCCAGTTGCTCACGCGTTTCCCGCTCGGCGGCGCGCATCTGCTTGAAGAACACCCGGATCTCCTGGTCAATCTCCTCCCGCCGCTTGTCGATCAACTCCCGCATCTCCGGGCGGAGGGAGGCCACCTGGTCTTCCGATAGGGGCTGGTTGCCCATCACGGGGATGATCGCCACGCCCACCGGCGCCGGCTGGAGCATGAACCCGGCCGCCTGGGCGCGGGATGATAGCTGGGCCATGCCCTGCTCGCGCTGGCGCTGGAGAGCGCCAAGGATCGCCTCGCGGCGGGCGATATAGTCTTCGCTCTCGAAGGCGCGGGGGATCTCCCGCCGCCCTGACTGGACCAGGTGCTGCAGGCTGGCCCGTAACCGGCGGCCCTCGCCCGGCGGCAGCCGCAGCACGCGGGGACGGGCGGGCTCCTTGAAGTTGTGCACGTAGCACCAGTCGTCCGGCGCGGGGCGGGAGCGGGCCGCCGCCTCCAAGAAGGCCGAGACGGCGGTGTGCTTGCCGGAGCCGGGCGGGCCGGAGACATACACATTGAAGCCAGGGCGGCGCAGCGCCAGGCCAAAGGCCAGCGCCTCGGTGGCGCGCTGCTGCCCGATGATGCCGGCCACCGGGGGCACCTCGGCGGTGGTGGCAAAGGTGAAGGTCGCGGGGTCGCAGCGGCGGCGAAGCTGCTCGGGCGTCAGCGGGGTGCGCGCCGCGGGTGTGGCCAGGCTGGACATGCAAGCTACCTCCGCCGTCAAGCTTGCCTGATTCGCGGCTTGGTGTCTGTCGGGCGATGGCGGCATACCAACTCCCGATCCACCGGCCATGCCAGCACCGGACCTGGGTCCATCGCGGAGGGCGGACAAGAAGGGCGATGATCCATGGTGGGTCAGCGCCCCGGCCCTCAACTGCAGCGGCCGTGCTGCCGACAACGATCATTGCCCGAGCAGTTCACCCCGTACCAAAGTACGGTTGCGCGCAGAGGTGGAATCACGGATAGTTGTTTTCGCTCTCGTGCGCACAATCACAATCACTGTGATGGCAGGCAGGCGGGGCACCACGACTACCACCAGCACCGTCCGGCGAGGGGGCTCGGCCGCACGGTGAAGAAACGAGGAACCGAGCGATGACCACGAAGATTCGCCGCCCGGCGCCGCTGACCGACGCGGGTCGCGAGCGTCTTTCCGCCGAGCTGACCTTCCTGCGGCTGACGCGCGAGCCGCAGCTTGCCGCCCAACTGCACGACGCCCGCGACCAGGCCAGCGCCTGGGAGGAAGGCGACTACATGGCGCTGCAAGAGGAAATCATGCGCGTGCAGGGGCGCATCCAGGAACTGGAAGCCTCTCTCGCCGCTGAGCGCGCCGACACCTCCACCGTGCCTGCGGGCGTGGTCGCCATCGGCAGCAAGGTCGTGGCGCGCGACGCCTCCGGCCGCGAGCACAGCTTTGTGATCGTCAGCCCGGTAGAGGCCGACGCCTCCCGCGGCCATATCTCTGCTGCATCCCCCATCGGGGCGGCGCTGCTGGGCATGCGCGCTGGTCTGACCGTCACCGTCAAGGTGCCGGCCGGGATGCGCACCTTCACCGTCGTCTCCGTCGAGTAAGCCTGCGGCGGAACCCAGCGATGACAGGCGGCCACGGGCACGCGCTCCGGCCGCCTGTTGCTATCTCCGACTTTCGGCGGAAGCGATGCCGTGTACGAACGATCCACCCCGGCAAGGCCCCGTGGGCGATCCCAGCACCGCCCGCGACTCGGGATGATAGAGCGTGGGAGCCGGCGCACTAAACATAGTCGCGCTCGCTATGAAGAAATCTCAGTGCTACCTTAAAGAAATCAAGTGGCACCAGATCAGGAAGGAACCAGCGCCATGGTGGCAGAGCAGATGCGGGGGTTGAGCCCGAGCATGGCGGTCAACAATGACACGATCATCAGCGTCGAGCGCGTGGTCAAGACCTACGACACCGGCGATGTCCAGGTGCAGGCGCTGCGCGGGGTTTCGCTCGATGTGCCGCGCGGTGAGATGCTGGCGGTGATGGGTCCTTCCGGCTGTGGCAAGACCACGCTGCTCAACTGCATGAGCGGCCTCGATACCGTCGATAGCGGCATCATCCGCATCAATGGCACCGACCTTGCCACCTTGTCTGACAACGCGAAGACGACCTTTCGCGCCCGGCAGATGGGCTTCATCTTCCAGTTCTACAACCTGCTGCCGGTGCTCTCTGCGGTCGAGAATGTTGAACTGCCGCTGGTCGTCTCCGGTGTCGGCGCCCGTGACGCGCGCAAGCGCGCCATCGCCGCCCTCGAAACCGTCGGTCTGGCCGGCTGGGCGGGCCACCGTCCGGCGCAGCTCTCCGGCGGCCAGCGCCAGCGCGTCACCATTGCCCGGGCGCTCGTCAACAACCCCGCCATCGTCTGGGCTGACGAGCCCACCGGCGACCTCGACTCCAAAACCGCCGATGACATCATGGTGCTGATGGAAGACCTCAACCGGCGCCAGCAGCAGACATTCGTGATCGTGACCCACGACCCCGGCATCGGCGCCCGCTGCCATCGCATCGTCCACATGCGCGACGGCGAGATCATCGGCGAAGAGCGGCGCTAGCACGCAACACAACGATTTACGGGAACGCGGCGAGGGGTGACCGCTTCGTCTCCCCTTGCCCGTCCTCCTGTCCCCTGAGGGAGCCTGCCATGGAGAAGCTGTTTGGCGTGCCGATGCAGAGCATCATGCTGGTGCTGGCAGCGCTGTTTGCCGTGTGTGTGGCCGGAGTGTTCTTCATCTGGCTGTCCAACCGCACGATGTTCCGCATGGGGCTACGCAACCTACCCCGGCGCGGCGCACAGACCGCGCTGGTGGTGCTGGGCCTGATGCTGGCGACGCTGATCATCACCGCCGCCTTCACCACCGGCGACACCCTCAACTACTCGGTCACCTCCACCGCCTACGACGCGCTCCAGCGCACCGACCTGATCGTCGAGTTCGAGAGCACCGGCGAATCCGGCAAGACCTACGCCCGTGCCGCCGCCGTGCCCGCGCTGGAGCAACGGTATGCGGGCGATCCGGACATTGCCGGCTTCTACGGCTTTCTTGTCGAGCGATTGCCCGCCCTCAATCCGCGCACCCGCCTGGCCGAGCCCGCTGTCGCGCTGGCCGGTATCGACACCGAGCGCCTGGCGCGCTTCGGCGGCTTGACGCTGACCTCCGGCAACAAGGCAGACCTGTCCGCGCTCGGCGCCGACGGTACGTACCTGTCCGAGAAGCTGGCGGACAAGCTGGACGCCAGACAGGGCGATCGCATCACCCTCTACGTCCAGGGGCAGGAGACCCCACTCAATGTGCTCGGCATCGTCAACGACGAGATCGCCAGCGGCGTGCTGAACATCGGTGACGCGAACGACCCGGGCGGGATGGCCGTCTCGCTAGCGACGGCTCAACGCATCACCGGCCACCCCGATCAGATCCAGACGCTAGGCGTGGCGCTGGTGGGCGATGTGCGCAGCACGGTGGACCGCTCGGAAGGGGCGGCCAAGCGGCTGCAGGAGTTCCTGCGCTCGCCGGAGGGCAAGGAGCTGCTCGGCGCCGGCGGCCGCGAGTTCGAGGTGAATGAGATCAAGCGGGACACGGTGAAGCAGGCGGAGTTGTTCTCCAGCATCTTCACCACGTTCTTCCTCGTGCTCGGCCTGTTCTCCATTGCCGCCGGCATCATGCTGATCTTCATGATCTTCGTGATGCTGGCCGCCGAGCGGAAGACCGAGATGGGCATGGCCCGCGCCATCGGCGCCCAGCGTGTCAACCTCGTCCAGATGTTCGTCTCCGAAGGGATGGCGTATAACCTGCTGTCCGGCGCGGTGGGCGCGGCGCTGGGCGTCGGTGTCGCCTTCCTGCTGGTGGTGGGCGGTACCCGGCTGGTGTTCGGCGATGAACTGTCGTTCATTCGCGGGCATGTCACCCTGCGCTCGCTGATCGTCTCCTACTGCCTGGGTACGGTGCTGACCTTCATCACGGTGGTCATCTCCTCGACGCGCGTCTCCCGGCTCAACATCGTTGCTGCCGTGCGTGGCACCGACGATGCCAGCCCGCGTGAGCGCAAGCGCCGCCATAGCTGGAAGTGGATCCTGCTCGGCATCCTTGCCCTGCCGCTCCCACCGCTGGGGCTGTGGTGGCTGCTCCGCAAGGGTATCGGCCTGCCCGCCGGGCTGATCCTCGGCCCAGCCGCCATCGTCATCGGCGCCCTGTGCATCGCCTTTGCCGAGCCAGTGGACTCCCAGTTCGTGTTCACCCTTGGCTTCTCGCTGCTGCCACTGGGTGTGGCCGGCATCGCCCGCTACTTCCACGCCGACCGGCGCGTCACCTGGACGGCGGTGGGGCTGTATCTTGCCCTGTTCTGGCTCTCGCCGTTCGACCTCGAGAAGATCCTGTACGGCCGCTCGCTGCGCGGCACCATCGAGATGTTTGTGCTCAGCGGCATCATGGTCGTCACGGCCTTCACCTTGCTGATCGTCTTCAATGCCCGGCTGCTCACGGTGCTGTTCGAGCGAGGCGAGCACGGCGCCGCCGCGTACCGGCTGCCCGCCGGGCTGCTGGCTGCCGCTGTGCTGTCTGCCGCCACGGCGTACACGCTGGGCGATCGCGGTGACGGGCTGGGCCAGCTGTTCTACCTGCTGGCCGGCCTGCTCGTGATTATCGGGTTGTTCGCCGCGGCAGCGGCCCGCTTCCCACGGCTCGCGCCGGCGCTGAAGATGGCGGTGGCCTATCCGCTTGCCAGCCGCTTCCGCACCGGCATGACGGTGGCGATGTTCTCGCTGATCGTCTTCTCGCTGACGATGTTCAGCATCATCAACTACAACTTCACCCAGTTGTTCTCCTCGGCTGAGGCCAAGGGCGGCTGGGATGTGTTCGCCGTCACCAACCGCAACAACCCGGTGCCAGACCTGCGCACCGCGCTGGCCGCGCCGGACAGCACCGCCAACCCGGCGCAAATCGCCGCGCTCGGCCGCAGCACGCCGTTCCAGGGCGGGCAGGAAGCGCGCCAGGCCGGCCGCAACGCTGAGTGGAAGACATACCCTGTCCGCGCCGGTGACCGTGAGTTCTGGGCGCGCAACGAAGCCAAGCTCGATGGCCGCGCCACCGGCTATGACAGCGACCGCGCCGTCTTCGATGCCATGGCCGCAGGCAAGCCTGTCGCTGTCGTCGACCGCAACCCCCTGCGCAGCGCCACCGATGGCCCCAGCCAGTTCGGCCTGCGCATCAAAGACGTCACGATCACGGACGGCGTCTTCCAGCCGTTTGACGTGGAATTCCGCGATCCAGCTACCGGCGAAGCGCGCTCCGTCACCATCATCGGCGTGTGGAGCGGCAAGCTGCTGCCGAGCATCGCTACCGGCCTGTACGTGTCGGAGCCGGTCTACACCGAGGTGTTTGGCGCGCCAGAGTGGGATTTGCAGTATCTGCGCCTGCAATCCGGCGTCGATGACGAAGCCTATGCCAAGGGCGTGAAGGCGACGCTGCTCACCAGCGGCGTGCAAGCGTTCTCGCTGCAAGAGCAGATCGACACGGCACAGCGCCAGCAGAAGGGCTTCACTCGTATCTTCCAGGCGTTCATGGCGTTGGGCCTGCTCGTGGGCATCGCGGCGCTGGGGGTGATCGCCTTCCGGTCGGTGGTGGAGCGCCGCCAGCAGATCGGGATGTTGCGCGCGATGGGCTACCAGCGGAGCACGATCTCGCTGACGTTCCTGCTGGAGTCGAGCTTCATCGCCATGATGGGCATTCTTTCCGGTATCATCGGCGCCGCCATCCTCGCCCGTAACCTGATGACCTCTGAGTCGTTCACCGATGGCGAAGCGACGCAACTGACCTTCGCCATCCCCTGGGGCGAGGTGATCATGTTCGTGGTTGCCGCCTACGTGTTCGCCCTGCTGATGACGTACTGGCCCAGCCGCGGCGCCGCCCGCGTGCCCGTGGCCGAGGCGCTACGCTACGAGTAGCAGCCCAACGGTCAGCAGGGCACGGGCCACGCCCCCTGCTACGGGATTGAACGAGGGGGTGCCCTCCTCGTCATCCCGCCTGGCAGGGGGGATGCCCGCAAGGGGATGAGGTCTCACTCCAGGATGCGCTTGCCCTGCGGGTATCCTGGAGTGAGACCTCATCCCCTTTCACCCCTCATCCTTCATCCCTCATGCTTACGGCTATGACGAATGCCCTGATGGGTGTCTACGGCGCGGCGGACCCCGCGCGAGCACTGCAGTCGGCAGGGACAGCGCCGGCGCTGGTGGAAGGGCCGCTGGCGCTCGGTGGCGCGCCGCTCTATACCGATGCCACCGGCACCGTCACCGTTGCCGGGGAGGTATGGCTAGACAACCCGGCGGAGACATGCGCGGCGGCGGGCGGCGCCGGCGTTCCCGGCGAGCACGGCGCGCTGCTGGCGGCAGCCGTGCAGCGGCTAGGCACGCGGGCAGCGGCGGCCCGGGCCAGCGGCATGATCGCCGCCGTGGTTGTGGACCGCGGCCGTGGGACGGTGACGCTGATCCGGGACAGCGTCGGGGCGCGCACGCTCTACACGGCGCGGCAGGGTGAGGTGTGGTGGTTCGCCGCGCGGCTGCGCGCGCTACGCCGCACGCCGGCGGTCTCTGCCACCCTTTCGCTGACGGCGCTGCGCAACTACCTCACCTGTGCTTTTGTTCCCGGCGAGGAAACGATGTGGCGCGATGCGCGCGAACTAGGCCCGGGAACGGCAATGTCGCTGCCGGATGGCGCGTTCTGCCGTACGTGGGAGCACGAGGAACGCGTCACCGAACCGGATGCATCGCTTGAGCGGCACGCGGCCCGGCTGCGCCCCGTGCTGGAGCAAGCGGTACGGGCCCGCCTGCCCGCGCGGGGGGCAGCGGTAACGGTGCTGCTATCCGGGGGGCTCGATAGCTCCCTGGTGACGGCGCTGGCGGTGCGTCAGCACGACGGCCCGGTGCATACGATCGCCATCCACTTCGGCGCACAGTACCCGAACGAACTCGCGTACTCCTCGCTGGTGGCGGCGCACTGCGGTACCCGCCATCACGTGTTGGAGCTACCGGCCCGCACGATCATGGCGCACCTGCCCGAGACGCTGGCGGCGCTCGATGACCCGATTGGCGATCCGCTCACGGTGCCGAATTTGCTCCTGGGGCAAGCAGCAGCGCGCGAAAGCGAGGTCATCCTTAACGGAGAAGGTGGCGACCCCTGCTTCGGCGGGCCGAAGAACCTGCCGATGCTCCTGCATGAGCTGTACGGCGCGGGACCGACGCGCGCAGCCGCCTACTTCCGCTCCTTCCAAAAGTGCTACGACGACCTGCCGGCCCTGCTGACGCCGGAGGTGCAGGCAGCGCTCCAGCAGGAGGAGCCGCAGGAGGCGGCGCTCGCGCCATATCTGGGCGAGGAGGCGCCGATGGCGTCGTATCTCAACCGCCTGATGCACGCCAATGTGCGGCTCAAGGGGGCAGACCACATCCTCACTAAGGTGAACAATCTCACCTCGGCCTGCGGGCTGGCCGGCCGTTCACCGCTGTTTGACCAGCGGGTCGTCGAGGCAAGCTTTACCATTCCGCCTGAACACAAGCTGGCAGGGACCAATGAGAAGGCCGTGCTCAAAGCAGCGGTGGCAGACCTGCTGCCGGAGGTGATCCTGACCCGGCCCAAGAGCGGGATGCTGGTGCCGGTGCAGCGCTGGTTCCGTGACGAGCTGCGCAAGGATGCGCGCCGCCTGCTGCTGGATCGCCACGCGCGCATCCGGGCGTATATCAACCCCACGCCGGTGCGCGAGTGGCTGGACGGCGGCGGCGGCCCCTGGCCCCGGCAGGGTGTGAAGCTATGGCTGCTGCTCACGCTGGAGATGTGGCTGCGGCAGAGCTAGTCAGCGCGTCAGCGGCGCTACCCCCTCATCCCCCGCTCCCTCTCCCGTGAGGCACGGTCTCGGTACCTGGCTAGATGCTGGCGAGCGGTAAGTCTGACCCGCTCTCGGGCTACAGCCAGCGGTAGGCGACCTCAGCGGTGGGGAACAGTCCATCGCGCAGGCGGGCGTGCTCCGCGTCGTGGGTGACCAGCCGCAAGGCGTCCTCTGGCGCAAACCAGCCGGCATCCAGGGAATCATCGCCGGGGACGGCGGCGCCGCCGGTATGCACACAGGTGAAGGTGAACAGCAGCAGCGGTGATTCGAGGCGGTGCGTGACACTCACCAGCCGCTCGGGCCGCACGGCACAGCCCGTCTCCTCCCGCGCCTCGCGCACCAATGCCGTGAGCAAGTCCTCCCCCTGCTCTACCCGCCCGCCCGGCAGTTCCCACCCCGCCTGCACCGTGCGGATGAGCAGCACCCGCCCCTCCGCATCGCGGATGACACCACAGACACCAACAACGAAACCGGCATCTGGCATCCGGCACCTGGAACGAGTGGGGAATCGGCAACGATGAGCGATGACCTGATCCAGAAGGAGAAACGATGAATGGCAAACGGCCCCCCTCTCCGGTTCGGAAAGGGGGGCTGAGGGGTGAAGACCGTATCTATCCGCCCCGTCTCCCCCGGCTGCCCAATTCCCCCATCCCTACACGTCCTGGCGGCGGAATGTCCAAGCGGCAGCAGCGAGGGGGACGGCCAGCCACAAGGCGAGCATGGCCCCCAGCAGGCCGGTGGCGCCGTTCTGGCCGAAGGTGTCGGAGAGGTAGGCGCCCGAGGGGCCCAGCGTCTCCATGCTCGGCTCCAGGCGCAGGATGGCGAGCACGCGGGCGATATCGACGGGGTTGAGCAGCAGCGCCGCCACCAGCCCGCGACTGCCGAGGATGCCGGTGAGCGTCACACCGATGATGCCCAGGTCAAAGAACAGCACCAGCACGAACCACACCGCCAACGCCGCAGATAGGGCACGCATCCGGCTACCCGCCACCACCGAGATAAACATCCCCAACGCCAGCATCACCCCGGCCAGCACAATCACGAGCAGGAGCAGCTGGACGTAGCGCGCCGGGTCAATCACCGGCGACAGCATGGCAATCACGAGCCCGGCCGCGCCAAAACCCAGCGCCGTGGCAACGGCGATTGCCCCCAGCAGGCCGAGGAACATCCCGGCCAGCAGCTCGGCGCGGGAGACGGGCTGCGCCATCAGCCCGTGGATCGTGCCGCGCTCCCGCTCGCCGCTCACCGCCGAAGCGCCCAGCGCCAGCGCCACCAGCGGCGCCAGCAACAAGCAGGCGTTGAGCAGGCTGGCGCTGGTGCGATTGAAGCCGGTAAAGCCAAGACTGCCCGCCCCACGCGAGCCGGCAATAGCCAGCCCCAGCGCCAGCGCGCCGAAGGTCAGCGCGTACACCGCCACCCACCAGCTTTGCAGTGCCTCACGCAGTTGCCCGCGGGCCGTCACTCTGATCGCGTTCATGCCACACCGTCCCCTCGCACCGCCGCCAGCGCCGCCGCCAGGGCGTTCCCCTCCAGCCGTGGGGGCTGGGTGTTGCCGGTCAGCCGCAGCACCGGCGTCTCCTCCGCTGGTGCTGGCGTCCCCTGCGCCAGCAGCCCGGCCATATCACCGTCGTACGCCACCCGACCTTCTACCAGCACCAGCGCACGGTCGGCCACGTCCTCCAGCAGTTGCAGGACATGGGTGGACATCAGAACCGTACGGCCATCGGCACGCAGCCCGCCGATCAACTCGGCAAACAGCTGCCGCCCCTCGGGATCGAGGTTGGCGACCGGCTCGTCCATCAGCAGCACCCTGGGGTCGCCCAGCAGCGCCACGGCCAGCCCCAGGCGCTGGCGCATACCGCCGGAGAGGGCGGAGACGGGCTTGTGCTCGTACGGCGTCAGCCCCACCTGCGCCAGGCGCGCGTCGATGTCCTCACCGCGCAGGCCACGCAGGTCGGCATAGTACTCCAGCGCGTCGCCGGCGGTCAGGTACGCCGGGAAGGCGGGGGTTTGGGGTAGATAGCCGGTCAGCCGCCGCGCCTCCTTGCCGTCACGTTGCACATCGTGGCCGCCGATGCGGGCGACACCCGAGAACCGGGACAGGCCGAGCAGGCATTTGAGCAGCGTGGTCTTGCCCGCGCCGTTGGAACCGAGCAGCGCCAGCACCTCGCCGCGTTCTGCCGAGAAGCTCACGGCATCCAAGACGGCGTGCTTGCCATAGCGTTTGCTCAGACCGAAGGCCTCAATCATCATGACAGTTTCCTCCCCAATGCCGGCCGCAGGGCGGGCCGGCGCAGGCCGCGCGCCAGCACCACCGGCAGCGCCCCCAGGACTACCAGCGCCGCCGAGGCCAGCAGCAACCCCCGGCCCGTGCCCGTGGTCGGCACCGGCACCGGCGAGCGCATCAGCGGCGCGCTATCTTCGATCAGTACCTCCGGCCGCGTCACCGGGAACAGCCGCCCGGCGGCGTCTACCGCCTGCTGCGCCGGGGTATAGCGGAACAGCTCCAGCGCTGGATTGTCGTCGGCGAGCTGGGCGAAGGCGGAGGTCGGCCGGTAGGGCCGGTCGCCGATACCGTCGCCGTTCCTGTCATAGCCGGCGTAATCGCTCCAGTAGTTGCCGCGGCCTTCCACTGTCCAGCGGTTATGCGCAGAGGCGCCTTCCGTGTTGTTGCCGGCGGTGGCCGGCGCGCCGGTGGCCGCAGCCGGAGCAGAGGCGCCGTGGTCATCGTGGCTCGCGGCCGGCGCGCTGGGTGCGGGGCCGTGACCGGCCAGGCCACCCATCAGCCCGCCACCGCGGCCGGAGACCGCGACACCGTTATCGACAAAGCTGTTCTCGTAGAAGGTCGCGGCGGTGGTGGTGGTGAGTGCCACGCCGGTACGGTTGAGCGCGATCAAGTTGGCACGAAACACGACGGAGCCGCCGGGGGTAGCCGGCGCCTCTTCCATGATGATGCCCGTGCCGTTACCAGTGATGCGGTTGTCCTCCGCCCACAGGCCATCGACGTTCTTCAGCAGCAGGCCGTAGGCCGTGGCGCCGTGGCGGTTGTTGCTTAGCACATTGCCGCGCAGGAAGATGCGGCGGGAGTCCATGACGAATGCGCCAGACATATTGTGCTCAATGATGTTGTCTGTGAAACGGTTATCGTTGGCATACATATAGTGAATGCCAAAGCGTGAGTGACGAATAGTATTGGCATGAACGTAGTTGTTATGAGAGAAGGAGATGTATAGCCCGTCTTTGGCGTGCTCAATGGTATTGTGACGGATAACGTTGTGCTCGGTGTTCCATAGCGAAATGCCGTGCTCGCGCCACTCTACCTTGAGGTCCGGGCCGGGCACGATCGTGTTGTACTCAATCTCGTGGTGATGCCCCCCCTTGACGGAGATGCCGAAGTGCGCCCGCTCGATGCGGTTGTGCGTCAGTAGGGTGTGATGGCCCAACAGACGCACGGCCGCCGGCTCTTTGGAGATAGCACGGCCGCTGTTGCGAATGGTGAAGCCGCGCAGCACGACATCATCGGCCATGACGACGACGACATCACCCAGGCCACCGCCATCGATGATCGCCCCCGGCTCAGCGTGGAGCGTGACCGTCTTATCGATGACGAGCTGCTCGCGATAGACGCCGGCCGGGACCTTGATGACCGCCCCCGGCTCAGCGGAGGCGATCATCTCGGTGATGCTGCCCGTACCGGTCACAGCGGGCGCAGCCACGGGAGTGGCGGTGGCAGCGGGGGAGCCGTGGTCGTGGCCGGGGGATTGGGCCTGGGCGCCGCGGGGACCGGCCAGCGCCAGTGCCAGCACCAGCGCCGCGGCGGCGCCGGACAGCTTGAACGAGCGCGGTAGCTCCCACAGCGCGCGCAGCAGTGACGGGCCAATGCTGATGATCAGCGCGACGGCGATCAGCACCCAGAAGCCGGAGACAAATGTGGCTTCGTTGTGGAAGTTCATCACCTTGGTGTTCCCCCACACCTTGGGCGTGAACGCGGGGAGCCGGAGCGGCGCTAGCGGGTCCATGCTGTGACCGTAACGGTACAGCCACCACTGCAAGTCGGCCACCAGTCCGAGCGGCAATCCCCAAATGGCGGCGGATTCTACCACCTTCAGCCAGTGGGGAATGGGCAGGAAGGCGACGACGAGCACGATGGCCGCGATCGCGATCAGCGCCGGGCGGAACAGCTTGAGCTCGAACACCTCGTCCTGCTCAATCGGCTTCATCCCGATGTAGTGGTTGAGGATATTGATCTCGCGCACGTCGCCGGTGAAGCGGTCGCCGTAGGCGGTCATGTGCAGGCCGCCGGGGTACTGGGGCGCGAGCAGGGTCATCTTCCACATGGGAAGGCCGAGCGCGATGAAGAGCAGCGCCGCGGCGACCACCGCAGCGGTGACGCGGTCCCATTCGATGCGGTGGAGCCAGGCCGGCCGGGTCCCCATCGTCTCGGCCGTCCCCTCACGGCCGGGTGCGAGCTGGGCCATGGCGGTCTCCTTCTGGTGAGCGGGGCGCGCTCACACGACGCGCCCCACCCGCTTGCCTGCTTATGGTTCGACCAACAGCCAGCCTTGCATCTCCATGTGCAGGGCGGAGCAGAACTCCGTGCAGTAGAAGGCGAAGGCGCCCGCCTTATCGGCGGTGAACTCGATGCTCGTCGCTTCGCCAGGCTCCAGGCTCGACTGAATGTTGAAGCCGGAGATGGTGAAGCCGTGGGTCGTATCGCGCGAGGTCTCGACGTTGGTGATATGGATGATGACCTTGTCACCCTTCTTCACGCGGACGACGTCCGGAGTGAAGTGGCTGCGCAGCGCGCTCATCCACACCTCGGTGACACCGGGGCGCTGCTCGATCTTCTCCTTACCCTGCTGGACCACGTTCTTGCTGGTGGTCATGGTCAGCGGGTCGGTGCCGAGCTCGTAGTTGAGAATGCCCTTGAGGGTCTCGCGGCGGATGATCTGGGCGTAGTGCGGCTCACCGATGCCCATCGGCATGTCGTAGCGCACACGCATCTTCTCGCCGGTGAGGTCCACCAGCTGGAGGTTCTGCGGGTGCAACGGGCCGACGCTGGGGAAGCGGTCTACCGACCACTTGTTCAGCGCCACCAGGTACTTGCCATCGGGCTTGGCGGAGTCGCCCTGGGCGACGGCCAGGTGACCGATGTTGTACTGAACCGGCACCTTCTCCACCAGCTTCCAGTCGCCCAGCTTCCACTTGGCAACTGCGCTCTCCAGGAACAGGCTGGTGTAGGCAAAACCCTTGTCGTCGTACTGGGTGTGCAGCGGGCCGGCGCCCAGCTCCACCTGCGCTTCGACCACGGAGGAGAACTTCAGCACCGGCACACCAAACGGGTCCGTGCCCTCGAAGTCCTTCGCCGCGATTGCCTTCTGGATCTTGTCGAACGAGTAGACCGTAGTGTGCGGGTCGAGCTTGCCAGAGACGACGATGAACTTGCCATCCGGGGTGACGTCCGCGCCGTGCGGGCTGCGCACCTCAGGGGCAAAGAACAGGACGCTCTCGGCGACGGCAGTCTTCATCGAGATGACCTTCATCCCGTTGATGGTGTCGTACTTGCCCGCCTTGACGACCTCTTCGGCCTTCTTCCAGTTGATGATGTGCAGGTAGTCGGTCGCGCCGGCAGAAGCGCCGGACTCGATGGTCGGCTTGCCTTCCATCTTGCCGCCGGTCGCCATCTCGCTGTTGTAGGAGTTGACGAAGCCCCAGCCCAGCGACGGGCCCTTGCCGGCGTCGGCGAGGTCCTGCGTATACGGCGGCAGCTCGATCTGGAAGCTCTTATCCAGGTCCATGCGGCCGGTCTTCTGGTCGATGGACAGCCAGGAGGAGACGCCGCGGTACTTGTCCTTGTACTGGTCCAGCGGCGCGTAGGCGTTGGGCGCGGGCGGCCACACCGTCGGCGTGTTGGACGAGACGTGGACATACTCGCTGTTCGGCGTGATGAACGCGCCGCCGTGCGTGGACTGATGGTTCGGGATCTGGATGGTCTGCTTGGTGCGGAAGTCACGCAGATCCACGAAGCCAATGCGACCGTTGCCCTTGTCATTGATGTACAGGTAGCGGCCGTCGTACTCGCCGTTCGTCTCGCTGAGGGCGGGATGGTGGGTGTCCGCCCAGGTGATGTCGTTGCCGGTCAGGGGCATGGTGCGGCCGGTCTTCAGTGCCGCCTCGCTCCAGTCGTTGCCATAGCCATAGCCCTGCCACGGCTCGGGGGTGAAGACGGCAATCGTCTTCAGAATGCGCATCGAGGGAATCCCGATCACGAACACCTGACCGGAATGCCCGCCCGACGCGAACATGTAGTAGTCGTCGTACTTGCCCGACGGCACGTACGTCGCCAGCGCATTCTCGACGTCATCGGCGCTGAGATTGCGCGCCGCGGCGATGCTATCCAGCCCGCCGCCCACCGATACTTTGGTGGTCGTGGCCTTCTTCGATGCCCGGCCGATGGAGAATCCACCGGCGAGCAACACCACCACGAACACCAGCCCCAGCAATGCCAGCCGGAGCGTGTTGCCCGAGCGTTGCTCTTTGCTCGAACGGGACTGCATGCTGCCTCCTCCGTTTGTGGTCCCTGAGCGGTTGCCTATCCGTTCGCGACCGCCGTCGCGTTGCGACCCACCAACAAAAGCAAGTTATCGGTTTGTTAACACACCGTCTGTCGGGCGATACAGGACGGTCCGGGTACCGCCGGACGGCCTAGCACGGTCAGCATCGTCAGCGCGTGCCGCACGTCGCTGTGGGGCAAATCCCGGCGGCTCGCAGGCGAATCACCCTGTTCTACCCGACAGACGGCAGCCCCAGCGCCTCGCTAGCTTCGGGGAAGCATCACCCCTGCCCCGGGGAGGAGGAGCATTTCCATGGCTATCCAGATCCCGGCCCGCGCGGCCCGCGCCAGCACCGAGCCGGCGCCACGCACCGCCACTGCCTTTACGGCCGTTCCCATCGTCGCGGTCATGGGGCTGGCCTCCGTGTATGTGGGGCTGGTGATGGCGCTGGCACTGGCTGCCGAGCACGGCTTTGGCATGTCCACCGGCGCCGCCTGGGGCTACGCCACCGGCGTCATCAGCTATCTGTGCCTGCTCGCCGGCTTCATTTATGGCGCGGTGAAACTCGTCAGTCGCGGGTAGCGGAGCGCGACGGCCGGACCTTTATCCCGGAGCCCCCCGCTCCGCTTCTTTCCGCACCCAGGTGGCGGGCCGGCCGCGCCATCCTCCCCATCTCCCGTCGCCCGCGGTAAGCTGTCCGCTGAACGCTGAAGGCGGAGGGTGAGACAGCATGCGCGCAGGATCGTGGCAGCAGTACGACTGGGTACGGGACGGCAATGTGATGGTGACGCTGCGCGATGGCGTGCGCGTCGCCACCGACATCTACCGCCCGGCGCTGGGCGGCGCCGCGCTCCCCGGCCCCTTCCCCGCGATCATGGAGCGCACGCCCTACAACAAAACCCGCGGCGACCTGGTCTCCATGGCCAAGTACTTCGCCCGCCGCGGCTATGTCGTCGCCCTCCAGGACGTGCGCGGCCGCTACGCCTCTGAGGGCGAGTGGTACGCCTTCGCCGATGAAGGTCCGGACGGCGCGGACGCCTGCGAGTGGCTGGCGGCGCAGCCCTACTGCGATGGCCAGGCCGGCACGGTTGGCCTCTCGTACGGCGGCTCTGACCAGAGCGCGCTGGCCTCCCTCGCCCCGAACGGTCTGGCGGCAATGTTCGTCTCAGAGGGGCAGAGCAACTACCACACCTCTGCCATGCGCCAGAACGGCGCGCTGGAGCAGCGCTTCCTGATCTACGCCTTCGAGATGGCTACCTCCTCGCGCGAGGCGCTGGCCGATAAACCGCTGCGGCTGATGCTCCAGAAGGAGCGCGCCCGCCTGGGCGACTGGCTGCGCCGCCTGCCGCTGCGCGAGGGGCAGACTCCCCTGCGCCACATCCCCGCCTATGAGCGCTGGGCAATCGACATCGCCACGCACGGTGACTACGACGCGTACTGGAGTGATCGCCCCGGGTACGCCGCCGATGAGTTCTACGCCCAGCACAAGGATGTGCCGTTGTTCCTGCTTGGCGGCTGGTACGACTCCTACTGCCGCTCCACCACGGATATGTACGTGGCGCTCTCGGCGATGAAGCGCGGGCCGGTGAAGCTGCTGATGGGGCCGTGGGTACACGGCGTCCCAACGATGGCGCAACCCTTCCATGGCGATGTGGAGTTTGGCCCGGATGCGGCAATGGATTCCTACAACGATCTGCGCCTGCGCTGGTTTGACCGCTGGCTCAAGGGGCTGGCCACCGGCATCGACGAGGAGCCACCGGTACGCATCTTCGTCATGGGCGGCGGCGATGGCCGCAAGACGCCGGAGGGACGCCTGAACCACGGCGGCGCCTGGCGCGACGAGCACAGGTGGCCGCTGGCACGCACCCAGTGGACGCCGTACTACCTGCACGCGGATGGTGCGCTCACGCCCGATCTGCCGAAGACCGTGTCTCCGCCCTCCGGCTACACCTACGACCCCCGCGATCCCGTACCCACCATCGGCGGCAATATCTCCGTCGGCTACGAGCTGATCCCCAACGGCGGCTACGACCAGCGGGCTGACCCGCGGTTCTTCGGCTGCGTGGATAGCCTGCCATTGTCGTCGCGCCCGGACGTGCTGGTGTTCCAGACACCGCCCCTGGAGCGTGATATCGAGGTGACGGGGCCACTGGTGGTGCGGCTCCATGCTGCCTCATCGGCCATCGATACGGACTTCACCGCCAAGCTGATCGATGTCTACCCACCTAACCCGGACTACCCAGACGGCTTCGCCCTGAACCTGTCCGACAGCATCATCCGCGCCCGCTATCGCAAGGACCGCGGCCGCGCCGAGTTCCTCACCCCCGGGGTGCCGGAGGAGTTCGAAATCGTGCTCTACCCCACCAGCAACCGTTTTGCCGCCGGACACCGCATCCGCCTGGATATCTCCTCCAGCAACTTCCCCCGCTTCGATGTGAATCCCAACACCGGCGAGCCGCTGGGGCGCCACCGCCGCACGGAGCCCGCCCAGCAGAGCATCTACCATGACGCCGCCCACCCCTCCCACATCGTCCTGCCGGTGATACCGGGATGACGGGGAGCGGGGGTCAATGAGCGATGGCCGCTGTCCTGCCGGATGCCGCGTCACTCGCCGCCATGCCCCCGGCGCAGCGGGCCGCAGCGCTGGGCACGCCGCCGAATGGGCTGGGGGATACCGAGGCGGCGCGGCGGCTGGCGGTACACGGGCCGAACGAGCCTGCCCCACCGCCGGAGCGGCGGCCGCTGCGCGCGTTCCTGGCCAACTTCAGCCACACACTGGCGTTGCTGTTGTGGTTCGCCGCCGGGCTGGCCCTTGCCGCCGGGCTACCGGAACTGGGCGGGGCGATTGTCGCCGTCGTGCTCGTCAACGGTATCTTTGCCTTCGCCCAGGAGTACCGCGCCGGGCAAGTCGTCAGCGGGCTGATGCGGCAGGTGGCCGTGCACGCCCGTGCTGTCCGCGACGGGCATGAGCGGGTACTGCCGGCTCCCGCGCTGGTCCCCGGCGACATCGTGCGGCTGGCAGCCGGCGATGTCAGCCCGGCCGATTGCGTGCTGCTGTCAGCCAATGGCCTCACCATCGACCTGTCGCTGCTCACCGGCGAGTCCGTCCCAGCCGAGCGCGACGCCGCGCCGGTGAGCGTCGCCGGCTCACTGCCGCTGGCGGAAATGGGGCCGCTCCTGCCGGCGGGTGCGGCCGTCATCACCGGCGCCGCCGAGGCGCTGGTGTACGCCACCGGCCCAACCAGCACGCTCGGCCAGATCACCGCGCTGGTCGAAGGCGTTCAGCGGGGCGCCTCGGCGCTGGAGCGGCAGGTCGCTGCGCTCTCGCGGGTGACCGCCGTCATCGCCGTGCTGGCCGGTGCTGCCACCCTGGCGCTGGCCGGCATCGCCACTGATACCAGCTTTCTTGCCGCCCTCACCTTTGCCACCGGCGTGATCGTGGCGCTGGTGCCCGAGGGGCTGCTGCCCACGCTGTCCGTCTCGCTCGCCATCGGCGCCCGGCGGATGGCAGCGCGCGGCGCGGCGGTGCGGCGGCTGTCTGCCGTCGAGGTGATCGGCTCCGTCACCGCTATCTGCACGGACAAGACCGGCACGCTGACCGAGAACGCCCTCTCCGTGCTCGGCGTGGAGGGGCCGGACCTCGATGCCGCCCTCCGTGTCGCGGTTCTGTGCAGCGACGCTCGCGTGGGCGAGGACGGCCACCCGGAGGGGGATGCGCTCGATGTGGCGCTACTGGCGTGGGCCATCGCCCGGGGTGCAGACATCACCGCCCTGCGCGCCTCCTGTGCGCGCTTATCAGACATCCCGTTCGACGCGCACCGCCGGCTGATGGAGGTGGTGTGCGCCACACCGTCCGGGCCGCTTCGCCTGGTGAAAGGCGCGCCCGAGACGGTGCGCGAGCGGTGCGCGCCACTGCCGCCCGCGCTGGCCGCCGCAGTGGCCGCCGCCACCGAACGGGGCGAGCGGGTGGTGTTGCTGGCCGCGGGGCCGCCGGTCGAGCCGCTGACTGCGGTGGCGCTGGCCCGCCTGCATGACCCGCCCCGCGCCGATGTCCCGGAGGCGATTGCCGCCTGCCGCCGCGCCGGCGTGCGGGTCGCGATGCTGACCGGCGACCATCCGGCTACCGCCCGCGCGGTTGCCATCCAGATTGGTTTGGGAGATGCCGCCATTCCCGTCATCGAAGGCCCCACAGTGGACCGGATGCGTGATGACGAACTGCTGGCCGTGCTGGCGGGCAATTGCGTGTTCGCCCGGGTCGATCCGCGCCAGAAGCTGCGGTTGGTGACGGTGCTCCGCCGCGCCGGTGAGATCGTGGTAGCGACCGGCGACGGCATCAACGACGCTCCGGCATTGCGCGCCGCCGATGTGGGCGTGGCCATGGGCCGCCGCGGGGCGGAGGTGGCCAAACAGGCAGCTGATATCGTGCTGGCCGATGACCACTTCGCCACCATCGTCGCCGCAATTGAGGAAGGGCGGTCGATCCGCACCAACATCCGCCGGTTTGTCAGCTACGTCTTCACCAGCAACGTCGCTGAAGTGGCGCCGTTTCTGCTGTATATCTTCCTGCCGGTACCGCTGCCGCTGGCGGTGATCCAGGCGCTGGCGGTGGACCTGGGGACTGACCTGGTGCCCGCACTGGCGCTGGGAGCAGAACCCCCATCGCCGGATACGTTGCGCGTCGCTCCCGAACCACCGGCGCGGCCACTGCTCACGCGGGCGCTGGCGCTGCGTACGTTCCTGTTCTACGGCATGATCGAGGCAACGCTTGGCATCGCAGCGTTCCTGCTGTATCACGCCGCCCATGGCTGGCGGCCGTTCGATAGCTTCACCCTGTACGCTGGGATTTACCATGAGGCCACCGCCGCCACCTTCCTCGGCATCGTTGGCGGGCAGGTGGGCTGCCTGTTCGCTCAGCGTGACGGTCCCCTGTGGCGGCGGCTGTCTCCGCGGGGTAACCGCATGGTGGCATGGGGGCTAGGGTTCGAGCTGGCGCTGGCGCCTGCTCTCGTCTATCTCCCCGGTCTCAACCGCCTGTTCCTGATGGCGCCCGTGCCACCCGTCTGGCTGCTACTCGTCCCGGGCGCCGCCACAGTATTCCTGCTGCTGGCGGCACTCGGGGGAACCACCCGCACCACTGGACGCTGATCGGTTGGGTGCGGGCAGGCTGCGGTCAAGCTGTCTCTTATTGACACATAGTCCCATTTCCACATAGGGTAGAGTGGGAGCAGACATGGCCAAGCATCCAAGCCTGGCGGCGGTCGTACAGCGGCTGGAAGACCGGGGGCTACGCGTGACCGCTCCACGGCTATCCGTGCTGGCTGCTGCCGCTGCCGGCGCCGAAGACCAGTTCAGCGCCGAGGACATCGAGTCGCGCCTGCCGCAGGTCGGCCGTGCCACCATCTTCCGCACACTCAAGCTGCTGGTGGAGATGGATGTCTTTTGCCGCGTCCTGCTCGATGACGGTAACCTCCGGTACCGCTGGAGCCGCCGCGGCCACCACCATCACCTGATCTGCGACAGCTGCGGCGCCATCGAGGATTTCACTGGCTGCGACGTCACCACCCTGATGCAGGATCTCGCCCGCCGCACCGGTTTCACCGCGCGCGGTCACTGGCTGGAGGTCTACGGCCGCTGCGCCGCTTGCCATAGCCGCGCCGCCGTCTCGCAATGATACGGAGTATCGCTTGGCTTTGCGTGTAACCCTGACTTCGCTGCTCGTCCTGGTGACACTGCTGACTGCCTGTGGCGACGATCGCACGACCTCCGCCGGGCAGCGCGGCGCCGGCCCGGTGCGCGTTGCTGCCTCCATCTCCGTCCTGGGCGACCTGGTAGCACAGGTCGGCGGTGATCGCGTCACCGTCATTGGCCTGATCCCACCCGGCGCCGACGGCCACACCTTCCAGCCCGCCCCCCGCGATGTCAAGCAGCTGGCAGATGTGCGCGCCGTCTTCCTGAATGGCCTGGGGCTGGAAGAGCGGCTGGCCGGTGTGATCGCCAACAACGTCCCCAAGTCCGCCCCTGTCGTCGAGCTGGCCGCGGGGCTCCCCACCCTCGAGGGTGACGAGCACGGCGCCAACCCGCATCTGTGGCTCGATGCCACGCTCGCCGCCCGCTACGTCGAGCGCATCCGCGACACGCTCAGCGGCGCAGACCCGGAAGGCGCGGCCGCCTACCAGGCAAACGCCACTCGCTATCTGGCCGAGCTGGCCCAGCTTGACGCCGATCTCCGCGCGCAGATCGCCACCATCCCCGCTGCCCAACGTAAGCTCGTCACCTTCCATGACGCCTTCCCCTACTTCGCCCAGGCCTACGGGCTGGAGCTGGTAGGGTTTGTGGTGCGTTCGCCCGGCCGAGAGCCGAGCGCCCGTGAGGTGAAGGACCTGGGCGAAACGCTGCGCGCCCAGGGCGTCAGGACCGTCTACAAGGAGCCACAACTCAACGCCAAGCTGCTGGAGCAGGCAGCCAAGGACGCCGGCGTCAAGGTGGATGTGCTGTACAGTGACGCCCTTACCGGTGACATCGCTACCTATGTGGCGATGATGCGCCGCAACGGCGAGCACCTGGTACGGGGGCTGCGCTAGATGTCCGCTACCGCGCCGCTGACGCTGACCGGCATCCACGCAGGTTACGGAAACCGGACCGTGCTGAGCAACGTCAGCTTCGCGCTGCAGCCTGGCACGCTCACCGGGCTGATCGGTCCCAACGGCGCGGGCAAGTCCACCCTGATCAAGGTGATACTCGGGCTGCTGCCGCCGTGGCAGGGGGAAGTGCGCGCCTTTGGCGAAGCGGTGCATGCCGTCCGCGCCGCTATCGGCTACATGCCGCAGATCGAGCTGGTGGACTGGGCCTTCCCCGTCTCGGTGGAGGAGCTGGTGACGCTGGGGCGGTACGGACGGCTGCGGCGGTTGCGCCCGCCCTCGGCCGAAGACCGGGCGGTCGTGCGCGACGCGCTGGAGCGCGTCAATCTGTGGGATCTGCGCCGCCGCCAGATCGGCGAGCTGTCCGGTGGCCAGCAGCGGCGCCTGCTGCTCGCCCGGGCGCTGGCCCGCTCCGCTGAACTGCTGTTGCTGGATGAGCCGCTGGCCGGGCTCGATGTCGGCGCGCAGGAAGATCTGGAGCGGCTGCTGCGCGAACTGGCTACTGCCGGCAGCACCTTGCTGGTCGCCACCCACGACCTGCACCACGTCGCCCACTCATACGACGACGTGCTGTGTTTGAACGGTCGCATCATCGCCCACGGCCCGCCGGAGACGGTGCTGACCGAATCGGTGCTGCGCGAGACGTTCGGCCGGGCGCTGGTGCTGCTGGATGCGGGCGGCAAAAGCTACGGAATCAGGAGCTAATGCCGTGCTGGAGCCGGTACTCGAACCGCTGGAGCTGGCCTTCATGCAGCGGGCGTTAATCGCCACGCTGATCATCGCCGCTGTCGGCGGCGTGGTGGGGACGTTCGTGGTGCTCAAAGGGCTGGCCTTCATCGGCGATGCGCTGGCCCACTCTGCCTTTGCCGGCGTGGCGACTGCCTATGTCCTGGGCGGCAGCACCTACCTGGGCTCGATTGTGGCCGGCGTCACCACGGCGCTGGCCATTGGCTTTGTCACCCGCCGCGCTCGTGTCAGTCTCGATACTGCAATCGGCATCCTCTTCGTCGGCGCCTTCTCCTTCGGCATCATGCTGATCAGTGCCTCCCGCTCCTATACGGTGGACCTGCTCAGCTTCGTCTTTGGTGATGTGCTGGGGGTAAGCTGGTCCGACGTGCGCATCATGGCCGTGCTGGCGGCGACGGTGCTGGCGCTGGTGACTCTGTTCTACCGCGAGCTGCTGTTCACCGCCTATGACCCAACGATGGCCGCCGCGTCGGGTGTACCGGTGGCGGCGGTGCAGTACGGCCAGCTGGCGCTGCTGGCACTGACGACGGTGATCGCCATCAAGGTCGCGGGGATCGTGCTGGTGGTGGCGCTGCTGGTGACCCCGGCGGCCACGGCGCAACTCCTGGTGCGGCGGGTACCAGTGATGATGGCTGTGGCGGCGCTGCTGGGAGCGGTGGCCGCCGTCGCCGGCCTGTATATCTCCTATTACGCCTCCGTCGCCTCCGGTGCGGCGATGGTGCTCACCGCCACCGCGCTGTTTCTGGTGGCGCTGCTCATCGCCCCCCGGCGCCGGTAACACCGAAGTGGCCCCCAATTCCTTCCCTGATCGCCGCCGGAGTGACTATGCCCCGCGCCACACTTGCCGCTGTTGCCGTACTCGCCACGGTGTTGTTTGCCGCCACGGTGCTCGTCCCGGCGCTTGGCGTCTTCGACCGGCCGCCGATGCGCGTCGCCCTGGAACGGGTACGCGAGGGGACGGTGACGCGCATCCTGGAGGACCGCACGTTGCCCAGCCAGCGGGGTGACATCCACCTGCGCCGCTTCGAGGTGGCAATCGACGGGCGGCGCGAGGTCATCGAGTACAGCAAAGAGTCGCTGGCCGCCGGACCCCATTTGCCGGAGGCCCGCGATCGCATCCTCGTCGGGGTCACCCCGGGACCGGACGGCGATATCTACTACTTCGCCGACTATGCCCGTCGCACGCCGCTGTGGTTGATGGCGGCGCTGTTTGCCGTGCTGGTGGTGCTGGTCGGGCGGGTGCAGGGGGTGTGGTCGCTGGTGGGGATGGCGGCATCGCTGCTGGTGATCCTGCGCTTTATCATCCCCGGCATCCTGGCGGGGCACAGCCCGGTACTGATCTCCGTGCTGGGAGCGCTGCTGATCATGCTGCCGGCGCTGTATCTGGCCCACGGCGTGGACCGCAAGACGACGGTGGCACTGGCCGGCACGGCCGCCAGCCTGCTGATCACCGCCGCGCTGGCTGCGCTCAGCATCACCCTCTTCCGGCTCACCGGCACCGCCGATGAGGCGGTGACAACGCTGCAATCGTTGTCCGAGGGCCGCATTAACCCGGAGGGGCTGCTGCTGGCGGGGATCATCGTCGGCGCGCTGGGAGTGCTCGATGACGTCACCGTCGCGCAGGCATCAACGGTGTTTGAGCTACGGCGGGCAAACGCGCAGCTATCCGGTGTTGAGCTGTACCGGCGGGCAATGAACGTCGGCCGTGACCACATCGCCTCCACGGTAAACACATTGGTGCTGGCGTATGCCGGCGCCTCGCTGCCCTTGCTGATTCTGCTGGCGAGCGGCACCGAGCCGGCCGGAACGCTGATCAGCCGCGAGTTCTTGGCCACGGAGATCGTCCGCACGCTGGCCGGCAGCATCGGCATCGTGGCCGCGGTGCCCGTCACCACGGCACTGGCCGCATGGCTGGCGGGGAGCGGGCACGAATAGGGGATGGGAATGGCGCCGCGCCCGCCTACCCGCTAGCGCTTGCCGATCCCGGGCGCACCCTGGCCGGTAAACTGCCCGGTCTCGCCGCGCTGTCCGTCCATCGTCTCGCCCTCTGGCTGGAGGTCCTTGGGCGGCAGCGGCACATGCGCCTTCTTGCTCTGGTTCTCTGGAGTCTTGACGGTGTGGCGCTTCGCCATGCTGAGCCCTCCTGCGGCGGCGGGTTGATCCCAGCGTAGGCGCGTGTTCCGGCAACCGGCATCCGGCATTCGGGCGATAGCCGGGCCGGGGTCGCCGTCACTCACCCCAGCGGTTCCAGTGAACATATTCATCCAGAGGCAAACGGGAGCGGGCGGGGCGGCCGCTATCCCCGGCGGCGGGATAGCCAAACAACAGCACCTGAGCGATGCGGCAGCCATCGGGCAGACCAAGCAGGCGGGCGGCATCCTCGTTGCGATGCATGGTGTTGGGGCACGAGGTGACGCCCTCGGCCCAGGCGGCCAGCATCATATTCTGGGCGGCACGACCGGCGTCGAACTGGACTGCCCGCTCTGGGTCATGCTGGCCCGAGCCCGGCAGCACCACGAGCGCGATCACCAGCGGAGCAGCTGCCAGTTGCGCGGTGAAGTCGCCACAGGCAGCCAGCGCCTGCCGCAGCGCTGCATCCTCCACCACCACAAACCGCACCGGCTGGCTGTGCTTGGCGCTACCCGCCATCCGTCCGGCCTGGAGGATGCGGCGCCGTGTGTCCGCCGGTATCGAGCGGCTGTCCAGCAGCTTGGTGTCGCGCTTGCTGCGGATAACGTCATACGGCTGCATCGATACGCGCCCTCCTGCGCCCGGATTGTGCCAGCCGGCACGCGCCGGGGCAACCGTCCGCTGTTCGCGCGACAACAGCTGCACCGTCACCGGCGAGACTGCCTGTCCCCGCCGCCGATGCAAAGATACCAACACGGCAGACGGGACGCCCGGGAGCCCATCGCCGAGTACAGGAGCGTCTATCGCGCAAACAACAGGAGGCACAACATGATCAGTGGCGGCGTGACGAACAGCGGATGGAACTTCGGCAGCCAGGCGGGCAACGTCATCTCCGGCGGCAACTTCGCCAACTATCGCCCCGGCACGATGGTGTTCGGCAACACCTACAACTACGGTGTCAACGGCGCCACCGGCGCCCAGGCCGGCAACGTCATCACCGGTGGCAACTTCTGGCGCTTCTAGGAGCCGAGAGCGGGACTGCCGGTCGCTGATGGCCGGCAGTCGCGGAACAGCCAGCGTCTGGTGGAACGGGGCCCGCTCATCCAAGCGGCCACCGTTTCACCCGGCAGCCCAACCCGGCGGTCGGAGAGGGGCAGGTTCCCCGTGCCTGCCCTGGACCCCACCCATATCCCCCTTCCCCTTTTCTCTCCTCTGCCCCTCATTCCCGGAACTGCTGGTCGTACAAGCGGGCATAAAGGCCGCCGCGGGCCAGCAGCTCGGCGTGGCGCCCTTGTTCGACGATACGCCCACCTTCAATCACGAGGATGCAATCGGCACGCAGCACCGTGCTCAGCCGGTGCGCGATGGCCAGCACGGTCCGCCCCTGGGTCAGCCGCTCCAGTGCCTGCTGAATCGTCCGCTCGGTGGCCGTGTCCACGCTCGATGTCGCTTCATCCAGGATGAGAATCGCCGGGTCCTTCAGCAGCGCCCGGGCGATGGCCACGCGCTGCTTCTCACCACCGGACAGCCGGTAGCCGCGTTCCCCCACCACCGTGTCGTAGCCCTCCGGCAGGCGGGAGATCAGGTCGTGGATACCCGCCGCCCGCGCCGCCGCTTCAATCTCCGCGTCGGTCGCCTCCGGCCGGGCGTAACGCAGGTTGCGGCGGATGCTGGTGTGAAACAGATACGGCTCCTGGTTGACCATGCCCACCGCCAGCCCCAGCGATGCCAGTGTCACATCGCGCACATCGTGCCCGTCAATCGTCACCCGCCCTGCCGCCACGTCATACAGCCGCGGCGTCAGGTAGGCAATCGTCGTCTTGCCAGCGCCGGACGGGCCGACCAGCGCCACGAATGTCCCGGCAGCGGCCGCGAAATCGACATCATGCAGCACCGGCTGGCCAGGCAAGTAGGCAAAGCTGACGTGCTCAAAACGCAGGTCGCCGCGAACCGGTGAGAGCGGCCGTGCCCCCGGCCGGTCAGCAATCTCCTGCTCCAGGTCCAGGTAGTCAAACACCCGCTCGAACAGCGCCAGCGACGACAGCACGGTCACGTGCACGCTAAGCAGGGAGGAGATCGGGCCAAACAGCCGCCCGACCAGCGCGGCAAAGGCGACGACCGTCCCGAGCGACGCCTCCCCACCGATCACGCGATGCCCGCCGTACCAGTACACCACTGCCGGCGCCATCGAGCCGAATAACCCCATCGCCATGCCAAACCAGCGGCCGATCAGCGCCCGGCGGATGGTGAGCGCGCGGATGCGGCGGGCCGTCTCCTCGAACGCGGCCAGCTCCTCCGCCTGCCGGCCAAAGGTCTTCACCAGCAGCGCGCCGGAGACGGACAGCGTCTCCTGCATCTGCGCGTTCAGTGCCGCCAGTTGCGCCTGCGTCTCTCCGGCCAGCCGCCGTTGAGCCATCCCCACCCGCCGCGCCGGAATGACGAACAGCGGCAGGAACGCGACGGAGAACAACGCCAGCCGCCAATCTAGCGTCAGCATCAGCACCAGGGTGCTACCCGCGATCAGACTATTCTCGATCACCGCTCCCAGTGTGTTGGAGACGACATCCTGCACGCCGCCGGCATCGCTGGAGACCCGCGTCAGCACCTCGCCGGTGCGGGTGCTGGTGAACCAGCGCAATGACATGCCGGTGAGATGGCGGTACAGCCGCATGCGCAGGTCGAACACGACGCGCTGACCGGCGGAGTTGCTCAGGTAGGAGCGCAGTACGCCCACCAGCGCCCCCACGGCTACCAGCGCCGCCATGCCCAGCACCAGCAGGTTGATCGCCGTGCTGTCGCGCGCGGGGATGGCCTGGTCAATCAGCCGGCGGATCAGCAGCGGCGGTCCCAGCCCGGCGGTGGCGGTGACGAAGATGGTGGCGAGATACAGGGCGACGACGGCGCGGTGCGGCCACAACAGACCGAGCGCGCGGCGCAACGTGGGCCACGCCGGCTGCACCGGGCGCGCATCGCGCCGCGCCCGCCGGCCATCCCCGACCGGAGGCGCCACATCACCGGTCGCGGCGCGGTCAGAAGCAGAAGCGCGTACCACCTCACCAGCATGACGCGCACCGCCGCAGTGCGCACCGCCCGTATGGCTAGGCTCAGGAACAGGGTGAGGACCGCCCGCGCTCCGCACGCCACGACCGCGCGGGCCCGCCCAGCGGCAAGCGCCGGGGACCGCTCGTTACGGCAACCAGGGCCGGGTGAGGTTCTCCACCGGCCGGCCGGGCGCGCCGGTGACGTGAATGTCATCCTCGATGCGGATACCACCCATCTCCGCCAGCCGCTCTACCAGCGGCCAATCGACGGCGGCGGCGTGCGGCCCCTCGCGCAACGCCCGCAGCCGCGCCGGGATGAAGTACAGCCCCGGCTCGATGGTGAACACCTGCCCCGGTGCAATCGTCGTGGTGTTGCGCAGCCAGTCCGTCGCCTCAGTCGGTGGCACCTCGGCGCAGCCCACGTCGTGGCACTGGAGACCGAGGGAGTGTCCCAGCCCGTGCGGGAAGAAGGTCCGGGTCAGTCCCCTAGACACCACCTCCTCCGCGGTCATGCGGAGAATGCCCATCTCGGACAAGATGCGCGCGACGGCAGCATGGGCACGCTCGTGCAACGCCGGGTAGGGCAGCCCGGGGACGGCCTGGGCAACGAGTGATTGCTGCATCGTCTCCACCCGCCGGAGTAGCTCGGCGAAGGCGTCTGCCGCCGGGCCACTGCCCTTGACGTAGGTGCGCGTCACGTCGCTGGTGTAGCCCAGGTAGGCCGCACCCGCATCAATCAGCAGCGACTCATACGCACGCCCCGAGACGGCGCGGCCGTAGGTGACGTGGTGGAGCGTGGCAGCATGCGGACCGAGGGCGATGATGTTCTTGTAGGGCGTCTCTGGGTCGTCCTGGCGGGTTGCGGCCAGGAACAGCAGATGCAGGTCGATCTCGGCGGCTGCACCAGTACGAAACGCCTCCGCCACGCGCCGATGCCCGACAGCAGCGCGGCGGTTGGCTTCGCGGAGGCAGTGCACCTCGTAGGGCGTCTTGGTGACGCGCAGGTCATCGAGCGCCTTAACCAGCACCTCCGGGTTGAGCGGCTGCCCGGCCAGCCAGGGCGGCGGCGTGCGCCGCTCACCGATGACGGCCGCGCCCTCGCGCGGCAGGTAGCGGCGGGCGGCCTCGGCGCCGGTCACTTCGTCGATATCGAAGTGCGCCTGCCAGCCGTCCCACTCCGGCTCAGGCGGCTGCTCCCACACGCTCTCTGGGCGCAGCCACACCAGGCGGGGGCGCGCACCGGGGCGGATGACAAGGGCACAATCCGGCTGCGCCAGCGGTGTCCAACGCTGGAACTCGGGGACGGGGCGCAACGGCCAGTGCTGGTCATCGGCCTCGGATCGTTTCTGAGGCGTGCCGGAGTGGATGATCACCGCCTCCAGCCCGGCTGCCTCCAGCGCCCCGGCGTATCCGCGCGCCAGCGTGTCCAGATGCTCCGCATACAGCCCACCTGGCGTCTGGCCGTCTTCGCTCATGGCTTCCTCAGCGGTCTGTGATCGGACCTCGGCTGCCGCCTGTTACGAGCGCACCCATCGATCAACCGAATACACCACACCCCGCCGAGGGGGAGATGGCGATTATCCCTTCGCATCGCCGGTCCTGTGCATCGATGCAGGGCGCGGCCACCGCACCGGCCGGCCGCTGACGGCAGCATAGCACGCCGCCCGGCTGTCAGCGGTCCGCCGGTCGCGGGCGGCTCGCCGGCAGAGCGGCTGCTGCTTGACGCCGCGCCCGCCGCAGGTGGCTGCTATGCTGACGCAACATGACTTCTTCCTCCCCCACATCTGCCGCCGGCCCGGCGCTGTTCTGGCCTACCACGGTGATCCTAGCCGGAGCGGTGATGTCATCGCTCAGCGGCAGCGCGCTGAACACGGCACTGCCGGAACTCACGGAGGTGTTCCGCACCACGCCTGCAACGGTGGCATGGGTGGTGATCGCCCAGTCGCTGGCCAACGCCACACTGCTGACCGTGTTCGGGCGGCTGAGCGACATGACTGGGCGGCGCCGGATGTACCTGGCGGGGCTGGCGCTGTCGGCGCTGGCCTCGGCGCTGTGCGGGCTGAGCAACTCCATTGGCCTGCTGATCCTGTTCCGAGCGATCTTCGGCATCAGTGCGGCAATGGTGGCAGCCAACTCGCTGGCCTACCTGGTAGGCATCTACCCGGCAGCGCGGCGCGGCTTCCTCGTCGGGCTGTGGGAGGCTGGCATCGCTACCGGATTGGCGCTGGGGCCGGTAGCCGGCGGACTGGTGCTGGCAGCGCTGGGCTGGCGGGCAATCTTCTTCTTGTATACCGGTATCGCCGTGCTGCTCCTACCGCTGGTGTGGCGCTTCATGAGCGAAGCGCGGCGGCCGCATTCGGGGCAGCGATTCGACGTTCCGGGAGCGCTGCTGTTCGCCGGGGCGATCGCACCGGTGCTGCTGGCGCTGTCGCAGGGACGAGCGGCCGGCTGGCTGTCACCGTTGGTGCTGGGCGCGGTGGCGCTGGGGCTGGCATCGCTGGCAGGCTTCATCGCCGTCGAGCGGCGCATGGCCCAGCCGATGGTACGGCTGGAGTTGTTCGGCAGCCCCGGCTTCTCCGCCGGCAACCTGGCCAAAGTGAGCGCCTATTTCGGCTTCTCCGCCACCAGCTTCCTGCTGCCGTTCTACTGGGACCGGGCGCTAGAGCTGCCGCCGGACCGGCTGGGGCTGGCACTGACGGCGTTCCCGGTGGGAATGCTACTCGGCTCGGTGGGAGCTGGGCCGCTGTCCGACCGCATCGGCACCCGCCTGCTGGCCCCGGCGGGGTTGCTGGTGATGGTGCTGGCGGCGCTGGCGCAGACGCGCGTGCCGGGCGACGCGGGGGTATTGCCGGTGCTGGTGGCGGCGGGGCTGGCCGGGCTGGGGGTCGGCGCCTTTATCGCCCCCAACGATAGCGCCATCCTGGCAGTGACGCCGCCGGAGCACCTCGGCGTCGCCAATGGCATTATGGGCGTTAGCCGCAGCCTGGGGCTGCTCTTCGGCCAGGCGGTCGCCGCCGAGTTGTTGACGGCGCGGCTCAGCGCCAACGGCGGCGCCTTCCTGCCCAGCTATCACGAGGTGTTCGTGCTGGTGACCGCCGTCATCATCACCGGCATTCCGCTGGCCGCCGTGCGGGGCAAACCAGGCGTCGGTACGCTGAGCGCGCACCACTGACCTGCCACCACGGGGCGGCGCCTAACCCTCCGGCTGCCCGTCGCGCCCCTCATAGCAGGCCATGGCGGTGGGCGTAGGTGACGGCGGCAGCGCGACCATGGACGCCAAGCTTGGTGTAGATGTTGGAGAGATGACGGCCGGCGGTGAAGGGGCTGATCGTCAGCGCCGCCGCGATTTCCTGGTTGGTGGCGCCGGCTGCCAGCAGACGCAGCACCTCTACCTCCCGCGCCGACAGACCGGCCGGCCGCGCGGCGGGCGCGGTGGCCTGCGCGGCCGGCGCAGAAAACCCCAACGCCGCTGATTGCCGCACCTGTGCCAGCAGCGCCCGTGCTCGGGTGGCATCATCCGCGCCGCTACGCGCCAGCAGCGCCCGCGCCAGCCCGAGCCGCGCGTGCGCCAGCCAGCCGGGAGCGCGCAGGCGTTCTGCCACTGCCGACGCTGCTGTGAAATAGGCCACCGCCTGCTGCCAGTGTCCCATCACCGCCGCCAGCACGCCGAGATACTGCTCCCCCGGCCCTAGCACGCTCACGCAGTTGACCGCCGTCACCAGCCGCCCGGCGGCCGGGGCAAGGAGTTGAGCCAGTAGCGGCGCCCGGGTGGTATCGCCAAAGGCAGCGCACAGCCCCGCCAGCAGCGCCGCTGTGGTCAGCGTGTTGTCGGAGCCGGCTACCGCGGCAAAGCCATCTGCCGCCAGCCGCTCGTACGCCGCCCGCGCTGTGGCGGTGTCGCCTGCATCCAGGGCGGCTACCGCCTGCAGTACCACGACCTCGGGCACGTGCGCCAGCGCCACCGCGAACGGCGCGATCTCCGGTAGCAGTTCCGCCGCCCGCCCTTGCTCACGCAGCACAAACAACCGCTGGGCGAGGCTGTACAGCGCCCCGGCGGGCAGGTTGCCGCGGGTGGCGACGGCAGCGGAATCCGCAGCATGGCCGGCAGCGACCACCATCCGGCCATCTATGAGCGCCAGCGTCGATCGCCAGGCGGCCGCCCAGAACAGGCAGAACGGCTCGCGCACCGTCTCTGCCAGGCTGGCATACCGCTCCGCCACCGCGCGGGCCTCGGGCAGCTGGCCCGCCTCCATCAGGTCCTGCATCCGGCCGGTGAGCGCCCACAGCCGGGCACGAGGATCAGGGAGCTGTGAAGCCAGTGACCCGGCCTCCTCCGAGATGGCGAGACGGGCCTCGAGCGAGGCCGGTCCGAGTAGGGCAAAGTGGCGATGACGCAGGGCGTAGAACCGCGTCTCCATGTCTCCTAGCCGCTGTGCCATCGCCAGCGCCGCCGCGCTCAGCCTGTCGATACGGGCGCGCTCCCCGGCAAAGTGCAGCTCACGCGATAGGGCCGCGAGCAGGCAGGCACGCTCCGGGCTGTCGTTCGGTGGCAGGACCTGCAGCGCATCCTCCAACAGCGCCACAATCGCGGCGTCGACGCTGAAGGCGCTGCCCCACACCTCGACACTGCCCAGCGCGGCCGCTGCCAGCAGATCAGCCCGCCCTGCGGCGCGCGCCTGAGCGGCGGCATCCAGGTACGGCTGACGGGCGGGCAGTCCCGCGCGCCGGCGTACCCCAGCCAGTTCCAGCAGCAATTCCGCGCGCACGGCGCCGTCATCCACCGCAGCATCGCGCGCCAGTTCCAGCAGCCGGGCAGCCTCTTCATAGGCGCCGTCCGCCTCAGCAACGCGGGCGGCGCGGCGCGCATGTGCAGCGGCTTCCAGAGGACGCCCGCCACTGAGGAGATGGGCAGCGATAGCGGCCTGCGCGCGCAACGTGGCTGGCTCCGGTGCGCGCGCCAGCGCCGCCGCGATGTCGCGATGCAGGCGCATCCGGCGAGCCGCCGGCATGGCCGCCAGCAACGTCTCGCGCACAATCGCATGGCCAAACCGAAAGTGCCCGGGCTGGTTTTCGGCCTCCACAATCAGGCGGGCCTGCTCCGCCGCTTCCAACATGTCCAGGAGCTGTGCCTGCTCCGCCTGACCGGAGTCGAGCGATGCGACGTCGAAGGTTTCCCCCGCGACCGCGGCACGTTCCAGCGCGCCTCGGGAGGCGGGACTCAGCCGCGCCAGCCGCTGACCGGCGGCGTCGCGCACGGTCGCCGGCAGGAGCGTGCGTGCCAGCTCGACGGCATCACGCCCGGCCGGCAGCAACCGCGCTACCTCCAGCACGAAGAACGGGTTACCGCCGGTACGGGCATGCAACGTCATCGCCGTCTGCTCGATAACGCCGGGCAGCGCGCGCAGCAGTTCGGCGATGGCTGGGGCGGTCAGCCCGCCGAGCGTCAACCGCCGTGCGTGGGGCAGGCGGGCGAGCGCGGCCAGGGTGGCGGCCAGCGGCTGGCCCGCCGGCAGTGCATCATCGCGGAAGGCGCCCAGCAGCAGCACCGGCAGCCGGGCACAGTCGCGTGCGACGAACTCCAGCAGCCGCAGCGAGGCGGGATCGGCCCAGTGCAGGTCATCCATGGCCAGCACCAGCGGCCGGCCGCCGTGCCGCGGGCTGCTCAGCTCACGCAGCAGCGCAACAACGCAATCGTATAGGCGGAAGCGGTCGGGGGCAGGCGACGGTGATGCGGCCGGGCGGTGGCTGCAATCCGGGAAGATGGCCGCGAGCGGTGCGCCGGCGGCCAGCACGTGCGGCACGGCGGCGGGGTCATCGCAGAGCGGCCGCAGCAGCCGGGTCCACGGCCAGAAGGCGGGAGCGCCCTCGTCTTCCACTGCGCCGCCCCACAGCGTGCGCGCGCCCTCAGCCGCCGCTCGGGAGCAGACCTCGGCCAGCAGCCGGGTCTTGCCGATGCCGGCCTCACCAGCGACGAGCGCCACAGTGCCACGACCGGCGGCCAGCCCGGCGAGCGCCAGCTCCAGCGCCCGTAACTCGGCGTCGCGCCCGACAAATGGCCATCGATCCATCGTGTACGCTCACCCGCTGGTCGTGCGCCCTGGCAGTGTAGCAACTTGACCAGATACACGGGTACGCGCTGGTCAGATCAGAATCAGTTTAGTGGAATCGTGCCTGACGCTGTGCAACGTATACTGCCGGTAACACGGTTTGGACGCACGTCAGCACCTTGAGGAACAGGGATATGGGGCGCGCACGGCCGGTTCCGCCCACGGCATATGCCATTCTTGGCCTGCTGTCGATGACGGATGAGCTATCGGGCTATGACCTGCGCCGGTGGGCGCGGGCGCTGCGGTTCTTCTATGTCAGCCCCGCCCAGAGCCAGATCTACTCGGAACTTCGGCGGCTGGCGGCGCTGGGCTGGGTGGCGCAGCGTGACGTGGCGCAGGAGGCCCGCCCGGCCAAGCGATTGTACCGCACGACCGAGGACGGGCAGGCGGCACTGCGAGGCTGGCTAGAGGGCAGCCCGGTGGAGCCGCCGGCGCTCAAGCACGCCCTGTTGCTGCGCATCTTCTTTGGCCATCTTGCCCGGCCCGAGCGGTTGCAGGCGCTGATTGATGACTACATCACCGCGGCGCGGATGGTGCTCGCTGAACTGGAGCAGGTGCGCGCCGAGCTGGGCGACGACCCGCGCTGGCGGTTCCCGGCGGCGGTGGCGGAGTGGGGACTGCGTTACTACGCGGCTGAGACCGAGGCCGCAGCCGCCATCCGGCCGTGCGTGGCCGAGGCGGCCTCCCGCGAGTAACGGGAACCGCTGCTTGTTCCTGAGGCGGACAGCCGGTACCGTGCGCTCAAGCGCAATGGGAGGGAACGCCGTGGAGTTTCGCAATCTGGGCAGCTCGGGGTTGCAGGTGCCGCTGGCCGGGCTAGGCTGCAACAACTTCGGCCGCCGTTGCGATGAGGCCGCTACCAAGGCGGTGGTGGACAAGTGCATCGAGTTAGGGGCGGTGTTCTTTGACACCGCTGATGTGTACGGGCCGCGCGGCCTGTCGGAGGAGTACCTTGGTCGGGCGCTGGAGGGCCGCCGCCAGCAGGTGATCCTGGCCACCAAGTTCGCCGGATCGATGGGCGACGGGCCGCTGTGGTCCGGAGCCTCTGCCCGCTACATCAAGAACGCGGTCCGCGCCAGCCTGCGCCGTCTGCAGACCGACTACATCGACCTGTACCAGGTTCACTTTCCCGACCCCAAAACGCCGGTTGAAGAGACGATGCAGGCGCTGGATGACCTGGTCCGCGCCGGCGATGTGCGCTATATCGGCTGCTCCAACTTTGCCGGGTGGCAGCTGGTCGAGGCGCAGTGCGCGGCGAAGGCTGCCGGTGGCGCCCGCTTCGTCTCCGCCCAGAACGAATACAGCCTGATCAACCGCCGCATCGAGCGGGATATCTTGCCCCTGTGCGGCAGGTTCGGCGTGTCAATGCTGCCCTACTTCCCGCTGGCCTCCGGCTTCCTCACCGGCAAGTACCAGCGCGATGCTGCCGCTCCGGCGGGCGCCCGCCTGTCCGCCGCCGGGCCAATGGCCGACCGCATCTTTACGGATCGCAACTGGAAGCTCCTCGATGGCCTGCAGGCGTTTGCCGCCGCCCGCGGCAAGACGGTGCTCGATGTCGCAATGGCCTGGACCGCCGCTCAGCCCGGCATCGGCTGTGTCATTGCCGGCGCCACCAAGCCCGAGCAGGTAGAAGCCAACGTCCGCGCGTTGGAGTGGAAACTGACGCCGGAGGAAGTGGCCGAGATCAGCGCACTGGCGGCAGACTAACGATCCGCGGTCAGCCTGGGCTGCCGCTCTCCAGACTCGCGGAGCGGCTCACCTGCAGCCTAGGCCCGCAGGAACCAGCTCACGGCCATCTGTGCGATCGCCGGGGGGACGGTGTGCTGCCCAGCGAACTCGCGGTAGTGCACATCGTAGCCTGCCTGCTGAAGGATGGGCGCGAGACGGCGGCTGCAATGGTCGATGGGCAGTACCCGGTCTTCCACCCCGTGCGAGAGGAAGATGCGGGGCTGCCCTTCCTGCGACGGCGGCGCCATGAAGCCGGGCGAGAAGGCGAGGATGTGGGAGAACAGGCCGCCGTTGGCGATGCCCAGGCTGAGGGCGTACGACGCCCCATCGGAGAAACCCTCAATGCCGGTGCGCGCCGGGTCCACCGTGAAGCGCGCGAATAGCCAGGCCAGCGCTGCGTCGATGAAGCTGACATCGGGACCGTACCCGCCGCGTAGAACATCCCACGTCCGATCGCGCGAATCCGGCCCCAACAGCACGATACCGTGGCGCTCTGCCAGTTCCCGCAGCGCCACGATGCTGCGTACACCTGTGCCGCCCGCGCCGTGCAGGCAGAGGAGCAGCGGCGCCGGCTGCTCCGGCCGCACGCTCTCCGGGACGTACACCACGCCGTCTCGCCCCTCACCCAGATCCAACGCGTGCTCACCGGGCGGATGCCCGGCCGGCATCGTTCCGTCCTGCGGGCGGGCGTCCAGCCGGCCCTGCTCGGCAGGTGTTGGCAGCCAGTTCATCGGCGCTCCTCACGCGGGAGCAAAGTGCTCCCAGTGATTGGATGTTGCCGGGAGCGGGCACTCGGGAGCACTCCCCTCATGCCCCGTCGCTGCCGCCCCCTGCCTCGTGGTTCCTCGTCATGCCGGCAGCATCCGTGCGAGGTGGCGGTAGACCTGAGCGTTCCAGGCCAGGCCAGTATGGGTGCCGGTGACCTCCAGGGCGGTGGTGCGCGGGTCAGCGTGGATGCAGTCCTGCCAGCGGACGACGGCGTCCTGGCGGCTGTAAATACAAGTCAGCCGGACGCTGCGCGGCAGTGGTATCTCGTACAACTGCTGCTCGAGAGCACGCTCACCAGGGCGGTACACACCGCCGCTCAACAGCATCTCCCCCAGCGCAACCACCAGCGGATGGGTGGCGCGGCGAGGCTCGCCACACATCGGCGAACCAAGCGTAATGACATGAGCAACGATATCCGGGCGCAGCCGCGCCACGATCCCGCCCAGTACACCGCCCAGGCTATGGCCGATAACCGTTACCGGCCGGGACGTCCGCCCCGCGACGCTCTCGGCACGCGCTACCATTCGCGCCACCAGGTCCAGCGGGCGGCCGATGTTGATGGCGATACCCGAGCCATGAGGCCGGTATCCCATGCGGCGCATCCACCCGTGCATCACCGTGAGATAGCTGTCTGAGCCGAGGAAACCGGGAATGAGCAGCACCGGCGCACCATCACCCTGCGGCACGCCTGCGCCGTAGTAGACGGGCGCGCTCAGCAGATGCGCCAGTTCCAGGCCGGCGCGCTGCTCAAGCAACAGCGACGGGCGCGGGCCGTACGCCGCTTGGCCTGCGGTCGGGGTGCCGGCCGCCATCCCGCCTACCTCCGCCTGCGTCTTGCGCTATCCTCTGCCCGCACCTGCGTGCCGACATCGGGCGCGTGCGGTACATGACACGTGCCGCAATCCTACCCCTTCCTGGGTACGACGCGCGGCGCAACGCGTTACCCCTCCCGCTCGCGTAGCCAGGCGACAAGCTTCGGCCACAACTGCTGGTTGGCCTGGCGCCCGGCGATAACGGAGATGTGGCCGCCCGGCAGTTCCACGTATTCCTTATCCGTGCTGGAGACGAGGTCCACCAGCGCGCGGACGGCGGCGGGCGGGGCGATGGTGTCTTTACGCGCCCCGACCACCAGCAACGGATTGGTGACGGTAGCCAGGTCCACGCGGCGGCCGCGCAGCTCCAACTTGCCCGTGGCAAGCCGGTTTTCCTGGTAGAACCAGCGGATCCACTGGCGGAAGAACTCACCGGGGAACCCCACCCACTCGTTGGACCACCGGTTCATCGCCCGCCAGTTCTGGACGTAGTTCTCGTTGGTGAGATTGCGCCACAGGCCGGCATAGGCGGCGATGTCGCCGGTGGGGCTGAGCAGCTTGAAGCCCAGGCGTACGTATTCCAGCGGCCCTGTGCCGTAGGTGTCCACCAGCTTATCGAGCGGGAAGCTCTCCTTGGCGGTCCACTTGGCGAAGAAGCCGGCCTGGGAGAATTCCACCGGCCCGACCATCATCACCAGGTTGCGCACCGGCGCGTCCGGGTGAGTGGCCATGTAGCTCATGCTCATCGGCGCGCCCATGCAGTAGCCGAGCAGGTCCACGCGGGCAGCGCCGGAGTGACGTACCGCCCGCCGCGCCAGCGCCGGGATGGTATCGAGGATCGCCTCCTCCATGCCAAATCCGGCGTCCTCCGGCCCAAGATCACCCCAGTCCACCATGTACAGGTTGAAACCCTGACGGGTGAAGAACTCGACGAAGCTGGCGCCGGGCAGATCAAACACGTACGTGCGTGAGATGCCCAGATAGGGGACGAACAACACCGGCACCGCTTCGACCCGCTCCGCACGGGCCGGATAGAGGTACAGCCGGGCCTTACCCCAGCGCCCCACCAGCTCCTTGGGCGACAGGCCGACCGGAACATCGGACTGGTCCCACAACAGCTCGGCGCCGCGGCCGATGCGTTGCAACGTCTCCTCCATGTGCTCGGTCCATTGGCGTGTTTCCGTCTGGTTGGCGGTGGTCATGTGTGGCTCTCCCCCTGCCGGTCGCGCAGCAACGCCGTCAACCCGGCCACCTGATCCAACAGCTGCTCGACCTGCAGCTGGAGCAGGTCAAGCCGGGCATTGGCATCATTGAGTTGGGACAGCGCGCGGATCAGGTCGCGGCGGCTGGGCATGTTCATGAACTCCAGCCAATACTGCATCCGCGCCGCCGTGCGTTCGCGCAGCGGCTTTTCGATATTGAGCTGGGCGTCCAGCGTACGCCCCCCTGCGGCCACTGCCTCGGAGGATTGCAGCGTCTCCTCCAGGAAGGTGCTCCAGCCGGCCAGCCACTCATCAAAGGTGCGGCGAGCCTGCTGCTCAAGGTCCTCCCCATCTGCCGCCGCAGCGGCGCCGGGGGCAGGAAACGGAAAGGGAAACGGCAGATTGGCAAACTGCCCGGCGGCGTTCTGCCATGATTCTGTCCAGAAGCGCAGCGCCTGGGCCATTGGGTTTGGGGGTTGTTCGCTGGTCATCGTCGCGGCTCCTTTGCGTGCGGGCGCTGGGCCCGTTGCTCGGACCGTTCTCCCAGCCGCTCCGGCTGGGAGCTGATGTCGGGGCAGGGGAGCAGGCTCCCGGGCTTGAGCGCCAGCTCAGACGGCTGGAGGATGGTGGACACGCCATAGATCCCGCGGCCCAGCGCCTGGTTGAAGGAACGGACGGCGGGCTGATCCAGCGGCGCCACCCCCTCACGCCAGTAAGCGAGCAGGTCAGGCGTGGCGGGCGGCGGCTCAGCCACAGTCATCCCTCCTCGTGACGCCAGATATGAGCGGCCGGCATCACGCACACCGCAGGGGCTGCCAGCGTACCGGATGCTGCGGCGCCAAGGCTAGCCCGGCGGCGATACAGCATTTGTGCTATGGCGCCTGCGCGCGTGGCTACAGCGTTCATGCGATGCGGCGGGGCAGGCGGGCGCGCCATGCTGATGCGGTCTGCCGCGCGGCGCTGGTTGTGACCCCACGCCGCCACGCGGTTGGCCGCGGGACCGTCCGTTTACCGGCGGTTCCCCACTGCGTCTCGGTGAAGGACGGCGGGCCGGCGAGGCGCGTCAACGGCTCGTCCCTTCGCCTCTGGTGCGGCTGGTGCAGGCCGGAGACAGCGGAATGCGGGCCGGAAAGTGGGGCAGCGCTCGGGGCGCAGCTCCCCGCCAACCGGCCCGCTTCTCGTTCCCCCTTCCCCCCACTATGCCCGCGTGCGATGCTCTAGGCGCGAACGCGCGGGAAGGTTCGGAAATGCCGGAGAAGCTCACAGTCTTGCTGGCGGATGATCATGCGGTGCTGCGCGCCGGGTTGCGGGCGCTGCTTTCGGCCGAGCCGGACATCGAGGTGGTGGGCGAGGCGGCGGACGGGCAGGAGGCCGTAGCCCTGGCGGAGCGGCTGCGTCCCGATGTGGTGGTCATGGACATCTCCATGCCCAAGATGGATGGCCTGCGTGCCACCCGGCAAATCGTCGCACGGTTGCCGGACACCAAGGTGCTGGTGCTGACGATGCACGCCGAGGAGCAGTACTTGTTGCAGGTGCTGGAAGCCGGTGGCGCGGGCTATGTGCTCAAGAACAGCGCCGACACCGAGCTGCTGGAGGCGCTGCGCGTCGTCCATCGCGGCCAGGCCTATCTGTATCCCTCAGCCACCAAGATGCTGCTGGAGGCATACCGCAAGGGCGACCGCCCCGGCGAGGCTCGGGAGAACAACCTCACCGAGCGCGAGGAAGAGGTGCTCAAGCTCACCGCTGAGGGCTACTCCAACACAGAGATTGCCGGGCGTATCTATCTGTCGCCCAAGACGGTTGATACCTACCGCCAGCGCATCATGGAGAAACTGGGGCTGCATCACCGTGCCGAGCTGGTGCGGTACGCGCTGGAGCGAGGCCTGTTGCGGCCCGAGGCTTAGCCACCATCCCCAACCGGCGTGGCGGCCGGCGCACACCACCAGCGCGCCAGCTCGTGGTCGGCAGCGCAGGCGCCGAGGGCGTGCGGGTCACGGTCAAGCAGCGCCAGGCGCTCGGCTTCGGTGAGGTCGTAGTCCAACAGCGCGCGGGCGGGATCGCGCTCCAGCATCCGCCGGAAGCCCGCATAGGTGCGGGCGCGGTGGAGCAGGTGGTTGAGGTGGTCCCGGGACATGCGCAGCGCCCCCCGCGAATGCGGAGCGGGTGATATCGGGGAGCGTAGCGACCGCTGGAACAGGCTGTCTGTCGGGTATTCTCCCAGAGCATATGGGGCGTTTCCGCACACGGCGGCGGCATCTCAAGCGGCCATTGCCGGCCGCACCAGCACCACCGGCGCCACACCGGCGCGCAGCACCCGACCGGCTACCGAGCCGTGCAAGAACTGGCCGATGCCCGAGCGGCCGTGGGTGGCCATAACAATCAGGTCGATCTCGTTTGCCTCGGCATACGCGGCGATCTGCTCGGCTGGATGCGGACCCACGCGCAGCACCGGCTTCACCACGCAATCGGGGAACTGCCGCGCCACCGACTCCAGATAGTGTTCGAGGATGAACTCGACATCGAGCGGCAGCAGGGCGGGCGCCTCCACCCCCGGTCCGCTGCCCTCCATGCTGACCGCTCCCAGCGGGCCGGCCGCCAGCGCCTCCGCGTGCGACGGTTCGGCAACCGCCAGTACATGCACCTCGGAGCCCGGCGTGCGTGCCAGCCGTTGTGCCAGCGGGATGGCGCTTTCAGCGAACTCCGAGCCATCGAGCGTCAGCAGAATATTCATCGTGTCCTCCCCAACCAGCCTGCAGGCCACCACGTGGCCACAGCATACGGACGGCTGCCCGGCATCGCTGTCCGGCAAACTCCGATGCCCTACCGTCCGGATCTCAGACAACGCCGGGGAAGGGGCCAAAGGCTTGGGCCGAAATGCGGGTTCTGAGCAAGAACGAGGACCTGCCGTCTCCCTTGCGATGGAGAGTGGGGGCGGCTTGCCGTGATGACCGGGACAGCTGCTGCACGCCGTCCACACCGCCCCACTGACGCACGGAGTCGCTGACCTGCTCCGTCACGCCTCGTCGTCTTCCCGCAGGCGGGCGAGTACGGAGTAATCCTCTAGCGTGGTGGTGTCGCCCACCTTCTCCCGGCCGGCGGCGATATCGCGCAGCAGCCGGCGCATGATCTTGCCGCTGCGGGTCTTGGGCAGGGAATCGGTGAAGCGCAGCTCGTCCGGCCGGGCGAGCGCGCCGATCTCCTTGACGACGTGCTGGCGCAGCTCCTGCCGCAGCGCATCGGAGGGGGTGAACTCCTGCTTGACGGTGACAAAGGCGGCGATGCCCTCGCCCTTGATCTCGTCCGGCTTGGCCACCACCGCCGCCTCGGCCACCTTGGGGTGGGAGACGAGCGCCGACTCCACTTCCATCGTGGACAGCCGGTGACCGGAGACGTTGATCACGTCGTCGACGCGGCCCAGCAGCCAGAAGTAGCCGTCTTCGTCCCGCCGCGAGCCGTCGCCGGCGAAGTAAAAGTTCTTGTCACCAAACTTGCCCCAGTAGTTGGCGACGTAGCGGTCGGGATCGCGGAACAGCGTGCGCAGCATCGAGGGCCAGGGGGCGGTGAGCACTAGCAGGCCGCCGGAGCCGAGCGGCACCTGCTCGCCCTTCTCGTCCACCACCCGCGCCTGCACGCCGGGCAGCGGCAGGGTGGCCGAGCCGGGCTTGGTGGGGGTGGCGCCCGGCAGCGGGGTGATCATGATGGCGCCCGTCTCCGTCTGCCACCAGGTATCGACCACCGGGCAGCGGCCGCCGCCGATCACGCGTTGATACCACATCCACGCCTCGGGATTGATCGGCTCGCCCACGGAGCCGAGCAGGCGCAGGCTGGAGAGGTCGTGCTTGGCCGGCCACTCCTCCCCCCAGCGCATGAAGGTGCGGATGGCGGTGGGGGCGGTGTAGAGGATGTTGACGCGATACTTAGCGATGATCTCCCAGAAACGGTCCGGCCGCGGGTGATTGGGCGCGCCCTCGTACATCACCACGGTGGCGCCGCTGGCCAGCGGGCCGTAGACGATGTACGAGTGGCCCGTCACCCAGCCAACGTCCGCGGTGCACCAGAAGACGTCTTCTTCCTTCAGGTCAAACACCTGGCGGCTGGTGAGGGAGGTACCCAGCATATAGCCGCCGGTGGTGTGGACGACGCCCTTCGGTTTCCCGGTGGTACCGGAGGTATAGAGGATGTACAGCGGGTGCTCGCTGTCCAGCTCGGCAGCGGGGCAATCGGCGGAGGCGGCGGCGACCACGTCGTGATACCAGACGTCGCGCCCATCCTGCATCGGCACGTCCTGGCCGGTGCGCTTGACGCAAACGATGTGCTTGACGGTGGGCGCGCCGGCGGCGGCTTCGTCGGCGCTGTGCTTGAGGGGGATGACGGCGCCGCGCCGGTAGCCGCCGTCGGCGGTGATGATGACTTTGGCCTCGGCGTCCACCATCCGCTCGCGCAGCGCCTCGGCGGAGAAGCCGCCGAAGACGACGCTATGGGTGGCGCCGATGCGGGCGCAGGCCAGCATCGCCACCGCCGCCTCGGGGATCATGGGCAGGTAGATACCGACGCGGTCGCCCTGCTCCACGCCGAGCGCCTTGAGGGCGTTGGCGAAGCGGGAGACCTCGCGGTGGAGCATGTCATAGGTGATCACGCGGCTGTCGCCCGGCTCGCCCTCCCAGATGATGGCGGCCTTG
>WBZO01001038.1_pt1 | contig 48251 bp, 38 predicted proteins | sample 5204261 | NCBI WGS metagenome assembly WBZO01 (sample SAMN12412400, study PRJNA552823) | activated sludge metagenome | isolation source: activated sludge from anammox sidestream of wastewater treatment plant... | place: USA: North Carolina | collected 2017-09
AGGAAGTTCACCCGGCCGAAGAACGTGCTCGAACTGAGCCATGCAACGCCGCCGGGCCACCCCGCGACACTTGGCGGCTCAAAGAGGCGCTGATCCATCGCGGCAGCCACGCGGTCGATCCCGCGCCAGTCGGTCTCGAGCCCGAGCGCGCGGACGGCACCTACGGCAAATTCGACGGGGCTGCGCACGAGCGAGCGATACGCGCGCCGCGAGTAGAACTCGTCCGAGACCAGGATGGCACGCACAACTTCGCGCACCGAGTGACCCGAAGAGTCCCAGACCTCGGCAAGACGGTCGACCGTCTCCTCGCCGGGGTCGCGGTAGGCGAGTTCGCTGAACAACCGGCGGGTGATGAACCTGCCCGTGGCCGGCTGTTCCAGGATGATGGAGATGATGTCTTCTCCGCCAAACGGGCCGGTGCGGCCGAGAAATGTCTTTACGCCACCGTCGTGAAGTTCCGGGTCGAAGCGCCACTCGGGTTGCCAGGCCGCCCACATCTGACTCACGAACTCATTCCGTTCCCGGTCGCTGAGACCTTGCGGTATCGGCCGTCTTTGAAGTGGAGTGAGCCGCCATCCAGTGAGCGCCCGGGCGCTCTCGCGCACGTCATCCTCCGTGTAGTTGCCCTCGCCCATGGAAAAGAGCTCCATCAGTTCTCGCGGGAAGTTCTCATTCGGATGCTCTTTGGTGCTGTCGGCGGTGTTGAGGTAGATCATCATTGCCGGGTCTTTGGCTACTGCCTGCAGCAGGTCGTCGTAGCGTCCCAACGCATGGGACCGGAACAGCTCGTTTTGGCGGACGATGGTCTTCGCGCCCATCATCTCCAGGATGCTCACCTGGGTCGTCAGCAACCCATGCCAGATGTAGGTCATGCGCTCTTCGAGGGGCCGTGCCGTGTAAGCCATGCGCGTGAGCCACCAGCGCTGCATGTCGGTGGTGATGAGCGGCCGCTGGTTGTCGATCCCGCGCCCCGGCGTGGTCAGATTGAAGTTCGCCGCGGCCACGCGGCCATCGAGCGCCGAGTTGTCCACCGCCTCGAAGTCCAGCAGGCGATCGGCCGCGTCTTCGCGTGAGAGCGCCGAAAACGCCTCGATCTCCGCAAGCGTCCCGCCCCAGCCGGCCCGCCGTAGCAGATGAGCGGCCCGCGCCATCGAGTCCTGGATCGGCCCCCTGAGCTCTTCGGCCGCAAGCTTCGCCGCGTCGGGCGTCGAGGTTGGCACCGGCGAGCTGCCTGGCGGCGCACCCGCCCCACCACCGCCGCCACGACCGCTTCCCGCCAGGCCGACCACCGCCGCCGCCGTACCTCCCGCGGCCAGGGTTGCGGCGCCAGCCAGCAGAGCGCGCCGGGTTGCCGGGCGTTGCAGCAAGGGCCTGCCAGCCTCCGGGTTGTCACCTGCCATTTGGTCAGTGTACTTCGCCAGCCACGTGCCCGAGCGCGCCCGGGGTCCAGGCAGCCCGGCGCGAGCAGCCAGGCACCGTTCGGTCGGAGTCGTCGTCCTGAACCTCTGCCAGATGTCGACCAGCGTCCAGGCCCCGCTGAGGACCAGTCCGAGGTAGGTCAGCGCGTCCCGGATCTTCAGGCCAAGCCCGGCGAGAGCCCCCGCTGCGCTGGCCCCAACCATGTATGGCGTCAGCGAGTCTGTCGCCCCACTCGCCGCCGGTGCGCGCGGGATCGCGCCAGCGCGCTCCACGGCTCCCGGAGTTCGCGGTGCTCTGCTCAGACTCCCAGACCCCAGTCGGTACTGCCGAACCACAGCAGCCGCCAGCCCATTCGGCGCTCGACATTCCGGAGCAGGATCGAGGCAAGCTGCACCCCGAGCAGTAGCGCCTGGAGAGAGTCTTCCCCGTAGGCAACCGATTCTTCCGGAGTTTCGTTGCCAACCAAGATCTGGACGGTGCATGCCCATTCTCCCGTTGGTTGTACCGAAGGCACGGTAAGACCCATGGAGACGTGCTGACCCTCGTGGCCCTCCACTTCAAAGATCCTGGTAATCATCTCCATTGATCAATCTCAGTGCAGGGACTCGATGCACCCGGCATACCGGTCCATGCACTGCGCCCAGCATAGCGCCCTCCGTTGCTTTGCATCCGTTGGTAGGCTCCGGCAGCCTGCATCGCATTCATCCTTCTCCTGATCGCAGTCTGCACGTGTCTTCCCGTTGGGCGCGTCCACCGTCTGCCAGATATCCACCAGCGTCCAGGCCCCGGCGAAGACCAGCGCAAGGAAGGTGAGTGCATCTCGGATCCTCAACCCCAGGGCGGTCAGCTCTCCTTGAGCGAGCGTCCCAACGATGTACGGGGCCAGCGAGTCCGTTGCTCTCCCGGCGGTTGGAGCTCTCGGAATTGCCGCGGCGTTGTGCCCGGTCGGGTCCAGCCACGTGGTGGGGTTGCTGGCGACGTAGGCGTACAGGTTCCAACCTTGCGTCCCTTGAGCGTTCGGTTGGACCGTGTCAGCTGCCGTGAATCTACCTGTGGCCGGGTCGTAGTACCGCGCGCGGAGGTACTCCAGGCCATTCGCGTCCCATTGTTCCCCTGTGAAACGGAACTGCCCCGGCGAACCTGTGGACGAGGAGACGGAGCCGAAAGCGTCGTAGTTCGCACTGGCGACAGTGGCGGCCGCGGAGTCCGCCCAGGCGCGCACCGAGCCCAGGCCGTCCATCAGAGTGTCCACCCGGCCGGTGCCCGAGACCTCTGCGACGAGTCCTTCGGCCCAGATGTATGCGGTCTGAGTGTCATCGACCATGAGCGGCACCTGGGCGTTCGGCTTGCCGCACACCCCGCAGGCTCCGGCGGTGCAGACACGATCCCAGATTTGCGGAAGGGTGACGCCGCCGGACGAGACGGAGGTGCGAACGTCGTCACCGTCGTAGGCGAAGGCTGACGTTGCGCTCGCCACCGTTGCCGAAGTCATCCGGCCCGCGTAGTCGTAGGCGAACGTATCGGCGCCTCGGGACGTCAAGTTCCCGTCAGCGTCATAGCCGTAGGTGACGGTGCCATCGGATACGAGTCGTTCACCATTCGCCGTGTACGAGTAGGTAGTCGTCACGCCGCCAGCGGTCTTTGTGAGGCGATTGCCTCCGGCGTCGTAGGTGAACGTCGTGTTTCCCCCGCCGGCGTGCGAAACCGCGGTCAGACGGTTCACCTGATCGAGCGTGAACGCCTCGGTGTTGCCGTTGGTCGTTTCAGAAGTGCGGTTCCCGTTGGCGTCGTAGGTGTAAGAGAGAGAGAGGAGCGGCGCCCCGGGGTTGCTGTGCACTATGGAGGTAGCACGACCGACTGCGTCGTAGGCATACGCGCTGGTCACGCCGTTTGGCCGCGCTATCGACGTGCGCCAGCCGTTGGCGTTGTAGGACAAGTTCGGCGCCTGGCTCGACCAGTCGGTGAGCGTGGCCAACCGTCCTGCCGAGTCGTAGCCGTAAGTGAGCGTCCGGCTGCCAGGTAACGTCATCGTCGTTCGGTCTCCCGCGGCATTGTAGGTGTAGGACACGGCACCGGCGGGCGCGGTCACGCTGGTCACCCGCGACATGGCATCGTAGCTCCACGTGGTGGTCCCGGTGCCGTCGGTCATGGACGTACGCCGGCCGAGCGCGTCGTAAGCGCGGGTTACCGCGCCTCCGGGGTAGGCGGTGCCAGTCAGCCGTCCTGCGGCGTCGTACGTGAATGTCTGTGTGTTTCCACGAGCATCGGTGAACGTGGCGATCTGGCCAGCAGCGTCGTAGGTCTTCGTCTTCGAATTCCCGAGTGAGTCCGCTTCAGAAACTTCGAGCCCCAGGGCGTTGTAGCTGAAGGTCGTCGTAGCGCCTGACGGGTTCGTCCTGGAGGTCAATTCCCCGACCGCGTTGTACTGGAAGGAGACGACTCCGCCGAGCGGGTCCGTTACGGCCGTTTGCCGTCCGGCGTCGTCGAAGGCGTAGCTGGTGACATTGCCCCGTCCATCCATGGTCGAGACTATCCGTCCGCCCGCGTCGTAGCTGTTCGAGGTGATCGCCCCAAGCGGGTCGGTCATGGAGAGAAGCAGGCCGCGCGGGTCGTAGGCGAAGGTCGTCTGAGCGCCTGTCGGGAGAGTCTTTGAAGTCTGTCGGCCCGCTGCGTCGTAACCGAACCCGGTGATGTTGCCGGCGTTGTCGGCCACGGAGACCAAACGGCCAACCGCGTCATAGCCATAGGTTGTCGTTCTACCGACGGCATCGGTGATGCTGGTCCGCCGCCCCGCGTTGTCGTAGCCGTAGCTCGTCACGGCACCAAGTGGCGACGTTTCTGTCGTCAGCAGCCCACGTGCGTCGTAGGCGAAGACGGTTTGCTGACCGAGCGCATCCTCACGCAAGGTCAGGCGACCGGCGTCGTCGAACGTGAAGTTCGTCTGGCTAAGCTCGGGGTCAGTCTCCCGCACTCGCCGGTTCAGCGCGTCGTAGAGGTAGGTGAAGCTCCGGCCAAGCGGGTCCGTTTCAACGATGAGGTTTCCGTTCGCGTCGTAGGTGTTCGAATACACGCCGCCGTTCGGCATGGTCGTGGACAGCCAGCGGCCCGCGGCGTCGTACGAGTAGCTTGTTTCACGACCGAGGGCATCGGTCATCTCCACGAGGCGCCCTGCGGTGTCATATTCGTAGGAGGTTGTAGCGCCCAGGGGATCTGTAACGGCGGTGATGTGCCCGGCCACCGCGCCGCCTCGGACACCTGCACCCGGAAGTAGCCAGTCGTCCCCATGAAATCGGCGACACCGAAGTAGGCAGTCTTGATGCCGTCGGCGGTGCTAGAGATCTGAGTCGCGACGACCCAGCTGGAGCCGGAGGCGTTGTACCACGAGACTCGGACCGTCGCGTTCTGCGCTCCCATGTGCTGGTACGTGAGGGCATAGAACTTCTGTTGTGCCCCGGAGGTATCCACGATCCCTGGCGAGATCAGGCTGGACTTGATGTACGCAGAGCCGTCCCGTCCCGACACGTAGGTTCCGAACGCGTCCTCGCCGACATCGACGGGAGCGTCGGTTGCCAGGCTCCATCCAGGGAGCACGGACTCCATCAGGCCGAGGTCGTCGAAGGCGCCGCGCTGAAAGTACTGGCGAATGCGGAGCTTCACGGTCTCGCCGGCGAAGATGTCAACGCCGTACTTGTACATCTTCCACTCGCTCGTCGGGTACTCGGGACCGCCACCGAGCGTCGTCACCGTGCTGAAGGTTGGGCCGCGCAGGAGTTCGACGTAGAAGATTGAATTGCTGCCAGGGTCTTTGGCCTTCAGGGTCAGGTGCTGGGCGCCGGGTTCGATGGTGAAGGGCTGCGACACGAGCTCGCCATTTGTGGTGACGTAGTCGCCCGTTGGACCGCCGGACTCGTGGCGAGTGTCTTTCGTCACGTCCCAGTGCTGGACTTCGACGTTGGAAATGCCGATGTCATCGACGCCGAGCTTGTTGGAACCCTTGCGCACCTTGACCTTGATGGTCTGACCCTGCCATTGCGAGACGTTCCAGCGGGCAGTTTCCCAGGCAGCATCTCCAACGTTACCGAAGGCGACCTGGGTGGTGGTGCCGAAGGTCGGACCGGAGAGAACGTCGATGTAGTAGCTGTCCGCGTTGTTGGTTAGCCCCCTCACCTTCGCGGTCATGAACTGGGCAGCCGAATCGAGCGTGAATGCCGAGGAGGTCATCGCCGGGTTCGTGCCGCCTTCGAGCCCGATGAAGACGTTGCCGCCGGCCTCCGTGTTGCGGGAGATCGTCCCCGCGACCTCCCAGCCGGGGAATGGGATCTCTGTGCGGAGGTTGTCGACGCCGCCGACCTGAGCGCCGGTGCCCCGGTCGAACTTCACCTTAACGGACTGGCCCTGGAAGGCACGGATGTCCACGTACATCGTCTGCCAGTAGTTACAGCTATTGCACTGATAACTACCGACCTGCGTGGACGTGCCGTACGAGGCTCCGCTCAGAACGTACGCGCGGACCCAGGTATTGCCGGTTGTGGAAAGGAACCCAATGTCGTAAACAAGGTGCTGGGCGCTCGAGTCCACGGTGAATGCATCCGAGGTCACGGAAGCGCCCGATGAGTCGAACCGCGCGAAATTGCCCTGGCCCGCCCCTGTCTGAATGGTCACCGTTCCGGTCGTGGTCCAGGGAGTGACTGCGCCCGTTTCGAAGTCGCTGTTCGTAGGCGGCGCGCCAACCTGCGCAGCGGGGGATGATAGGTCGTGGTTTGTTGGGGGAGTGCCAACGGTGAATGGGTCGGTCTCGAGGCCGCTTTCGAGGGGCGGATCACCAACTGATTGGATACTGGAGTCGAGTGTATGGTTGAGCGGATAGGGAGGCTCGGCGCCGGACGCAGTGGGGGTCGCCCGCACGGACGATGGATCGCCGAACGAGGCGAGGGGTAGGAGCAGTGCAATCATCCCGAGCACCGCGATGCCCAGCCTCCGCGGAAGACGGAGACGGCGAGGAGGGCGCTGATTTCGACGGGGGAGAGAAGAGTTGGCGACGGGAGCCGCTCTGCGAATAATGCGCCTCCAGAGGAAACTACGCGGAAAATACGAAGCGCCGTATTGCGCCGTCTAGCCTCACGTGTCACTTTCTTCACAAACGACAAGAAATGTCGTGTTTAGCACGCGCTCAAATTATCCAATCTTCCCTGGCGCCTGCTCAGTGATTCCGATCACGTCCATTAACTAACGACTGCAAAATGCAACGCGTCGTTGCTCCACACCCAGGACAAGGCGTCGCTTATGTCGCACCCAAGCTGTCAACCGTGTGGGAATCCAGCTACCTCCACGACCATGCGTCGTACGCCAACCTTGCACACTCGATTGCGCCTCTGGGGGCCAGGCGTCTCGCCCCGACTCGCGGGGACGGCAGCCATGGCCCCGAGGAGACGCAGATCAGGAGTCAGGGGTCAGCCATTCTGCATCGGGAATCCGGCGATGCGGCGCATGCCTGCCTACCTGGCGGAGAGTCAGAGGGGTCGTTCATCCCCCCGATCGGCCGGAAAACAGGGCTCGTTGTCGTCGAGCACTGATTCAAAATCAAGGTGTTGGTACCCCCGGAGAGACTCGAACTCCCAACCTTCTGATCCGAAGGCTCAGGGCCGATTTTCGCCTCCTGGAGGTTCGTTTTGAATCTGAGAGTGGCGCGTGCGAGAGCCCGGTTTCGCCTCAGTCTGAGTGTCGGTCTGAAGGCAAATTGGCAGAAACTCAGTAGGAATTCAAGGGTGTCGACACTCTGACCTGGCGAACAACTTGCCTGACGCAGTGCCTCGCGTTCTGCGCTCGCTCGGGCCAGCCGGAGTCCGGAAGATAGCTGCGGACACAGCCGCGTCCCCGCGTCAGCGCGACACGGGGATGCGCACGGTGAAGGTCGTCCCCAGTTCGGGCTCAGAAGCCACATCAACCGTGCCCCCGTGGGCTTCGACAATTCCTTTCGTGATGGCGAGCCCGAGGCCGGCACCGTCTGAGCCGGCAGCGGGCCGGCCGCGCGAGCGTTCGGCCCGGTAGAACCTGGTCCAGATGTTGGGGAGGACCGCGGGGTCGATGCCCTCGCCCGTATCGGCGACCTTCAACGACAGCTGCCCACCGGACTCTGCAACGCTCACCGAGACGCGGCCCCCGGGGGGCGTGTGCTCGAGCGCGTTTCTCAGCAGGTTCGCTACGGCGCGTTCGAGCCGGTCGCCGTCGAGCAGCGCCACCGAGGTCTCGCGGGCAATCTCCAGATCGAGGCTCAGCCCTGCCTGCTCAGCACGTGGCCGCATGGCGCTCACCACATCCTCGACGATTTCGTGCAAGGCGACGCGGTCGCGTTGGAGGCGGAGGGCGCCGGCGTCCATCTGGGCGAGTTCAAAGAGGTCGTCGATCATCCTGTCCAGGCGTGCGACGTCACGACGAATCGTGGCGAAGTAGCGCTTCATCCCTGCCGCGTCACTGACGACGCCATCATCGAGCGCATCGACCATTGCCTGGATCGTCGAGAGCGGCGTGCGCAAGTCATGGGAGATGGACGCTGTCAGGTTGCGCCGTTCGTCATCGAGAGCGACGCGTTCAGCGCGGGCTTCAGACAACCGCCCTACAAGCATGTTCACATCTTCGGCGAGCGACGCGACCTCGTCCGCGCCCGCCACGGCCGCCTGCACATCGAGGTTGCCGGCTGCGAGCTCGCGGATGCTGCGGGCAACGGCCAACAGCCGGGCAAGCGTGCTGGAAGTCAGCCATGTCGTGCAGAAGACAGCCATGATCGCGCTAAACGCCGAGACCGCGAGCAGGACCTGGAGATCGTGGTCACTGGAAATGAACATCAGCTGAGCGAGGATGAGGATCGTCGTGATGCTGGTCGCGCTCCCAATCAGGGCAACGAGGATCGCCTGCCCCAGCAATCCGAGCGCGCTCCATCGTTCCAACCACCTGACAACGGCCCAGCACCCGGCGATGGCCACTCCCCCGGCCATCGCGAGGTACAGCCCAAGGTCGACCAAGTCGCCCGTTGGCGGGTCGAGCAGCAGGTAGGCGAGGAGGACCGCCACCCCGGTCGCCAGGGCAAGGGCGGCAGCGGCGGCGAACTCCCAACTGCGGAGGATGGGGCTCAGTGCGCGACCGTCACGGTTCAAACTTGTATCCCACTCCCCAAACCGTCCGGATGTGGGCCGGCCGGGACGGGTCGAGTTCGATCTTCGCGCGGAGCCGGCGGACGTGGACGGTCACCGTGCTTGCATCGCCATCGAAGTCGTGCTCCCAGATGGAGGAGAGCAGCTGCTCCCGGCCGAAGACACGCGAGGGGTGCCTGGCCAGGTGGTAGAGGATGTCGAACTCGCGGGCAGTGAGCATGACGAGACGCCCGTCGACCTCCACTGTACGTGTGGAAGCGTCGATCTGCAGGCGATCGAAGTTCAGCTTCTCCGTAGACGGGGCAGACGCACCGGAACGCCGGAGAACCGCCCGCACGCGGGACGCCAGTTCCCTCGGGCTGAACGGCTTGGTCACGTAGTCGTCTGCCCCAAGATCCAGCCCACGAAGGCGGTCGCTTTCATTGCCGCGGGCAGTGAGCATGATGACGGGGGTGGCGGAGGCTTCGCGGAGCCTCCGGAAAACCTCAAGCCCATCCATACCTGGAAGCATGAGATCCAGGACGACGAGATCTGGGAGGCTGCGTTCGAACTCCTGGCAGGCGGCGCGGCCATCGAAGGCGAGCGTCACCTCGTGACCATCTCGGCGGAGGTAGCGTTCGACGACTTCGGCCACCATAGGCTCATCTTCGACGACCAGGATGCGGGTCATACCGTGCTCCGATGGTATGCACAGGTTCTTACAGAAGCATTACGCCGACGATGAACGGCGGTGCCGTAAGGCTTTCGTAAGCTCTTCGTCCTATTGTCCGGCACGTGACGAGTCTAGCCCCCCAAGCACCGAGCCTGCCGCAACGCCTCTGGGTGTACACGAATTTCGATTGCAATCTCTCATGCAGCTACTGCCTCGCATCGTCATCCCCGCGAGCGCCGCGAAGAGCGATCACGTTGAACGACTTCCGGCGGCTCATCGAAGAGGCATGCGACGCCGATATCGAGGAGTTCTTCCTCACGGGGGGCGAGCCGTTCCTTCTGCCGGACATCTTCGATCGGCTTGAGTACTGCGCCCAACGCCGCCCAACGACGGTACTGACGAACGGAATGCTGCTTGGAGGAAGGCGTCTCGAGCGTCTGCGCGAATTGAAGGACCTCCCGATCACCCTGCAGGTTAGCCTCGATGGCGAGTGTGCGCCGTGCCACGACGCGTTCCGCGGCGCCGGTTCATGGTCGAAAACGGTCGCGGCAATCCGTTGCCTGATTGCCGCTGGCCTTCGCGTGACGATTGGGGCAACGGAGACGGATGTGAACCGGCCGCACATCGAGAAGATGGGCGCGTTCGCCAGCGAACTTGGAGTCGCCGAGGGAGATGTGTTCATCCGCCCGCTGACGCGCCGGGGTTTCAGCCAGGACGGGTTGGATCTCACCCCGGCTGAACTCCTACCGGAGCTGACGGTGACGGCGGAAGGGGCGTACTGGCACCCGCAATCGGCGGGCGAGGCGATGCTGATCTCACGTTCGACCTCTCCGCTCAGCACGGCGCTTGCCATCCTCCGCACGAACTTCGAGGCGATGCATGGCGCCGGCGAACTCCCCAGGCCATACCGGTGCGCCTAGAAAGGATGAATTTGAACGTGGCTTCGATCCATCAGAGTGCCATGTCGGGCCAACCCAGGTGGAGGGAAAGCCTGGTGGCATGGGGCATCGCGCTGATCCGCGTTGGCTTCGGCCTCGTGTTCTTGAGCAATGGACTCGCAAAGGCGACGGGCTGGGATGGCATTCACCCGTTCCCCGGGTTCCTGATCGACTTCGACGGAGCGAAGGGGATCCTTCAGTTCGATGTGCAAACCCACCCGGTCGGGCCGTACAAGGACTTCATCGACGACGTGGTGCTGAAGCACTATGGGCTTTTCGGCACCCTGCTCACGATCACCGAGATCTTCATCGGCGTGACGCTCGTCACCGGTGCGCTGGCCAACGTGGGCGCGCTCATCGGGGCGGCGTTTGCTCTGCATCTCAACTTCGCGAACTGGGACCGGGATATCTGGATGTGGGAATACGCCGTGGAGTGGATCCCACTAATCGGACTCGTCCTCATGGGTTCGGGCAGGTACCTCGGGCTCGACGCCCGGGCCGCGCGCTTCTTACCGAGCCGGCTTCGCCGGTGGCCGCTCGTCGGCTAGTCGAACCTCACCTGAATTCAAGGAGAAACACAGATGCAGGCAACACTCTCGCAGGACTACCGAGCGGCGCTGGGCGAGGTCATCAGCGACATCGTGGAGCTACAGGCGGACATCGTCGACCGTGACGGCTCGTTTCCAAGCGCGGCTATGGCGGCGATGGGCGATTCGGGCCTCCTTGGCCTGATAAGCGCGCGGGAAGCCGGCGGATTGGGCTTCGGGTTGGCAGAGGCGGCAGAGGTCGTCGGGGAACTGGCCCAGCATTGCGGTTCCACGGCGATGGTTGCGTGCATGCATTACGCGGCGGTTGTCGTGATCGAAGCCCATGCCCCGCTCCGCATTCGGGAAGAGGTGGCCGCGGGCCGCGCGTTTGCGACGCTCGCGTTTTCAGAGGCCGGCTCTCGCAGTCATTTCTGGGCGCCCCTCGGGACCGCCACTCCTGAGGGAGACCGGGTGAGGCTCGATGGCAGGAAGAGTTGGGTGACTTCGGCCGGCCAGGCGGACTTCTACGTGTGGTCGAGCAAGCCCCTGCGCGCCGACGGCGCAAGCACGTTGTGGCTCGTCCCTTCGCGCACCCCCGGCGTCCAGGTCTCGGGCAACTTCGATGGCCTCGGGTTGCGCGGGAACTGCTCCAGCCCCGTGACCGCGGAAGGGGCTCTGCTCGATCAGGGCGCGATGCTCGGGTCCGACGGTGGCGGGTTCGACATCATGATGAGCACCGTCCTGCCCATCTTCCAGATCATGAATGCGGCGGTCGCAGTGGGGACAATGGAGGCGGCGACGCGGCGGGCACAGCACCACGTGAGCGCCACGAGCCTTGAACACCTGGGGCAGGCGCTAGCCGATCTGCCCACCATCCGGGCGTATGTCGCCCGCATGCGCATCAAGACCGACCTCGCGCGCGCGCTCTTGCTCGACACCATTGGGGCTGTGGATTCGGGACGCGACGACGCGATGCTCAGGATCCTCGAGGTGAAGGCGGCAGCAGGTGAACTCGCGCTTGAAGTGACCGACCTGGCGATGCGGGTTTGCGGTGGCGCTGCCTTTCGGAAGGAAGTCGGGGTGGAGCGGCAGTTCCGTGATGCACGGGCCGGAGCGGTGATGGCCCCGACGACCGACGTGCTCTACGAGTTCATCGGGCGCGCCGCTTGCGGGCTGCCGCTCTTTTGAACCCTGCAAGAGAAGGAGATGACGATGCAGAGTCAACCTCTACTGCTTGGGGCCGTGGCGTACGACCCCAAGGTCGTGACCATCTGGAACGGGTTCCGGCGCTACCTCACCGAGCGTGGACTGAACTTCGACTACGTCCTGTACTCGAACTATGAGCGGCAGGTTGACGCCCTGCTCGCCGGAGAGATCAATGTGGCCTGGAACTCGCCGCTGGCGTGGCTGAGGGCTCAGCGGCGAGCGCTGGCGCTGGGACTCGGTGTTTCCGCCGTATGCATGCGTGACACGGACCTGGACAACCGGTCGGTCATCGTTTCTCGCGCTGACAGCGGCTTCCGAAGCCTTGACGACCTGCGGGGTCGGAGAGTCGCGGTGGGAGCGTCGGACTCGCCGCAGGCCACGATGATCCCTCTGCGGCTGCTCGCCCACGTCGGGCTACGCGCGGGCATCGACTTCGAAGTAATAACGCACGAAGTCCTTGCCGGCCTGCATGGCGACCATGTCGGTGGCGAGCGGGATGCGGCAGAGTCCTTGCTGGCTGGTAACGCTGAGGCTGCCTGCATGCACGAATGGAATTACCAGGCGTTCATTCAGACCGGCCTGTTTGCCCCGCTGAGCACGGTGGTGTTGGCACAAACGGAGCCGTTCGACCACTGCAACGTGACGGCCGGACCGTCGGCGGATCCCGCTTCTATCCAGAAGCTGCGGACGGTGTTGTTGGAAATGGATATCGAGGACCCGGAAGTACGCGTGCTGTTCGATCTCGAGGGGCTCACCCGTTGGCTGCCTGCCCGGACTTCGGGGTACAGCCAACTCGAAGCTGCCATCGAGATGGCTGGTGGAGTTGGCGGCCGGGCGCTCGTCGATGCGGTGGCGGAGTAGTGAAGCGCAGCTGCGTTGTGGTGATGGCGAAACGGCCCCAACCCGGCGCGGTGAAGACGCGACTGGCAGCGGAGCTCGGGGACACGACGGCCAGCCTCTTCTACGAGGCGTTCCTTGCGGACACCCTGGCAGCCTGCGCCGGAACGTCGGCGGCGACGATGGTGGCCTTCACGCCGCAGGCCGAGATCGAGTGGTTCCGTAAGTTCGCGCCGAGCGCTCTCCTCATAGCCCAGCCGGAGGGCTCTTTTGGAGTACGACTTGAGTCCGCCATGGCGGCGGCGTTCGACGCGGGCTTCGGCACGGTCGCCGTCATCGGCTCGGATGTTCCTCATCTCGGTAGCGAAGCAATCGAGGCGGGGTTGGCTGCGGCAGCGAAAGGTTGCGCCGCGCTCGTACCGACCGCTGACGGCGGGTACTGCCTGCTTGCGCTTGGGGCGCCTGAGCCGCAGCTGTTCCAGGACATTGACTGGAGCAGCGGCCGTGAACTCGCCCAGACGATCGAGCGCATTCGCGAAGCGGGCCTGAAACTCACGCGCCTTCCCGAGACGTTCGACGTCGACACGGGCGGGGACTTGCGGCGGCTGGTGCGGGCGCTCACCCGAGGCGAAGTCCACTGTCCACGTACCGCAGACATGCTCGCCGGTTCGACGGAAGTGCGCGACTTCGAGGCAGCCTCGTGACCAGCGAGGCTACCCGGCTGCCGATTCGGACAGATTTCGTCTCCGGGCCGCCGGCCGAGCTGTACGTGGAAACGACGAACCGGTGCAACCTGCGCTGTCGCACCTGTCCTCAGTACTGGGGCATGGATGAGGAACCCGCGGACCTCTCTGCGGAGCAGGTCAGGCGGATCCTTGGTTCTTTTCCCGCTGTGCGGCGGGTGGTCCTGCACGGGATCGGCGAACCGCTGCTCAACCCGGCACTGCCGGAGATTGTCCGAGAGGTGAAGTCCACAGGCGCCCACACGCTGTTCAACACGAACGGCCTGCTGCTTCGCGGTCGAATAGCTCGCGGCCTGGTCGAGGAAGGCCTCGACGAATTGCGAGTCTCCGTCGATTCGGCAACGGCAGGAACCTACACCACCATCCGCGGGATCGACGGACTGGGGCGCATCGTTGACAACATCCGCGGCTTCACCGCCCTCCGGCAAGCTCGCGGGCGCGACAAGCCGGAGGTCTCCCTCTGGTTGACGGGAATGAAGACGAATATCACCGAGCTGCCTGCGCTCGTGGCGCTTGCCGCCGAAATCGGCGTTGCACAAGTGCACCTCCAACGGCTGGTGTATTCGGAGCGTGGACTCGCGCTCGAGGGCGAATCGCTGGTCGGCAAGCCGGACACGGCCGTCCAGGAGGTGATACGTCGGGCAGAAGCGCTGGCAACCCAGCTTGGGGTAATTCTGCGTGGTTCCGGCGAGGTTAGCCTTGGCCACCTTATGTCGCCCATGGAGCGGACAGATCGCCCCTACCAGGGCTGTCGAAGGCCCTGGACGCTCATGTACGTGACGGCCAACGGCAATGTCCTGCCCTGCTGTATCGCCCCGTTCACCGGTGTGCCATACGGCAGCATCGTGCTCGGCAACATCTTCAAGCAGACGGTTGAGGAAATATGGAACGGCGAACGCTACCGCCACTGGCGGAGGTCGATGCTGGACGGCGAGCCGCCGGCAGCCTGCGCGGGCTGCGGCGCCAACTGGAGCCTGTAAGCCGGGCCGCAATTGCCGTCGACGCCGCCTTCCATTTGGCAGCCTGGGTGGGTTCGGCCGCAGCGGCGGCAGTGTTTGCGGCGCTCGCCGTATCACGGCATCGCGCCTACGAAAGCACCGCCTACGACTTCGGGTTTTTCGACCAGATTGTCTGGAACACGTCGCGGGGCGATTGGTTCGAGACCTCGTTTCTCGAGTACAACTTCCTGGGCCAGCACTTCGAGCCGATCTTGCTCCTGTTCGCTGGCCTGTACCGATTGGGTGGCGGACCTGAAACGATGCTGGTAACTCAGTCGCTGTTCGCGGGCGCAGCGGCGATCCCGCTCTTCTACGCGACCAGGCGGATGGCCGGCAGCTCTGGCGCGGGACTGAGCCTCTCGTTCGCGTACCTGCTCAACCCCGCGCTGCACCGAGCACTCGACTTCGACTTTCATCCTGAAGTCATGGCCTTCCCGTTCGTGTTCGGGGCACTCTACTTCGTCGTCTCTTCCCGACCCCGCGCGGCCGCGATGGTCATCTTGCCGGTCCTCGTGCTGAAGGAGGATATGGCAATCCTGGTGCTGGCTTTCGCGGTGCTCCTGTGGCTGACCGAAAACCGCAAGCAGGCATGCGTCCTGGGCGTAACCGGAGTGACCTGGATCGTCGCGGTCATGTTCGTGCTGATGCCGTCGGTTCGGGGCGGGCCAAGCGATTTGAACCAGCGCTACGAATACTTGACCCGCAACACGGAACCGGCAACGTTGCTACCAGTCGGTGCAGGGCGCGCGATGGACCGGCTCGCGACGGACACAGCCGGCAGCGCGCTCAAGCTCGAGGTCAACCTCGCGGGGCTGCCGTTGCTCCATCCTGCCGCGCTGCTGGCCGCGGTGCCCGCGTTGTTGAACGGCCTCTCCGACCATCCACAACAAAGCCAGCTGGATCTGCACTACAGCACTCTTCCTCTAGCGCTCTCGTTCGTTGCCGCAGCTTTCGCCCTCGGTGATACCGCCGCCGGCCGGGGCTGGGCTCGGCGCGTGCGGGGGTACTCGAGTGGCTTGCGTGTGACGGCGGCCTGCTCGGTTCTCGTGTTCGCCTGTGTGGCCTCTTTCGTAATCAGCAGCCCGTACTCGCCGCTCGCCGAACGAAAGTCTCCCGACGCCCTGCACCGACAGGCCATCGCGACCGGACTTGATCGGATCCCCGCCGGTGCGAGCGTGAGCGCGCAGGGCACCTTGCTGCCGCACGTCTCTCAACGCAGGGAGGTCTGGGAGTTCCCGGACCTTCGCGAGAGTGAGTACGTCATCGTGGACTCCTCGCTGCCTGTAACAGCCCAGGCGGGCGCCGCGGGGTACGACTCCGTTTTGAGTACATTGCCAGCACGCGGGTACTCGACTGTATGGGAGTCGGGGACTGTCCGGGTCTTTCGGCGCGGACCAGGCGAATGAGGGTGGTGGCGATCGTCCCGGCATTGAACGAAGAGGAAGCGATTGGCGGTGTGGTGCGAGACCTGGTCGTTGCGGGCATCCACGAAGTTATCGTCGTCGACAACGGCAGCACGGATAACACCGCGGCTGTAGCAGCCGCGGCGGGGTCGACAGTGGTCTCCCAACCCGAACGCGGCTATGGCGCCGCCTGCATTGCAGGAGTGGATGCCGCTCCGGGCGCCGACATCGTTCTATTCCTCGACGGCGATGCCACCGAGGTCATGGGGGACCTTCGAGACATGATCTGCGCCGTCGCTCAAGGCAAATGCAAGCTGGCACTGGGCGTGCGGACTCGACGGAGCGGGCGGAATGCGATGCCCTGGCAGCAACGACTCGGCAACAACCTCCTCGCGAGGTTGGCGAGCCGACTGACTGGGGTGAAGCTCACCGACCTGCCCTCCTTGAAGGTCGTCGACGGAGCGACACTGCGCGCCTTCGACGTCCGCGATCGACGCTACGGCTGGACAGCGGAGCTCATCACCCGGGCGGCGATGCGGGGGTGCGCGATAGCGGAATTTCCGCGAGGCACGAAGCCACGTAAGGGCCAATCGAAGGTTACCGGTTCAGTCCGCCGAAACCTCCGGGTAGGTTGGGCGATCGCCGTGACCATCGTCCGCGTATGGAAGGAGGAGCGCGGCAAGGAGCGGGTGGAGTCGCCGTGAGCAGCACGAGCGAACGTCAGAACTGATCGCTCGCCGCGGATCAGCCCGCAGTAGCGGGGGAGTTCAGCTCCGCAGATCGACGCCCCGCGAGACGCGGGCCCCACTCACGACCTCGAGTGACACTCTTCGTCGAAATCAGCGGGTGGTTCGCGGTTGCGGCCCGAATCTGGCGATGCGGCGTGGGACGGCCCGCAGGTGACGAGTCAGAAGGTCGCCCTCCTGGTCAGACGGTCAACCGCCTCGGTCGCACCCGTGCTGACGCATTTCGTTATCGTCGAGCACAGATTCACAAGGTGAGGTTTGGTACCCCCGGAGAGACTCGAACTCCCAACCTTCTGATCCGAAGTCAGATGCTCTATCCGTTGAGCTACGAGGGCACTGCGAAGAAGGTTTCCGGCCCGGGCGGGGGCCAGGACGCCGGGAGCCTTCCAGGTTCCATTGTGCCCCATGGCACAGTCACATCATACCTTCCGGGCACGCCCGCTCCGGGCGAAGGGCGCCGCATGTGAACCGCGTCACGTTTGAACCCAGTTTCGCGCGCCCTTCGACCGCCAATTCGCCCCCGTTGGGCCGTAAACTGGATTCGCGCCCGCGCTGATCCTACTTCGACCGAAGGGTGGGGCACCACGACACCATGGCCGATATCCGCCTCGAGGGCGTTTCCCGTTCGTTCGGGCCCGTTGTCGCCGTCGATTCCGTGGACCTTTACATCCAGGACCGCGAATTCCTGGTGCTCCTCGGACCGTCCGGCTGCGGCAAGTCCACCGTCCTCCGGCTCATCGCGGGCCTCGAGCGGCCCGGCGCCGGGACCGTCTTCATCGCCGGCCAGGATGTTACCAACGTACGCCCGAAAGACCGCGACCTCGCCATGGTCTTCCAGAGCTACGCGCTCTACCCACACATGTCGGTCTTCGACAACATCGCCTTCGGCATCCGCCAGCGGGGGGTGAGCCGCGACGAGCTGAAGGCAGCGGTCCGGCGCACCGCCGAGCGGCTCGGTATCGATGGCCTGCTCGACCGCCGCCCGGCACAGCTCTCCGGCGGCCAGCGCCAGCGGGTCGCCCTCGCGCGGGCCATCGTCCGCCAGCCCAAGGCGTTCCTGATGGACGAGCCTCTTTCGAACCTGGATGCGAAGCTGCGCGTGCAGACCCGCCGCGAACTCGCGCGGCTCCACGAAGACCTCCAGACCACCACGGTGTTCGTTACGCACGATCAGGTCGAAGCGATGACCCTGGGCCAGCGCGTCGCGATCATCGCCAGCGGGCGCCTCCAGCAGGTCGGGCGTCCCCAGGATGTCTACGACCGGCCGGCGAACCTCTTCGTCGCTGGATTCATCGGAAGCCCGCCGATGAACATCCTTCCCCTCCGCCGCACGCCCGAGGGCTTCGAGGTCGACGGCGGCAGCATCCGCCTCGACGCCAGCCTGGTCCCCGCGGCCGCGCCGGGGGCGATCACCCTCGGTGTCCGGCCGGAAGCGCTCCGCATCGGCGTCCCCGAGACCCCGGCCGCGCTGTCGTTTCTCGCTCCGCTCCAGGTCGCCGAACACCTCGGCTCGCAGGTCAACCTCGAATGCTCGGCTGGCGGCGCGACCGTCACCGCCGTTACCCAGGGACACGTCCGCGCCGCGCCTGGCGAATCCATCCCCCTCTGGTGCGCCAGGGAAGACCTGCACTTCTTCGATACCACGACCGGCACGCTGTTGCCATGAGACGGCTGGGCGCGCGCCTGAGCGCGAGGTACGAGTCACCTCCCGGCGAGTGGCTGCTCGCAATGGCGTTGCTCGCCCCCGCCGCCATCGTCTTCTGCGTGTTCCAGTACTACCCGCTTGGCCGCGCGGTCTACCTTAGCCTCCACGAAACGAGCCCCTTCGGCGGCAGCGACATTTACGTGGGGCTCGACCAGTGGCAGCGCGTCCTCGAGGACGACGACTTCCGCAAGAGCCTGTGGGTGACCGCGAAGTTTGTCCTCATCGTCGTGCCGCTCGGCATTTCGCTGGGGCTGTGCCTGGCGCTCCTGGCGAACCAGCGCGTGCGCGGCATCGTCATTTTCCGGACGATCTTCAGTTCCACGCTTGCCAGCTCGGTCGCCATCGCCGCCGTCACCTGGACCCTCCTCCTGAACCCCCAGAACGGCATCTTCAACTGGCTCATCCGCGAGGCGGGCGGCACGCCCGTTTCGTGGCTCACCGACCCGCGGTGGGCCCTCTTCGCGGTCGGCCTCACGTCCGTCTGGATCGGCATCGGCTTCACGACCATCGTGCTGCTCGCCGCCCTCCAGGGCCTTCCCCAGGAGCTTTACGAGAGCGCCGAGATGGATGGCGCCGGCAAGTTCCGCACCTTCGTGTCCATCACCCTGCCCCTGCTCTCGCCATCGTTGCTCTTCGTCGGGGTGGTCTCCACCATCTCCGCACTCCAGACCTTCGGCCAGATTGACGTGCTCACCCGTGGCGGACCACTCGGTGAGACCCGGGTGATGGTCTACGCGATCTACGAAGACGCCTTCCGGTTCCGCGACGTTGGCGGCGCCAGCGTCCAGTCGCTCCTGCTGTTCGCGATCATCGCCGGCCTGACGGTTATCCAGTTCTGGGCTGTGCGGGGAAGGGTGTACTACCGGTGATGCAACGCTCCGCGCGCCTCATCGGGACCTACTGCCTCCTGGTCGCTGGTTCGGCGATCGTGCTGGGGCCGGTGTACCTCGCGCTCATCAACGCGCTCCTCCCCGCTGGCGAGCTGGCCTCTTACCCGCCGAATGTGCTGCCCAAGGGCTTCGGCATCGGCAGCTTCGGCGATGCCTGGGACACCGTCCCCATGGGACGCTACCTGCTGAATAGCTTCATCATGGCGACGGGGATCACGGTGCTCCAGGTGGCAACGTCCGTGCTCGCGGGCTATGCCCTGGCCTGCATGCGCTTCCCCGGCAGGACGATCATCTTCGCCATCTTCATCGGCTCGCTGATGGTGCCCTGGGAAGTCTCGATCGTCCCCAACTTCCAGACGGTCCGCTCGCTGGGCTGGCTCGATAGCTACCAGGGCCTGATTGTCCCATTCGCGGCCACCGCCCTGGGCATCTTCCTTCTCCGCCAACAGTTCCTGACACTCCCCCCCGAACTGCGGGACGCCGCCGCAATGGATGGCTATGGCCACCTGCGGTTCCTCTGGTCCGTGGGCATCCCGCTCGCCCGCCCGGCCATCGGCTCCCTCGCGGTGTTCTCCTTCCTTTCGGCCTGGAACCAGTACCTGTGGCCCCTGCTGGTCACCAACGACGACGACCACCGCACCGTCCAGATTGGCCTCGCGCTGCTGAGCCGGGGCGAAATCGACCGCGTGAACGTCGTGATGGCGGGCACCATCATCGCGCTCGTGCCAACACTCATCCTGCTGCTCGTCTTCCAACGGCAGCTCGTGCGAGGCCTGACCGCAGGCGCGGTCAAGGGCTAGGAGGATCGCCATGCCACGTCCCGGTTTCCTGCTCCTTGCGCTGGCAGCGCTCTGCGCCGCCGCTTTTGCCGCTTGCGGCGACGACGACAACGGCGGCGACCAAACGCCGGCGACAGGTACCGCCGGCACCCCGGGCGCCACAGCGACGGCCGCCCCAACGCGTCCCCCGTTCGACATCACGAGCCCGGTGACCATCGACTTCTGGCATTCGATGACCGCCTCCAACGCCACGGCCCTCGAGGCGCTGGTCAAGGAGTTCGATGCCGCCGAGCCGAACATCGCCGTCAACCTCGTCTTCCAGGGCTCCTATACCGACTCCTTCAACAAGCTCGTCGCGCTCGGCATCAACGCCTCCGATGCTCCCGCGCTGGTCCAGCTCGAAGACGTCCTCACCCAGACCATGGTCGATAGCAAGAAGACCGTCGTCATGCAGGAATTCGTCGACCGCGACCGTTTCGACACGGCGGCCTTCCTGCCCCAGGTCCGTGACTACTTCACGCTCGATGGCGCGCTCCGCTCCATGCCGTTCAACGTCTCGAACCCAATCATGTACTACGACGCGAACGTCTGGCGCGCGGCGGGCCTCGACCCGGCGAAGCCGCCCAGGGACTTCGATGAGCTCGCAAAGGCCTGCGAGACGTTGATGATCCGCGAGGGCAACCGTGTGAAGCGCCACTGCATCGCCATGGACATTTCGTCGTGGTACTTCGAACAGTGGCTGGCCAAGCAGGACGCGCTCCTCGTGAACAACGGCAACGGCCGCGATGGCCGGGCGACCGAGGCGGTCTTCAATTCGCCCGAGGGCCTGCGCGTCTTCGAGTGGTGGGCCGCGGGCGTAAAGAGCGGCCTGATCCTCAACGTCGGCATCAACCCCTCCGGCCCGGATGCCTTGCTGGCGCTCGTCAACCCGGATGGCGGTGCCGCGATCGCCATCCAGAGTTCAGCCAACCTTCGCTCGGTGGTCGATTTCCTCAACTCGAACCCCGGGCTCAACGTCGACCTTGCCGCCGGCACACTCCCGGCGCCGACGCCCGGGGGCAAGGGCATGGTCATCGGCGGCGCCTCGCTCTGGATCCCCGCCACCGGCCAGACGGCGGAAGAAGAAGCTGCCTGGCGGCTCGCGAAGTTCCTCGCGAGCGCCGAGGCGCAGGCGGAGTGGCACGCCGGCAGCGGCTATTACCCTCTCCGCGCCGATAGCCTCTCCCTACCGGTCGTCCAGGACCTGTACAAGACGTATCCGCAGTTCCGCGTACTCGCCGCCGAACTCGAAACGAGCCCCAACACGCGCGCGACCCAGGGCGCGCTCATGGGTCCCTCGCAGCAGGTCCGCGCCGCCATCGCCACGGCGATCGAGGAGATGGTGCTCAAGTCCGTCCCGCCCGGGCAGGCGCTCGATAAGGCGGCCGGCGAGGCCACGGGCGAGTTGGAGCGCTACAACCGGGTGGTCGTGCGGTAGGAGTCCCGATCGGAGCCTGCGCCAGGGGCCGTTCGGAACAGCGTCATGTACACGCGAACCGTCAGCCACGCCAGGGCTGCCGTGATCGCGCCGAACCCCACCGTCAATACCGGTGAGGCGTCCGGGTCGCCGTTGGCCTGCATGGTCACGGCCATGGCCGTTACCGCGGCCGCCAAGAGCGTGAGCCACCCGAGCGCGGCATACATCGCCTTCGCGGCCCAGTTGGCCTGGCGGAGCACGCCGATGGCCGTTGCCACGGCCGCCGGGACGACGATGCCCAGGTCCATGAACTTCACCACCCAGAACGACGTCGGGCTATCGAGGTAAGCGGTCTCCTTCGGGCTTCCACTCATGGCATCGGCCAGCCCTGGCAGGTGCAACCCGAACACCAAAAACAGCGCGGAAACGATCAGCACCCAACCCACCCACCTGGCGGTCTTCGGAGAAGCCTGCGGGAGCGTGCGCGGGTCGATCTCCCGCCACGCGGCGATACCGAGCCCGGCAACAAGAATGAACATGGCCAGGTGGAACGGGAAAAAACGCTCGTTGTTGCCTTCGTAGCGAAGGTACTCCGGCCCGACGATGTACTGGACGAGCATGTAGGTGACGAAAAAGGCTGGTCCGAGCGCGAGTACCGGCGCGCGGGGATGAGACCGCAAGGCGAGCACGCCCGCCGCCACCGCCAGTGGCCCAATGGCCGCGAGCGAGACGGCATCCAGTCCGATGGCCTGGTTCAGGAGCGACTCCGAGAAGCGGTAGCGGATGACTTCGAGCAGGAGCGGGCCCAGGACCGAGTTGGCCATCAGTCCCAGGCCGACCGCGATGAGCCCCCACGCCAGTGCCCGATCCGGTTGGTCCATGGTGGTCATGGGGACATTCTCGCCGGCTGTGGGACGCGCCGGAACGGCCGGAAGACCTGCCGGGATTGTCCGGGCGGGCCCCCGGTGCGACGATTCGCCCCACGTGAACTACAGGCCAGGAGGCGCCACCCCGGTGAAGATCCCCGTCGAAGAAGGCTTCTTCCGCATCCCCGAGGACCCCGAGGGCCCGCCCGTGTTGCTCGGCTCGTACAGCCCGGCGGCGAACACGTACTTCTGGCCGCGCCGCATGCGCTGCCCCATCACGCTGGAAGCGGTGGAAGACTGCGAGCTTTCGACCGAGGGCGTCATCTATTCGTGGACCTTCGTGGTAATGCCGTGGCTCGGGAGCATGGAGATGGATTCCGGAGGCGGCTTCGGCGCGGTCCAGGTCGACCTGCCCGAAGGCGTACGCATCCAGGCCCCGCTCGAAGGCAAGATGGGCGACTGGGAGGTTGGCCAGGCAGTCCGGCTCGTTACTCGCGTGGTCGGCAAGGACGAGGCCGGCAACGACCTGTGCACCATCGCCTTCCGCCTCAAGGAGCAGACTCGATGACCATGCAGCGCGAAGTGTTCGTCATCGGCGCCGGCATGCACCGCTTCGGCAAGCACGATGTGCCCCGGCGCGACATGCACTACACGGCGGGCATTGCCGCCCTGGAGGATGCCAACATCTCGTTCCGCGACGTGGGCGCGCTGTACAGCGGCTACATCGGTGGGAACATGCTCGACGGGGTCACCTTCGCCAAGGACCTGGGCCTCACCGGCCTGCCCGTGGTCCACGTCGAGAACGCGTCGGCGACCGGCTCGTCGGCATTCCGCGAGGCGGTGATGGCCGTCGCGGGCGGCAGCAGCGACATCGCGATGGCGATTGCCTTCGACGGCCGGCTCGGCAACATGGCCGCTGCTGGCGGGCCCCGTCGCCCGACCATGGACACGAACTTGCTCCCCGCCGCGTTTTTCGCCTTCTGGGCCGTGCGGCGCATGCACGACAACGGCACGACGGTCGAAACGTTCGCGAAGATTGCCGCGAAGAACTGGAACCACGCGCGCTTCAACCCGTTTGCGGAGCGCCAGGCCGAGCAGGAGATCACGCCGGAGATGGTGCTCGCAGCGCCGATGGTGGCGTATCCGCACACGGCGATGATGGCCTGCGGCGCGGGCGCTGGCGCGTCAGCCGCCATCGTCGCCACGCGCGAAGTGGCCGAACGGCTGGCGAACGGGCGGCCGCTGGTGAAGGTGGCCGCCTCGCAGATGCAATCCGAGCGGTACCAGCCGGGGCACATCTTCCTCGGCGCGATCGTCGGGCCCTCGGAATCGACGCGGATCACGGCGAACCTTGCCTACGAAGAGGCGGGCCTCGGACCACAGGACCTGAGCCTGGTGCACGTGCACGATGCGTTCCCCATCGAAGAGCTGATGTACTACGAGCTGCTGGGTATCTGTCCCGACGGCGAAGGCGACCGGCTCGTGGCCGAGGGCGCGACCGCGATCGGCGGGCGCATCCCGTTCTCGACGGACGGGGGACTCATCGGGCGGGGTCATCCGGGCGGCCCAACGGGTCTCGCCCAGATCTGGGACATCACCCGGCAGCTGCGCGGAGAATCCGGGGTGCGCCAGGTGGAAGGGGCCAGGGCCGGACTCGCGCACATGATGGGGGCCGGGTCGGTGTGCGTAGTGCACATCCTCCAGCGCGAATAGCGGAGGGAGGGAGGAGTGGCCTCCGCTCGGCACCCACGGCCATTTCCGATTGACGATTGGCGATTGGCGATTGGCGCTGATACGAATGTGCCTTCGTGCTCGCATCGATCCGGGACCACATGCAGGCGCAGGCATGGTTTTCGGCGGGACGACTCAGGCGTTCCGGAAAGGCGCTCGGAAGAGGCCGACAAGGCTGAAGACCGCGAGCGCCTGATAGAGGAGATGCCAGCGCTTCAGGAGCTCCCCACGGCTCAAGTCGGCGTGCCTGGCTTCAAGACAGGCGAGGATCTCACCGAGTGACCGTTTCCCGTCGATGAGCCGCAAGAAGTTCCGCCGGAAGCCGTCCAGGGTGCAATGGAACTCCATTCCCTCATAGAACACGTCGATCTGCGGCCGGCGCTCGATCTGGCCATCCAACCAGGAAGCGTCGTGCATCAACCAGTCAGGAATGGCCTCCTCGTCGTCCCAGGCCGGGGCGAGCGGAATGGTGGCGAGTGAATCGCTCGCGAAGAAGGTGTGCTTCTTGATGCGCCCGTGCAACAGCTCGGCCACCGCTTGCCGGGTCGGGCCGTCCAGGCCCTCGATCGCGACGCCAGGCAGGTTCAGTGTGGGCTCGTAGAGGATGGGCATGTCGAACCGGAGCAGGTCGAGGCCCGCGGACCGCAGCCATTCGTAGATCTGGGGGACCGTGTAGGCGCGATCCTGGGCATGCAGGAAGAGGTCGAAGAGTCCGGCATCGCCGTGCATTTTCACCTCGTCGGCAAAGGCCGACCGACCGAGTGACGCCCAGTGCTCGCTGCTCAGACCATTGAGCGTGCGCTTCACGATGTCCAGCCGTTGCGGCGTCGGCAACGTCGGGGGCGCAATCAGAGAAAAGAGGCGCTGGAGGTGATAGATGGGAGTCCGGCCGTACTCGCCGTATACCATTAGCGACAGACCGCCGTCCCGTCGCAGCACTTCCTTCAGCGCAGCCAGGCCGGCCACCGGATCGGCCATGTGGTGCAACACGCCGAGGCTGACGACGTAATGGAAGGGTTCGAGGCCAAGGCGGGGAAGCTCCTCGATGCGCCCCTGGATGAATCGGACGTTGTCGAGCCCCCGCCGTTGCGCGCGTGCCCTCGCGATTACGAGCGAGGTCTCGGACAAGTCGATCCCGACCACCTGTCCACCGCAGTGGCGGAGCTGCTCCGCCATGAAAATGGCTGAGTCGCCCGTGCCGCAGCCGGCGTCGAGGGCGCGAAACTCGGGGTACAGGACCGTGCGTCCACCCCACAGCACATGGCTCGCCAGCTTCAGTTGCCCGGGGAACGTCGTGCGCAGCTGACGCAACTCCTGGGCCGGGTCTCGTGGGGGGTATGGCAGTGCTTCGTACTGTTCGCGAACGGCGTCAGGGGCGGTCATCGGGCCAGTGTCGCGCCAGTCAGCCGAACTTCCTATCCGGTGGTTCCACGATGCTGAGCGCAAATTTCTCCGACTGGGAAGCAGCTGGCCCGGACGCGCGAGAAGGGCTCTGCAGGTCCACGAGCGGGCCCCGGCGGGATGGCGCGGGAGTGGAAGGGTCAATCGACAATCGTGAATCGGAACTGGGCCCGGCGCACTTCGCCCTCGCACCTCCCACCGGTTTCGGGGGCGGGTTGGGCGCGGCGCCGGGGTGCCCCCCGGGGCCCAGCCGGGGCGGATCGTCAATCGTGAATTGGGCTGGGGGCAGGGGCGGGGCGTGGGACGAGTCTCCGGGCGGCGGGAACCGCCTCCGATTCGTCGACAAGGCGCCCGTCTTTCATGTGGACGATGCGGCCGGCGCAGGCGGCGACAAGCGGGTCGTGGGTGACGAGGAGGATGGTGAGGTCGCGCTGGGCACGGATGCTGGTGAACAGGCCCATCACGCTTTCCGCGGCGGCGGCATCGAGGCTCCCGGTGGGCTCGTCGGCCAGCAGGATGGGTGGCCCGTTGGCCAGCGCGCGGGCGATGGCAACGCGCTGGCGTTCGCCACCCGAGAGCTCCGGCGGGCGAAGCTTCGTTCGGGCGGCAAGGCCGACGCTCGCGAGGAGTTCGGCTGCCCGCGCGGCGCTTTCGCGGCGCCCAACACCGGTGCCGACCATCGCGATCTGGACGTTCTGGAGGGCGTTCAGGTTGGGGAGGAGGTTGTGGAGCTGGAAGACGAGGCCCACATCGTGGCTGCGGTAGTGGTCGAGGTTGCCATAGGCCTTCAGGTTGCGGCCGTTGACCAGGATTTCGCCGGACGTCGGTTCATCGAGCGCGGCGAGGAGGTGGAGGAGGGTGGACTTGCCGGAGCCGGATGGGCCGGTGAGCGCGACCCACTCGCCGGCGGCGATCTGGAGGCTGACACCGTCGACGGCGCGGACGTGGGAGTCTTCGTAGGTCCTGGTCAGGTTGCGCGTCTCGATAGCCGGGGCAGGGGGGTTATTCATGGCGGATCGCAGTCAGCGGGCGGAGCAGGGCTGCGCGCAGGGCGGGATAGAGGGCGCCGATGGTGGCCATCCCGAAGGTGATCGAGAGCGCCCGGGTGAACACATCCGAACTGTACGCCGGCGAGAACACGCCCCGGAGGGTTGGCAGGTCCTGGAGGAACTGGACGACACCGAAGCCGAGCGCGACGCCCACCATGGCGCCGGCCATGGTGACCAGGAAGGCTTCGGCGAGCACGTAGATGAGTACCCGGATGCGGGACCAGCCGACGGAACGAAGGACGCCGAACTCACGAGTCCTTTCGAACACGGAGAGGCTCATCATGTTCAGGACGTTGGCGGCGCCGATGACGAGGGCGAGCGCGGAGACGCCGGTGTTGGCCGCCTTGAGGAGTTCGAGGTTGCGGTCGACCTGGCCGAAGTCGGATTCGGTGCGGATGGTGGCGAGCTGGGGGAAGGCTTCCTCGATGCGGGCGCGCGCGGCCTCGATGTCGGCGCCGTCAACCACCTGGACGAAGGCGAGGGTAATGGTGCCGGGCTTGCGCAACTGGGCCTGGAACGGCACGAGCGGAAGCATGGACGCGGCGTCTCCGAAGACCTGGCCGGTGCTGTAGATGCCCACGATGGTGTAGACGTTGTCCTTCAGCTGGATGGTGTCGCCGATGGTCTTCCCGAGGTCGCGGGCTGCGCGATAGCCGAGGATGAGCTCATCGGGGGCATCGGCTTCGTAGAGGCGGCCGGCGACGAGGTCGACGCCGAACGGCCGTGTGTCCTCGGGCCGCATACCGATGCGGAGGAAGAACGGCCGGTCGGCATCGAGGTAGACGGGTTCGACGAGGATGCCGACGGCACTCTTGACGGAGGGATCTTCGCTGATGGCATCGAGGTCGTTCTCGTCGATGGAGCTGTTGAGGACATCGCTGACGTTCTTCTCGGCGATGCTGAAATCGGCCTTGCCGGTCTGGAGGATGGAGACAGCAGTCTGGCGGAGGCTGTGGGTGAGGATGCCCATGGCGACGACGGTCATGATCGTCACGGCGATGGTGAGTCCGGTGAGCACCGTGCGCATCTTGCGGGTATAGACGTTCTCCAGGATGAGCAGGGCGAAGAACACGGGCTACTCCCGGGCGCGGCGCGCGGACCGCATATGGTTGCGGCTAGCGGGTCAGCGTGTGCACACCGTCGCTGGAGACACTGGAGCTGAGCGTGACGCCAAGCGGAAGGTCGCGGACGCTGTTGCGATCGATGACCTGGTTCACGATGGCAGTGCCGATCCATGGGGGCAGGTTCCCGGCCTTCAGCTCGTCGACGATGATGCGGTTCTGGCCACCACTGACATCGAGCGTGCCGCGGATGAGCACGGAAACGTCGCGACTGAGGACGTTGACCTTGCCCTTTGCCTCAGCTTTGCCATCGGGGCAGAAGTAGACCTGGAGGTCCTTGATGGGCACATCGCGCTCATCGAGGTAGGCGACGCCGCGAGAGGTGACCTCGGCCTCGGTGAACTGCACCGAAGCGGGCGAGCCGGCCGCTTTGAAGGTGTCCCACTTGAGCTGGAGCGAATCGACAGCGGACTGGCTGACGGCGGAGCGCCGATCGACGCAGGCGGCGGGGTCTCCGGTGGCGATGAGGATGCCAATGAGGATGATGATCCCGCCACCAAGCCCGATGACGGTGGCGATGATGCGCGTGATCCAGGTGCCGATGGAAGTCCCGCCGCGGACAGCGCCCGGTATGACCTGGCCGGGAATCGTCCCGGGACGAGGCGGGGCGACGCGGACGCCCGTGGTCGGCACGGGGGCGGCACCCGGGGGAGGGGGCGGAGGGGGTGGAGGCGTTGCGGGGGGGACGAGCCCGCCCGGAGCCCCACCGGGAGGTGTGCCCAGGGGGCTCGATGCCGGGGTCCAGCCCGGGGGTGTGCCACCGGGCGCGGGTGCTCCGGCAGGGGCGCCGCCAGCGGGGGGAGGGCCGCTCACCGGCCCGGCCGGAGCACCGGGAGGCGCTCCCGAGGGTGTGCCGAGGGGGCTCGAGGTGGGGGTCCAGCCGGGAGGTGTGCCGCCGGGCGCTCCCGCGGGGACGCCTCCTGCCGGGGGAGGTCCAGTTACGGGCCCGGCGGGGGCGCCGGGAGGGGCTCCCGAGGGCGTGCCGAGCGGGCTCGAGGTAGGGGTCCAGCCACCGCCCGGGGGCGTCCCGCCGGGGGGCGTGGGGATGCCGCCCGGAGGCGTGGCAGGGGGAGCACCTGCGGGGGGCGTGAGGCCCGCGGGCGGAGTCACGCCGGCCGGGGGCGCGGCCCCGGCGCCGGGCATAGCGCCCGCGCCCGGGACTGCCTGGCCCGCACCGGGCATCGCGCCCGCGCCCGGGACTGCCTGGCCCGCGCCGGGCATGGCGCCCGCGCCGGGAATTGCCTGGCCTGCAGCGCCAGCCCCGGGTACCGCCTGGCCCGCGGCACCCGCGCCGGGCATGGCGCCCGCGCCAGATACCGCCTGGCCGGCGGCGCCAGCCCCGGAGACGGCCTCGGCCGCCCCACCAGCGCCCGCACCGGTGATAGCGCTCCCGGCGGCACCGGCGCCCGCTACACCTTCGGCGGCGGCGGCACCACCTGCCCCGGCGGCGGCGCCGGGCATAGCGCCGGCTCCACCCACGGCACCGCCAGCAGCCCCTGCACCGGCCACTCCGCCGGCGGCGCCTCCGCCACCGAGCTGCGACGCGGCAATGCCGGTTGCGGCCGCGCCACCGGCCGCGGCTCCCCCGAGCGGCAGGGCGCTGCCGCGTTTCTTTCGTTCTTCATCGAGGGACTGGCCACAGCCCTCGCAGAATTTGGCATCGGGAGTGTTCGCGGTGCCGCAGGCGGGGCAGACCAGTGGAGCCCCGCCAGCTTCGTTCGCAGCCGAAAGGCGAGCCCCGCAGGACGAACACCACTCGGCGTTGGCGTCCGGTTCAACGTTTCCGCAGCTTGCGCAGCGCTTCTCCATGGCTCACCCTCCGGGCGACTTCTCGCGTGCGAGTGTAATGTGAGCCAAGCATTTCGTCCGCACGCCCCCGCAGGAACGGCCAGTCGGTACCAATGGCAGGGTCGCTCCGGCTGATTCGGGCAGAAGTAGACGCACTAGAATCAACCACGATGAACGAACCTTCCGACCCGAAGCTGCTGACACAGGTGAAACAATACCGGTTCGTCCGTGAACTCGGACGGGGCGGGATGGGGACCGTCTACGAGGCGATAGACAGCCGGGACGGGGGCCGGGTGGCGGTCAAGCTCCTCCACCCGTGGCTTGCCGCAGAAGACAGCTCATTCCGGGATCGGTTCGAACGCGAGGCGCACATCGCGGCCCTGTTGCGCTCGCCGTACTCGGTGCGCCTGTTGGACTTTGGCGTGGCGGACGGGACGTACTTCCTGGTGATGGAGTACGTCGAGGGCACCAGCGTCGGCGGCGAACTCGAGAAAGGGCCGATGGAGCCCGTCCGGGCGCTGCGGATCGCCATCGATGTCGCGCGCGCGCTGGAAGAGGCGGCTGCCCGGGGCGTGGTCCACCGGGATATCAAGCCGGACAACATCCTCCTGACGGATGACGGCCGGGTGAAGGTCACCGACTTCGGCATCGCCCGGCAAGAGGGCGGTACGGGGCTCACTTCGGCGGGGCGGTTCGTGGGGACGGCGGAGTACGCGGCGCCCGAGCAGGCGGTTGGCGAGGCGGACCACCGGTCCGATATCTACTCGCTCGGCGCGACGCTGTACTGCATGCTCGCGGGGCACCCGCCGTTCCAGGCGGCGACGGTCTGGGACCTGCTCCGTGAGCACCAGAGCGCGCCAGTTTCGATGGAGCCGCTGGTTAATCTACCGGATTCGATCACAAACCCCATCCGCCGGTGCCTGGAGAAGGACCCGCGGGACCGTTACCAGAGCGCCTCGGAGCTGGCGGGCGCGCTGGAACGGTCGCTCGCCTCGCTCCTGCACGGCACCCAGGCCCCGAAGACGACACACGCCCCGGCAGGCGCTCCGCCGGCACCGCGACCGGCACCACCGGCAGCCGCCCCGACGATGGTGGGCGAACCAACCCGGGAGCCCGACATCGCTGCCACAAGGGTGGGTGAACCGCCTCGCGGAGCTCCGACGGTGGTCGGTAGCGCGCCGCCGGCGCCGGCGGTCCCGGCGGCTCCGATGGCAGGCGGGCTCACGGCATTCCCGATGTCCGTAGCTCCGGCCGGGGCACCCGCGGGTGGCGTTTCGAACTTCGAGCTGACCATCTCCAACCCCACCGCGGGCCCGGCCCGGCTGAACCTCTCGGTATCCGACCCTTCGGGCGTGCTCCAGGTGGCGGTGCCGACGCCGGTAACCCTGGCGGGCGGCGAGATCTTGAGGTTGCCGGTGGAGGTGCGCCAGCTGGGGGCAGCAGACTCGCGCGAGCGGCTGCTGGAGTTCCAGGTCGCGGCTCAACGCGATGACGGGAGCCGGGCGGGCTTCGTCAACGTCACGGTCGTGCCCATGACGGCCGGCGGGGGCGGGAAACGGGGCGGAGGCGCCCCGCTCTGGCTGTTCGCCGCCGGCGGGTTGGCAGCTGCGGCGGCCATCGGCGTGGGTGTGGTCGCCCTGCAGGGAGGCGGTGGGGAATCGACCGAGCCCACGGCGACCCCGGCTGTGACGGCACCGGCGAGTCCCGGGACGACGGGGACGGCGACCACCCCGGGCGCCACGCAGCCACCAGCGACGCAACCGCCGACGACAGCGCCAACGCCGGGGGCGGCGGGTTCGATCAAGGTGCTCGAACGCTGGGACTACGCGTTCACGATTGCGAGCAACACCTGTCCGTTCGGGGCTTCGGTTGGTGACCGCTACGCGGTGTCGTTCCGCTTCGAGCCGGCTACGGGCAGCAGCGCCGTCATCAACGATGGCGACCGGGTGCGGGTGACGGCGGTGCAGGACCGCGAGATCGACCTTGGCGTGTTCACGTTCCGGTTCGTCGACTGGGAGTTCACATACCCGGTGGTGGCAGCGGGCGGCCAGCGAGGCATCGCGACGTTGCGGACCACGTTCGCCGACGCCGGGACGATCGGCACATCGGCGCTGACCGAGGACTACGCCTCCCCCGGGTGCACGATCACGGGCACGCCGTTCGGTAACTGAGGACCCGGGACGGGAAGTACCGCCGTGTGGCCCCGCAGAGGCCACCCGGTCGGCCCGTTCCTCCGGACAGTGACGGCGCGTAGGCTAAGCGCGACACCACTCCAGGCGGACGCCCGTGCCAACGCTGTTCGTGCCGGAAGGCGGCGAAGAACGGTCCTATCCCATCACCGGGAGCCTCGTGATCGGGCGCGCCGAAGATGCTGACGTGCAGATCCCGCACCCCCGGGTCTCGCGCCACCACGCCTCGCTCGTGCCCACGCCGGGCGGGCTGATGTTCATGGACCTCGGGAGCGCCAACGGTTCGCGGGTGAACGGCCGGGAGGTCGAACCGCGCGTGCCGGTGGCGGTGAGGGCGGGGGACGTGCTGGCGCTGGCGGAATGTGAGATCCGCATCGGCGACGCGGCCGGCGGCACCGGTCCGGCTGCCGGCGGTGGAGCGACACGCATCGCGCCCGTGGCGCCATCCGCGACCGGGCCGCACGCCACGGTGATGGCCGCGTTCCTGCCGCGACTGGAGATTGTGACCCCGGCAGGTACGACGGAGGTGCCCCTCCAGGGGGATGCCATCACGCTGGGCCGCGAAGCCGACAACCAGGTCCGGGTGGATGCCGACGTGGTCTCGCGGCACCACCTGGTGCTACGGCGGAGCGGCACGGCGTACATCGCCGAGGACCTGGGGACGACGAACGGCATTCGGGTCGGCGGGGTGCGGGTTGAGCGCCATGAGCTTCGCGACGGGGACATCCTCGACATCGCCGGGGTGGTGTCGTTGCGCTACTCGACGTCGCCGGTTGCGGCTCCGGCCGAGCAGCAGGATGTCTCGCTCGATGCGAACCGGACGGTCACCATCGGCCGGGGCGACGGATGCGACCTGCGCCTGGCCCATCCGACCGTTTCGCTGGTGCACGCGCGGGTGTCGCCGGGCCCCGGCGGCGTGCGCGTCGTCGAAGACCTGGGCTCGACGAACGGGACGTACGTCAACGGCATCCGGCTGGCGGGGGGCGAACAGCGGACCCTGGCGCCGGGCGACGTGGTGCAGGTGGGTCCGGTGCGCCTGCATCTCAGCGCGCAGGGGATCCGGCGCGAGGACCATTCGCAGCACATCCGTTTGACGGCGGTGGGGTTGAACCAGCGCGTGAGCGACAAACTCAACCTGCTCCAGAACATTTCCGTGGTCATCGAGCCGCAGGAGTTCGTCGCGATTGTGGGCGTGAGCGGGTCGGGAAAGTCGACGCTGCTGGGCGCGCTGAGCGGCCTGCGGCCGGCGACGGACGGGGACGTGCTCCTGAACGAAACGTCGCTCTACGACCACTTCCAGGCCTTCCGGACCACGCTGGGCTATGTGCCCCAGGACGACATCTTGCACCGGGACCTCCCCGTGGGGAGGGCGCTGAACTACGCCGCAGAACTCCGGTTGCCCGACGACACCGGCGAGGCTGAGCGCCATCAGCGCGTTGAGTCGGTGATGGCAACCCTGGGGTTGAACGAGCGCAAGGAGACCCCCGTCGGGAGATTGAGCGGGGGCCAGCGGAAACGCGTGTCGATCGGCGCGGAGCTGCTGACCCAACCGGGGTTGTTCTTCCTCGACGAAGCGACCTCGGGGCTGGACCCGGGGACGGAGAGCCAGCTGATGCGATTGCTGCGGAAGCTGGCCGACGACGGGCACACGATCGCGCTCATTACCCACGCGACGAAGAATGTGATGCTCTGCGACCAGGTGCTGTTCCTGGCGCGAGGCGGGAACCTGGCCTATTACGGTCCGCCGGACCAGGCGCTGGGCTACTTCGGCGTCGAGGACTTCGACGGGATTTACGAGAAGCTGGAGGCGGAGAAGTCGCCGGAGGAGTGGGCGGCACTGTACCGGGCGTCGAGCCAGTACCAGGAGTTTGTCGTCCGGCGGCTGGCGGCAACGCCGGGCGGCGCGCCGGTACCGGGATCGGCGGCCATGGCTGCGCGCCCCGCCCCGGCAGCGGGCCGGACATCCTCGGCGTGGCACCAGTTCCGGGTGCTCTCGGCGCGCTACTTCGACCTGATCCGGCGCGACCGGGTGAACTTCGCGCTGCTGTTCCTGCTGGCGCCGGCGCTCTCGCTGATCGACCTCATCGCCTGGCCGGGAGACACGCTGGACCGGCAGACCGGCGATGGCAGCCGGGCGATGACGATGTTCTTCCTGGCCGCGCTGATCCCATTCCTCGTGGGGTCGTTGAGTTCGGTGCGGGAGATTGTGAAAGAGTCGGCAATCTATGCGCGGGAGCGGGCGGTGGCATTGCGGATCTGGCCGTACCTGTGGTCGAAGATCGCGATCGCGTCGGTGTTCGCGCTCTACCACGGGGCCGTGCTGTTCGCGGCAAAGGCGATCCTGATCGAATACCCGGGGATCTCCACGAGCGACTTCGCGGCCATGTACGTGACGCTCGTGCTGGCGGTGATCTCGGGCGTGATGTGGGCGCTGCTCATTTCGGCGGTTACGCGGAAAGAGGAGCAGGCGATGATGCTGATTATCGGCGTCATCGTGGTGCAGCTCGTGTTTTCGGGCGGCCTGGTACCGATTTCGGACCTCGGACCGGTGGGGGCGGTGCTGGCATCGCTCGATAGCACCTCGTGGGCGCTCAAGGGGCTGACGGCAGCGAGCGGGATCTCGACGGACGGCTGCGTGGGCGACCTCTTGCAGTGCAACATGCCGGGCATCCAGGGGCTGGCCACGCCGCAGGAGCGCCAGCTCGCATACACGGGCATCGACGAGCAGTTCGCCGACCTGTTCGGGGCGAACGTGGTGGTGTGCTGGGCGTGGATGGTCGGCCTCATCGGCGCGACGGCGCTGGCGGTGTACTGGCTGCAGAAGCGCAAGGACACGCTGTAGGCGAGGAGGGCGGCTACTTCTTCGCGAGGGCCCGCTCGAGGGCGGAGTCCACCGTGCGGAGCACCTTCAGGCGGGCGAAATACTTGTCTTCGGCCTCGACGAGCGTCCACGGCGCGAGCTCGGAGCTGGTGCGCTCGACCATATCGCAGGCGGCGGCCTCATAGGCGTCCCACTTCTCGCGGTTGCGCCAGTCTTCCTCGGTGATCTTGTAGCGCTTGAAGCCCATGGCCTCGCGCTCTTCGAAGCGGCGGAGCTGTTCGTCCTTGCTGGTGGTGAGCCAGAACTTGAGCACGGTGGAGCCGGAGAGCACGAGCTGTTCTTCGAACGCGTTGATCTCGCCGTAGGCGCGTTGCCAGTCGGCAGGGGGACACAGGCCCTCGAGGCGTTCGACGAGGACGCGGCCGTACCACGAGCGGTCGAAGATGGTGACGTGGCCCCAGCGGGGGAGGTTGCGCCAGAAACGCCAGAGGTAGGGGCGGGCGCGCTCCTCATCCGTGGGGGCGGCGATCTGGACGACCTGGTAGAAGCGGGCATCGAGCGCCTGGGTGACGCGCCGGATGGCGCCGCCCTTGCCGGCGGCATCGGAACCTTCGAAGACGAGGACGGCGGAGCGCTTACGGTCCTGGAGATCGCGCGCGAGGCGGCCGAAGGCGAGCTGCCGCTGGACGAGCTCCTTGCGGTATTCGGCTTCGGGGACTGCGCGGGAAAGGTCGAGCGAGGAGATGACGTTGGGGCGGACCGGGGCCGGGACCACAACCTGCGCCTCGACGGGCGGGGATTCGGCTGCGAGGCGCTGTTCGATGGCAGCAAGCAGCGTCTCGGCGACCGTCAGGTGCCGGTAGCGCGCATCCCAGGCTTCGATGATGTGCCAGGGTGACTGGCCGGTGCTCGTCCGGCGGATGGCGCGGCTGGCCGAATTGACGAACTGGTCGTAGGTCTTGTGGAACCGCCAGTCGAGTTTGGTGACACGCCATGCGGTTTCGGGGTCCTTCGCCAGCGATTTGAACCGCTTCGCCTGTTGTTCCTTCGTGATGTGCAGCCAGACCTTCACGAGGAGGACGCCCTCGTCCTCGAGCATGCGCTCGAAGTCGACGATGCGGCGGAGGCCGTCTTCGAGCCCGGCCTCGTCGAGGTTGCCGAGCGAATGCTGGCTGATGGGGCGGGTGTACCAGGAGCCGAAGAAGATGCCGATGCGGCCTTTGCCGGGGAGGCGGCGCCAGAAGCGGAAGTACTCGGGCCGTTCGAGCTCTTCTTCGGAGGGAGCGCCGAGGGCGTGGGTCTCGATGCCGCGCGCGTCGAGCCAGTTCAGGAGGAGGTTGACGGTCTCGCCCTTGCCAGCCCCCTCGGCACCGGCGACGACGATGACCACGGAGAAGCCGGCAGCGGCAAGGCGAAGCTGGGCATCGAGGAGGGCTTCGCGGAGTTCGGGTTCGCGTTTGGCGAAGGTCTCGCGGTCGACCTTGCGGCCGAGCTGGGCGCTTTCGAACATGGGAGGCTCCTCAGGCTTGCTTCTGGATAGTCATTGCTGGATCGAACGGTTCCGGGCGCGAGCGGAGGCACTCGACGGCGCGGGAGAGCAGCTGGAGGCTCGGGATGTCGTAGTCGGGGCCCCTCGCGAGCAGGCCGGCGAGTAACCCGCAGGCCTCGGACCACTCGCGAGCCTCGTAGTGGGCGAGGGCCTTTTCGAAAGCGTCGCGCAGGGCTTTCCATTCGGAGTTTGGCACTCCCGGGAAGAGTTCGAAGACATCCACGGGCTCGGCGAAACCCTGGACGCGAAGCCCGCCAAGGCGGCGGGTGGCGAACCGGGCGGGCAGACGGTCGCGGGCGGCCCCGGAGATGACGGCGGGGACGCCAACCGACTTGGTGGCGTTTTCCAGCCGGCTGGCAAGGTTCACGGCGGGGCCCATCGGGCCGTACTTGAACTTCACCCGGCTGCCCGTGTTGCCGACGAGGGCGGGGCCGGTGTGGATGCCCACACCCAGGCGGATCGGTTCGCGAGCCTCCGTCTCCCAGCGGGCGGAGAGGGCGGGCAGGTCACCGAGGAAGGCGATGGCCGCCGAGCACGCGCGGACGGGGTGGTCGGGCTGGTCCGTGGGCGCGTTCCACATGGCCAGGAGGCCGTCGCCGACGTAATCGACGACCACGCCATCGGTCTCGCGGATACGCCGGGACTGCAGCTCCATGACCTCCTGCATCATGACGAAGGTGCGCTGGGGGCCGAGGTTCTCGGAGATGCGGGAGAAATTGCGGACATCGCTGAAAAGGACGGTGACCTCGCGTTCACGGCCTTCGAGCAGGGAGGCATCGAGGGCGAGCTCGCGGGCGAGCTCGGGCGAGAAGAATTGCTCGAACTGGACCTGGCTGCGGATGGCGCGCTCGCGCTGCTCTTCGCGTTCGAGGCCGGCGCCGGCGGCCGCGGCGAGCACCTGGACGACCATGGCCTCGAGCATGGTGATGCGCGGCGGTGGCGCGTTGGGGCGCAGCGACCGGGCGCCGTAGACGATGCCGATGACCGCACCGGCGGGGTCGGTCACCGGTGCGGCGACGACGGTGTCGACGCCGACCAGGCTGGAGCTGAGGAACTCCGGGCCGAGGTTGCGGTAGACGGTTTGGCCGAGGCGGAGGACCTCGTTGACGATGGTCGAGCTGTAGGGTGAGCGGTCGGAGGCATCGGCCGGGCAGCTGGCGGCGATGACCCAGCGGTCGTCTTTGCGAAGAAGGACAAGGCCGCGATCGAGGCCGACCAGGTCGACCACCGCCCGGGCCGTGGCGTCGAGGAACTCGGCGGACGTGGCGGCCGCCTGCTGGACGAGGACGAGGGTTTCGAACCAGTGTGCGAGGACCTCGGGGCCGGGCGTCTCGCCGAGTTCGTGGAGGGCGACCGGGTGGGCGGGGAGCCCGAGCGGCCGGGCGAGAGTCTCGACTCCGGGTGGCAGGGGATGGTCGCCGGGAGTGGTCGGCGCATGGGCCGCGGGCGGGGGGACCCCGAGTTGTCCGCCCGCTTCAGCGGTGGTTGCGCGGGGGGCGGGCGCTGCCGGGGCTGGCTCGGCCGCGGCGAGGCTGACGTGGAGTTCGCTGTGGCCGATGGAAAGGACGGCCGGGAGGTCGAGCAGGAGGGACTGGCCGGGTGGGATCTCCCGGCCATCGCTGAGACGGACATTCGAGCTGCCGCTGAGGTTCTCGACAGCGAGCCTGCCGGGCGGGTCTTCCTGGATGCGGGCATGGTCGCGGGAGACGAACGGGTCGGTCAGGAAGCAGCGGCGGGCATCACGCGCGGGGCCGCGGCCGAACTCAAGCAGGCCGGCGGTGTGTTCGAAGGCGCGTTCCTGTCCCTCGCTGCGGACGACGACGTGGAGCATCAGACTCGATCGAGGCAATTTGGGAGTTGGCTCCCGGCCTGTGGGCCCAGCGTACGGGGCGGTCGCGGGGAAATGAAGGACTACGGGGGATGGCGGCGTGGGCCGCCCGGCCGGGAATGCCGGCCGCGGGCGGCCGAAGGATCAGGGTGCGTAGTTGGGGCTTGGTGGCCCAAACGGCGCAATGGTGAAGGTCACCTGGTCGGGCGTGCTCGCGTAGAGCCCACCCACTCCTCCGGACTTGGGGCCGGTGAGCTGGATGGTCTGCGCTGAGGTCGCGGTCCCGGAGACGGCGTATTGCACCTGTCCGCCGCCCGGGCAGGCGTGGAAGTTGATGTAACCGGAGACGAGTGCGCCCTGCTGCGTGAGTGCCACGCTCCAGCGGTAGGGGGCTGTGAAGTTGTCACAGGTGCCTTCGCTGTGCCAGTTGCCGGCGAAGTTCGTGATCGGGGCGGTCGTTGGCGTAGCGGTGGGCGCAGTGGTGGGGGTCGCGGTCGGCGTGGCAGTTGGCGCGGGCGTGTTCGTCGGGGCGGTTGTGGGCGTCGCGGTTGGCGTGGAGGTGGGGGCGCTTGTTGCCGCGGCGCGAGTGGCGGTGGGGGCCGTGGTCGCTGCGCGCGTCGGCGTAGGCGCGGCAGTGGTGGGGGTCGCGGCGGCAGGCGATCCGGCGGGAGAGGCGGACGCGGCCGGAGATGGCGTGCGCGCGGGCGTCGCCGAGGCGGCCTGGCCGGGGGTAGTGGGGGAAGCAGGGGTGGTGGATGTCGCAGCGGTCGTCGCGGTTGGTTCCGCGTCCCCGCCCGCCGGGGCGCCGTCGTCGTCATCCTGGAACGCGCGGACCGCGCACCAGCTGCTGAGTGCCACGACCACGACGGCCGCAGCCCCGATGCCACCCATCCGGACCCATCGTGAGCTCGTTGCCTGGCGACTTCCTGGTTCTTGTGTGGCCACCGGATGCCCCTCGCATGTGAGATACACGGACGCTACCGCCGGGCAGGAGCCAGACCACGGACGAGTGGGGCCGTCATCCGGGGCTTTCGGCCGTGAGGCGAACCGTGGGAGCGCAGCGGCGATGGTGCCGGTGCCGCTGCCGTTGGGCCGCTGCGCGAGCCGTACGCAAGCTTCCTGGCGGGGTCCACGCGAGAGCATAGCGGCCATGTCAAGCCCTTGCACGGGGGCCCGGGGGAAACGCGACCTGGAAACCACGGCCGGAAAGCCCCGTGAATGGGACCGTTCGGTAGGGCCGACGGGACTTGCGAGGAGGTTTACTGTACATCTGCCAACGGCATCGGGGTGCCAGGAGGGTAGCGACATGTGGCGAAAACTCGTGGCGGGTGGGCTCGCGGCGCTTTCGGGCGTGGCCATGGCATCGGCCGTGGCGGGCGATGGCGGCACCATGCCTGAGCCCTGGGCGGTCTCGGGGCGAGCGCTCGCGATGCCAACGGCAGGGGTGCTCGCGGCGGTCGATGGTCCGGGGGGCAGGTCGGTGGAAGGGCTGGCGGACCTGCCATCGGCGGGGCGGTTGCGGGTGCCGGCATCGGACCCCATCCACCGGACGCTGGCGTGGCTGGAGATTGTCACCCAGGAGAACGAGGCGGTTTCGTGCAGCGGCAGCATCGCCGGTGACGGGGTGGTCCTGACCTCGGCGCACTGCATCGCGGGGGCGAAGAGCGTGCGCGTGGTGCCCGGGAAGGACGGGGCGAACGAGCCGTGGGGCAGCCAGTACGGCGCTTCCGTTTCGGTGCCCTCGGGCTGGGGGTTCGGGCTGCCGGCCGACTACGCACAGTACGACATCGGGCTGGTGATCCTCCCGAACCGGCAACTGACGGACACGACCGGGACATTCCCGGGCCTGCTCTCGGCGGTGCCGGTGGGAGCGTTCCGGAGCAACGCCACGGAGGTCGCCGCCCTCGCATTCCCGGGGGAGTGCGTTGAGGCGAGTTGTTCGAGCCAGGCGCCCATCACCGCGCTCAGCGGGAAGTTCGCCTGGGCGCTGCACGCCGGATTCGCCAGGGCCGACGAGTCGTTCATCTATCCCGACTTTCCGGGGTCGCCGGGCATGAGCGGCGCGCCCATCATCCGCGAGCGGGACATGGCGATTGTGGGCGTGGTCGATTCAGCGCTGTTCATCACCACCCGGGGTGTGCGCATCAGCGGCGAGGCTCAGGACTTCCTGCAGACCGCTTGCGGGTCGTTCCCCGCGTGTTCGATCACGTTCGCGGACCCGTGGTTCCGGCTGGCCCTGCCGGGGATCGCGGGGGACACGCAGGCGACGCCTCCGATGCTCAGCGGCCAGGCGCTCTATTGCGCCAGGGAGATCGCCTTCGTCGACGCCTTCACGGAGAAGGAGATCAAGTTCGCGCATTCGATGCGGGGCCTGCTCGATATGGAGATCGACCCGGCCATGCTGCTGGACCCGAACCTGAAGGCGCTGTTCGCCCAGCAAGTCGGGGCGGCCGTGGGCGATGCGCTCGAGGTGAAAGCGCTCGAATCGCCCGATGCGCGGTTCGACCCGTTCCACGACTCGCTGGACGCGGGGATCGAGGACATCCTGGCGGGGCTGGTGGCGATAAACGATGCGGTTGCGACCGGGAACCTGGCCTCGATGCTGACGGCGATACAGGCGCTGGGCGAGGCCAACATCCACATCATGGCGGCCCAACAGCAGTACCCGAGCATCGACCCGCTGTGCCAGCAGTAACGCGGACCGCCGTGCGGTTGTGGAGCGGCGGCTGCGGAAACGAAGAGCAGCTCTTCAACTCGCACGCGCCATAGGCTCGAGGCGACATCATGGACACGTTTTGCACGAAGTGCGGCACCGAAGGGACACCGGAAGACATCTTCTGCCGCCACTGCGGGCATAAGCTGAGCACCCCGGCGGCGCAGGCCTTTTCGACGGTCGCCTGTCCAGCCTGCGGGTCGGCCAACCTGTTCGGTGCCCGGTTCTGCGATGAGTGCGGGAGCCCGATCCCGGAGGGCGCTCCGGAGGGTGGGCGCAAGCCGGCCGTCGTGGGCGCAGCCTTTGCGACCGCGGCAGCGGCGGCGGGTCTTGCGGCTTCGTCGGGCGGGGCCGCGGGCGGTGCCGTAGCAGGGGCCGGCGCCCAGCTCTCAGGGGCTTCCGGGATGGGCGCGGCCGGGCCCGCGGGTGGTGCCGCCGGTATGGGTGCGGGGGGACCTGCGGGCCTGGCCGCGGGAGCTGGCACGGCGGGGAGGGCGGGATTGGCCAGGGGTGCGGGGGCAGCTGGGAGTGTTAGCGGCATGAGTGGTGCGGGCGCAGGGGGCGCTGTCACGGGGATGGGTGGCGCAACAGCGGCGGGAGGCCTGTTTGGCATGGGCGCGATGAAGATCGCCCTCATAGGGGGCGGGATCGCCGGGGCGATCGTGGCCGGCGGGGTCACGACGGCGCTGCTCCTGGACGGTGGCGGTGGCGGCCCGCCGGGCGGCGGGGTGGAGGAAACGCCGACGCCGCTGAGTTCGCCGACAGCGCCGCTGGATACAAGCGCGACGGCAACGCCACCCAGCACACCGTCGCCTTCACCAACCGGGACGGCATCGCCAGGGGCCACGCCCGCCACGCCATCTCCGACGGCTACGCCGTCGCAGCGATCGGCGACGGCAACGGCTGCGCCCACGACCGCTGCGACCGCGACCGCCACTGCGACCGCGACGGCAACGCACACACCTTCACCAACGGCCACGCGCACGCCAACACCAACGCCGACGGCGACGCCGACCGCAACGAGGACACCGACACCAACGCCAACACCCGGGCCGGTGACGCCCGTCTTTGGGCGTGTGTTGGAGCAGGTGGCACCCGACGGCACGCTCTTCCAGTTCTGCCCGGGGTGCGTCATCCGCCTGTCCGGTAGCAGCGGGACGTTCCAGGCGACGGGCGGGACGAATGGGGCGTTCGGTATTCAGGGGGTGCCGGCCGGGACGTACAAGCTGGAGCGTGTGTGCGGATTGACCACGATCGGAGCGATGGCGCCGTGGAACGCGAAGCTGGGCTATGCGGCGGTCACCATTCCGTCCAACACCTTCGACGTGCTGGTGCCGAAGTGCCCGTGAGCGGGCGGAGCTAGAAGTCGATGCCGATGGGTTCGAGGATGTGGTCCTGTGTCCAGCCCCAGGGTTTGGCCTCGGCGAAGTGGAGGAGGTACTCCTGCGCCATCTTCGGCACCAGGAGGGCGAGCATGGGGATGGCGACGGTGCGGGCATCGTGGGGGACGGCGCGGGGGAACCATTTCATCACCACCGCAACGTAGAGCCACCAGTTTTCGAACATGTTGGGGAAGATGAAGAGGAAGATCCGGGCCTCGGTCGCTTCGAAGAGGGCAACGCCGACGAGCCGGTAGGCGAAGAGGGCCACGGCGGGGAGGCGCACCCAGGCGTTGCGCCAGCCAAGTGCGACCAGCAGCTCGAGCGTGAGGTAGTAGCTATCGAGCACCTTGTCGAGCTCGGCGTAGTGATCGCCGAAGCCGCCCATGTCGAGCGCGTCGGTGATGATCACGTCGGCGCCGTCGAGGAGCATGGCCACGATGCCGCCCGCGACCCAGAAGCGGAGGATGAGGAGTGGGACGAACAGGCGGAGCCCGATGACCAAGGTCTCGCCGGTGGACATGTTCATCGTCCCGGTGGCGTCCAGGAGGAGGAGGGTTGCGAAGACGGCCGCCGCTGCCGCAGCCAGAACGGCGGCAAAACGGAGGTTGAAGCCGTCCAGGGGCGGGACATGAAAGCTGTACATGGCGGTGTCCGTCCTCTCCGGGGTGCGCCCGGGGTGCGGGACAATTCTTCACGAAATGGCGGGCAGGAGCACCAAGACAGGGCCGGATGGCGGTTCCGCCAAAGCAGACAGGCGCCAATACTGTCCCTCATCCCATGGACATTCTGACGATCACCCTCTTCGTCGCGGGCGGAGTGCTGCTCGCTGTTGGCGCGGAAGCCCTCGTACGCGGGGCCGCACGGATCGCCGTATCGGCGGGCATTTCGCCGCTGGTGGTCGGGCTCACGGTGGTCGCGTTTGGGACGGGCGCCCCGGAGCTTGCCGTCAGCTTTGGCTCTGCCCTAACGGGCGATGCCGATATTGCGGTCGGGAACGTGGTCGGCAGCAACATCATGAACGTGTTCTTCATCCTGGGGGTCTCAGCCCTGGTTGCGCCCCTGGTGGTGGCGCAGCAGCTGATCCGGCTCGATGTGCCGTTGATGATCGGGGCGAGCCTGCTGCTCCTGGCCTTCGCCGCAAGCGGGACAGTCAGCACAATCGAAGGCGGCGGGCTCGTGCTAGGTATCGTGGTCTACACGGTGTGGGCTATCCGCAAGAGCCGCCGGGAGAGCCGGGAGGTGGCGGCGGAATACGATTCCGAGTTCGAGTACGGCCGCAGCCGGGGCGGCATGCTGTTCGATGTCGTGCTCGTGATTGTTGGGATCGGGCTACTGCTGCTGGGTTCGAAGTGGTTCGTCGATGGGGCGACCGAATTCGCGGAACTGCTCGGCGTCAGCGAACTCGTGATTGGCCTGACCATCGTCGCAGCCGGCACCTCGATGCCCGAGGTCGCGACCTCGGTGCTCGCGAGCATCCGGGGAGAGCGGGACATCGCGGTCGGCAACGTGGTGGGGAGCAACCTGTTCAACATCCTGGGTGTGCTGGGGCTGACCGCGCTGGCGGCGGACGGCGGAGTCGCGGTGGCTGATGCCGCTTTGCGGTTCGACATGCCGGTGATGGTCGCGGCGGCGGTGCTGTGCCTGCCGATTTTCGTTGGGGGGCGGATCAACCGCTGGGAGGGCGGGCTGTTCCTCGCATACTACGTCGCCTACACGGTCTACCTGCTACTCGATGCCTCGGGGCACGACGCGCTCGGGGCATACAGCGCCATCATGCTCGGGTTCGTGGTGCCGGGGACCGTGATCACACTGGCGATCGTGATGGTCCGGACACTCCGCGGGGGCAAGCCAGCGCCGGCCTGAGCGGCAGTCAGCGTTCCATGATGACCTGTCCGGCCTGGAGCACGCGGTCGATGCGAATGAGGATGGCCGCGCCCTTGCGTTCGGGGTCGCGGTCGAGCTCGAAGGGGATGGTGCGGTCCATCACCTGCTGGCGCACCTCTCCGTCCGTGAGGACGGTGGCCTGGCCGAACATCTTCCAGGCGGTGCGTGTCTTCGCATTGCGGTAGAGCACGCAGGCGCCCGGGTTCTCCTGGAAGTTGCGGAAGGTGGTGCCGAGGGCGCGCTCCCAGAAGGCGACGTGGTCGGTGTCGAAAACCATCGCGCTCCCCTTGAAGGCGATGTCGGGCAGGCCATCCTTGCCGGCGGAGGCGACGAGCACGGGGGCGCCGTCGGCCAGGGCTGTCTCGAAGGCAGCCTTCATTTCATCGGTCAGTGCGATCACGAGGTTATCTCCGGTGGTAATACGAGTGGTTGGTAGCTTACCAGATGTTGCCCTGGCGTGCGCGGCCTTCCGCCGTCGGCCACATGCGTGTGGAGCGATTGTACGCTGCACGGGCGCGCGGGTGAGTTGACGCGGTTGCGGTGCCGGGCAAGACTCAGGGACTCACCAGTTCTGGGAGCAGCCGGAGCGCCCGGCGCTCCTTCGCGAGGTTTCCCTGTGACCGAACCGACTCTCGAACAGCTGATCGATGTGCCCGCGCTGGAGCGATTCGTGAACGACCACGTGCCGGGCGGCCGCGGAATACTCGATGTGCAGAAGCACGTCGCGGGGTTTTCGAACGAGACGTTCTACGTTTCGCGCGGGGATGAGCACTGGGTGCTGCGGCGGCCGCCGCGAGGCCCGCTGCTCCCAACGGCGCACGACGTGGTGCGCGAATACCGGTACATCTCGGCGCTTTACGGCAAGGCACGCGTACCGCGGCCTGTCGCGGTTTGCGAAGACGCGGGCGTGATCGGGGCGCCGTTCTACCTGATGGAGCGCAAACTGGGCGTCGTCATCCGGGCGGAGATGCCGCCGGCGTACGACCGCCCGGCTGGCCGGGCGAAGGTCGCGGAAGAGATGATCGACGCGCTGGTGGAACTGCACGCGGTGGACTACGAGGCGGCAGGGATCGGCGGGAAGGGCGATACCTACCTCGAACGGCAGGTGGGGCGCTGGAGCAAGCAATGGGAGCTGACCCAGCCCCGGACGCGGCCGCTGCCGGGGCTGGACGCGGTGACCGAGTGGCTCCGGAAGCGCATCCCGGCGACCGACGCGGTGAGCATCGTGCACGGCGACTACAAGCTCGACAACGTGATGTATGCCAGCGATGAGCCGCGGCTGATCGCCATTTTCGACTGGGAGATGGCGACGATCGGCGACCCGCTGGCGGACCTGGGGTGGCTGCTTTCGAACTGGGGCAACCCCGGCGACCCGCCGAACACGCGGACGCTGAACGAGGGCCCGCGGGTGACCGAGCTGGAAGGGTTCCCAGGGGTGGATGAGATGGCCGCACTGTACGAGCGGAAGAGCGGCCGTTCGATGAAGCACTTCGCCTTCTACCATGTGCTGGCGGTGTACAAGCTGGCGATCATCCTCGAGGGGCTGTACATGCACTACCTCGAAAAGACGGCTTCGAACCCGGCCAGCGCCGAGTTCGAGTGGTACGTCCCGGTACTGGTCGACCGGATGCACCGGCTGATGGGGGAATAGGCAGATGCGGAAGCGCCTGGCGCTCTCGGTCCCCTTCGAGGGATTCACCCTTGCTGAACACGCGGAACTGGCGCGCGAGGCGGAACGGCTCGGGTACACGGACGCATGGTCGCTGGAGGTGGACGGCACGGACTGCTTCACGCCGCTCGCGGTTGTGGGGAGCGCAACACAGATGCGGCTCGGGACGGCGATCGCGAACGTGTACACGCGCGGCCCCGCGACGCTGGCCCAGTCCGCGGCGAGCATCGCGGAAGTGGCGCCGGGGCGGTTCAACCTGGGCGTCGGGGCCGGGTCCCAGCCCATCGTGGAGATGTGGAACAGCGGCAGCTTCAGCAAGCCGGCGACGCGTGTGCGGGAGATGGTCCAGTTCCTGCGGCAGGCGCTGGCGGGCGAGCGGGTGGTGTTCTACGGCCAGACGTTCCATGTGGATGGCTTCCGGCTCTCGCGGGCCATCGAACAACCGATCCCGATCCACGTCGCCGCGCTGCGCGAAGGGATGCTTCGGGTGGCGGGTGAAGTGGGGGACGGAGCGATCATCAACTGGCTTTCGGCCGCGGACTGCCGGAAGTCCGTCGCGGTAGTCCGGGAAGCGGCGAGCACTGCCGGGCGCGACCCGGAGCAGATCGAGATCACGGCCCGGCTGATGGTGAACATCGACCCGCCGGGGCCGGACGGGGACATCGGGCGGCGTCGGCTCATCAACGCCTACCTGAACGTGCCGGTGTACCGGTCGTTCCACGAGTGGCTGGGCCGGAGCGAGGCGCTCCGCGGCATGTGGGACGCCTGGGAAGGCGGCGACCGCAAGGGGGCGGTGGCCGCGATCCCGGACCAGGTGGTCGACGACCTCGTGGTGCACGGCACCGCCGAGGAACGGAACGCGCATGTCCGGCGTTACCTGGAGGCCGGGGTAGACACGGCGTTCCTGAACTGGTTCAGCGTGAACCCGGACCCGGCCATCAGGCGGGAGCTGACGCTGAAGGCGATGCGCGAGATGGCGCCCTCGGCCGTGGGCTAAGGGGTCCGTCCGGTCAGGGGAGGCGGTTCACCGGGCGCAGGAAGAGGACGGCGAAGAGGCCGATCGTGGCGGCGATGACCGCGCTGGAAACGAGCGTGACCTGCGGGCCCCAGAGGCTCGCCTGGATACCGGCCTGCGCGTAGCCGATCGGGATACTGGCGCTGAACGAGAGCCCGTACATGCTCATGACGCGGCCCATCATCTGGCGGTCGGTGTTCTCCTGGAGGAGGGCGACGGCGAAGTTGATGAAGATGGCGGGCCCGACGATGCCGGAGAGGAAGGCGAGGGTCATGGAGAGGGGCAGGGACGAACTGAGACCGTAGAGTGCCCAGAGGCTCCCGCCGAACAGCACCGAGCCGGAGAGCAGGAGCCCGCGGCGGCGTGTGCGGAACATGCTCATGAGCAGCGAGCCGAAGACGATCCCGCCGCCGAGGGACCCCCAGAGCAGGCCGACGTACTTGTCCGACGCTTCGAACACATCCTCCACCATGAGCACGACGGTGACGGCGAAGGGGCCCATGAGGAAGACGCCCGGGACAGTGCCGAGGGCAAGAATGCCAAGGAGCGAGTTGTTCTTTCGCACGTAGCGGATGCCTTCGGCCAGGTCGTGGCGGACGCTCCTGCCGGTGGGTACGGGCACATCGGTGGCTATCCGGCCGAACAGGATCGCGCCGAGCGCGAGCATCGCCACCTCGGCGGCGAAGGCGACCGTGAGGCCCCATCCATCGGCGAGCAGTCCGCCGATGCTGGGCCCACCAAACTGGAGGGTCGCCATGAACGCCATGGTGCCCCAGATGGCGCCGTTCTGGATCTGGGAGACGTGGAGGATCTGGGGCATCATGCTCTGGCGGGCGGGGTTCGTGAACGCGCCGGCACTGCCGACGACGGCGGCGAGGATGAAGACCGGCCAGATGACGCTCGCCTCGAAGCCGGCGAGTGCGACGTAGACGAGCGAGACCGCCGCGGCGACCGCGTAGGTCCTCACGAGGATGCGGCGGCGTTCGATGCGGTCGGCGATCACACCACCGAAGAGGGCCAGCGCGGCGCCGGGGAGCGTCTGGCAGATGAGCGCGGCGGCGATGGCGGCGGCGCGCTGGTCCTCGCTCACGCGGTCGCGGATGAAGAGGGGGACGGTGACCGCCTGGATACCGACGCCGGTACCCGCGACCACGGAAGCAAGCCACCAGACGCGATAGCCGGCGACGCTGAACGGGTTGCGGGAAATCGGAAGGGGCTCCGTAGCGGACGGGGCCGTGGCGAGAGCGTGGGGCAGCGCTTCTTCGGTCATGGGCGCGGAGTGTACGCTGCCGGGACCTTCGTCGCATGAGGCCACTCTCGGGGGCGCCGCTCAGGCCGCGCTGGACTTCCCCAGGTACTCGACGCAGCCGTTCAGCGACGCGAGGAGGGGGTAGTCCTCCTCGGGGACGTCGATGCCGGTGCGCTCGTGGATGCCAATGATGAAGTTCAGGAAGTCCATGGAGTCGATATCGAGCTGCTCGCGGAACTCGACGTCGGGTTCAAGCTCCTCGAAGTCGGCTTCGGGCGTGATCTGGCGCAGGACGCTGAAGACGGTTTGGCGGGCCTGTTCTGCGTTCATAGGTGCTCCGGTTCCTGGAGGAGTCGGTTGACGGTGGCGAGGAAGATGCCGCCGCGATGGCCGTCGCTGACGCGATGGTCGGCGGCGACGGTCGCGGTGATGACGGGGCGGACACCGAGCATGCCGCCTTCGGCCCATGGCTTTTCGATGACCTTCCCGAAGCCGACGAGGGCAACCTGGGGCGGGTAGATGACGCCGTAGACGAAGCCGACGCCGAGT
>WBZO01001040.1_pt1 | contig 48195 bp, 38 predicted proteins | sample 5204261 | NCBI WGS metagenome assembly WBZO01 (sample SAMN12412400, study PRJNA552823) | activated sludge metagenome | isolation source: activated sludge from anammox sidestream of wastewater treatment plant... | place: USA: North Carolina | collected 2017-09
ACGAACGCCGGCGTGCTGATCATCACCCACGACCTGGGGGTGGTCGCCGAGTTCGCCGACCGGGCGCTGGTCATGTACGCCGGCCGCGCGGTCGAGGCGGCCGGCGTCGACGATCTCTACACCGATCGCCGGATGCCCTACACCGCAGGCCTTTTGGGGTCGGTTCCCCGGCTCGGCGCGCCGCGCGGCGAACGGCTGGTGCCGATCCCGGGTGCCCCGCCGTCGCTGGTGACGCTCCCGCCGGGCTGCCCGTTCGCCCGGCGCTGCCCGCTGGCGATCGACGACTGCCTGGCCACCGAGCCGGCGCTGGTTGCGGTATGCGGCAATCCGGGCCACTCGGCGGCGTGTATCCGCACCGACCGGGTGACCGGCCGCAGCGCCGCCGACATCTACGGCGTTGCCGTCGAACCGGCCGATACCGACGAGGACGCCGACGCGCCGGTGGTCGTCCAAGTCCGTGACCTGTCCCGGACTTACCGGCTCACCAAGGGTGTGGTGTTCCGCCGCCAGATCGGCGAGGTCCGCGCCGTCGACAACGTCAGCTTCGAGGTACGGCAAGGCCGCACGCTGGGGATCGTCGGCGAGTCAGGCTCGGGGAAATCCACGACGCTGCACGAGATCCTCGAACTGCGGGCGCCGCAGTCGGGTTCCGTCGAAGTGCTCGGCAACGACGTCGCGACGCTGACCGCGCAGCGCCGCCGCGAGTTGCGCGGTGATCTGCAGGTGGTGTTCCAGGATCCGGTGGCCTCGCTGGATCCCCGGCTGCCGGTGTTCGACATCCTGGCAGAACCGTTGCAGGCCAATGGCTTCGACAAGAAGGCCACCGACGCCCGGGTCGCGGAGCTGCTCGAGATCGTCGGTCTGCGCCGCGCCGACGCCAGCCGCTATCCGGGCGAGTTCTCCGGTGGCCAGAAGCAGCGCATCGGCATCGCTCGCGCGCTGGCACTGCAGCCGAAGATCCTTGCGCTCGACGAGCCGGTCTCCGCACTGGACGTCTCGATCCAGGCCGGCATCATCAACCTGCTGCTCGACCTGCAGCGTGAGTTCGACCTGTCCTACCTCTTCGTCTCGCACGATCTGTCGGTGGTCAAGCACCTGGCCCACACGGTGGCGGTGATGTACCGCGGCGCGATCGTGGAGTACGGCGACAGCGAACAGGTCTTTGCCAACCCGCAGAACGAGTACACCCGGCGCCTGCTTGCTGCGATCCCACAGCCGGATCCATCGCGGCGGTGAGTGCAGGGTCAGACGAAGGTGAGCTGGATCAGCGAGAAGTCGTCTTCGAAGGTCCCGGACCGGGTCAGGCCGTTCAGTTCGCCGATAAGTTCATCCGGTGTCCAGGAGGGTGAAGCGGCAACCCGTTCGGCCAGTTCCACGAATTCCCCCCACCTCAATTGACGGTCCCCTGGCATGGCAATCTCACATGCGCCATCGCTGTAGACAAGCAGCTGGCTGCGGGGCGGCATGGTATGCGCACGGAAGGCGAACTCGGTGTCCGCGAACATCCCGATAGGTAATGACGTGGCGGGCAGTTCGGTCACCGCGATGTCGGCTCCTGTTGCCGGTGCGAATACCAGGGCGGGAGGGGCACCGGCACTCGCGTAGCGCAGCGTGCGACTCGGCGAGTGATACACGCCGTACCACATCGTGAAGTAATGCTCGTCGTGCTGCTCCATTTGGAATCGGCGATTCAGTTCGGCCAGAACAGCCGCGGGCTGTAGGAGGGTCTCGGTCGACATCGACCGAGACCGCAGCATGTTGTGCACGGAAACCGACAACAGCGCAGGCTTCAGACCGTGTCCGGACACGTCGATCAGGTAGACGACGAGGTGATCGTCATCAAGCCACAGATAATCGAGGCTGTCGCCGCCCAGCTCATGGGCGGGCAGACAACGTGAGGAGACTCTGACTTTACCGGTCAAGCCGTGCGGCAGAATAGACGCGGTATACCTGGCAGCATCTTTCAGTTCCGAGGCCAGTCGGTCGGCATGCCACCGGACCTCTTGTCCGAGAATGCGATTCCGTTCGTTCGCTTCGCTCAGCGCGGTGATGTCCTGCTGAATGGAGACGTATGCCACGATCGCACCCTCAGGGTCGCGCACGGGTGAGATATTCCACCGAACGATGTAGGGCACGCCGTTCTTCCGGTAGTTGGTCGTGCTGCCTTCGAAGAACTCCCCGGCCCGGATATTACGACTCAGCCGATCAATGACTGCTCTGTCGGTCTCGGGTCCCTGCAGGATTCGAAGGGACTGACCCAACAACTCCTCCTCCGAATAGCCGGTCATCGTGCAGAAGGCCGGGTTGCAGCGCCGGACGCAGGGCCCCCCATCGAAGTCCGCGTCGGTGATGACCACGGCGTTGTAAAGGTGCTCAAAGGCCGCGACGAAGACATCCTCGTCAGTGATGTTCCGAATCCCGTTGCGCGAATCTCCGACCGCGCCGAGCACCGATGTCACACCGTCCCCACCATCGCTCAGCTCGTCATCGACGAGCGATTCCAGCAAACGCATCGTCTGCAAAAGACAGAGATCGGCCAGCGCCGCGGCAAGATCGCGCGAAAGCCCCCCGGCTGGGTTCATACCAGTGACGCTAGTCACTCGGTCTATGACGGACCACCTCAACTCGGTAGCCCGTGAGAAGCTCGGCCCCTCCTCCACCCCACCAGATGAGGCATCGCCCCTGTGGTCGGGCCTTGAGCGGCCGCGATCATTCCCGCCACAACGGCCTGATCCGCAAGGTGCGCCGGTACCGGTATGACGCCCGTAGCATCACCTGCGTGATTGCACTGATCCGCCGGTTGGCGGTCCTGGTTTTCGCGTTGGCCCTCGTCGTCGCCGGCTGCGCATCCAATCCGAACCGGTCGAACTCCCCGGCTGGAGGCAACGCCGAACTCGGCAAGGCCAGCGACATCAACCCCCAGGACCCGGCGACGCTCAAGCAGGGCGGCAACCTGCGGCTGGCGATCGGCGCGCTGCCGTCGAACTTCAACACCCTCAACATCGACGGCAACGAGGCCGAGACCGCCGCGATGTTGCGGGCCACCATGCCGCGTGCGTTCTTCATCGCGCCGGACGGCTCGATGAAGGTCAACAGCGACTACTTCACCAGCGTCGAACTGACCAGCACCAAACCGCAGGTCGTCACCTACACCATCAATCCCAAGGCCACCTGGTCCGACGGCACCCCCATCACCTGGGAGGACATCGCCGCCCAGATCAACGCCACCAACGGCAAGGACAAGGCCTTCGCGATCGCCTCCCCCAACGGCTCCGACCGGGTGGCGTCGGTGACCCGGGGCGTCGACGACCGCCAGGCTGTGATGACCTTCGCCCAGAACTACCCGGAGTGGCGCGGCATGTTCGCCGGCAACACCATGCTGCTGCCCAAGAGCATGACCACCAACCCCGACGTCTTCAACAAGGGCCAGCTCGACAAACCGGGCCCGTCGGCAGGGCCGTTCATCGTTTCGTCGGTGGACAAGACGGCACAGCGAATCACGCTGAACCGCAACCCGAAATGGTGGGGCACTCCGCCGCTACTGGACTCCATCACCTACCTGGCGCTCGATGACGCCGCGCGCATTCCCGCGCTGCAGAACAACACCATCGACGCCACCGGGATCGCGTCGCTCGACGAGTTGAAGATCGCCCAGAGCACCGCGGACATCACCATCCGGCGCGCCCCCGGGCCCAGCTGGTATCACCTGACCTTCAACGGCGCACCGGGATCAATCCTCTCCGACAAGGCCCTGCGCCAGGCGGTGGCCAAGGGCATCGACCGGCAGGCCATCGTCAACGTCAGCCAGCGCGGTCTGGTGGACAACCCGACGCCGCTGGGCAACCACATCTTCGTCGCCGGCCAGGAGGGCTACCAGGACAACAGCGCGGTGGTGGCCTACGACCCGGAGAAGGCCAAAGCCGAACTCGACGCGCTGGGCTGGAAGCTGAACGGTCAGTTCCGCGCCAAGGACGGCAAGCAACTGGTAATCCGCGACGTGCTCTACGACTCGCAGAGCGGACGCCAGGTGGCACAGGTGGCGCAGAATAACCTGGCCCAGATCGGAGTCAAGCTGGAGCTGGACGTCAAGCCGGCCAACGGCTTCTTCACCAACTACGTCAACGTCGGCGACTTCGACGTCACCCAGTTCTCCTGGGTCGGCGACGCCTTCTCGCTGTGCTGCCTGAACCAGATCTTCACCACCGGCGCGGAAAGCAACTTCGGCAAGATCTCCAGCCCACAGATCGACGCCAAGGTCGAGGAGGTCCTCGACGAACTCGATCAGACGAAGGCACGTACGCTGGCCAACGACGTCGACAAGATGCTGTGGGACGAGGTGTTCAGCCTCGCACTGTTCCAGTCACCGGGCAACGTGGCGGTGCGCAGCAACCTGGCCAACTTCGGGCCCGCCGGAATCGGCGATTTGGACTACAGCGCAATCGGTTTCATGAAGTAGAGCCACCCAGTAGGCGCGGCAGCGCACCGGGTAGAGCGCCTTCGATACGGGCTCCGGCCTCGATGGCCCAGCCCATCAGCCGCAACTCGGGTGGAGCCGGGAGCCTGTCGAGTTCGGGACCCATGGGAGGCAGCCCGGCGGTACGGCCCTCACACACCTCCACGGCGATGCGCAGAGCGGCCGCCTCGCGAGTGTCCAGGATGCTGTGCCCGGCCGTGGGCAGCCGCACCAGGGCCGCTCCGGGGACGAGTTCGGCGATCCGGTCGGCGACCGCGGGCGGGGTGATCAGGTCCCTGCCGCCGGAGACCACCGCGGTCGGCCAGTCGAATGCCGGCATCGCCGCCACCAGATCGAAAGGCTCGCCTTCGAACTCCGCAGGCTCATCCGCGGCGGACTCCCGCATAGCGACGGCGGGGTCCAGCGGCATCCCGTCGGGCGTCCCGTGGAAGTTGAGTTCACGAAAGCCGATTGGCCCCACTAGATCGGATTCGTTGCGGTACGGCATCTTGCGGCTCGCCATCCGACCGACGTAGCTCATGGTGCTCCACAGCACACGGCGGCCGTCGAGCAGCAGGTCGAATAGCCGGTGCAGCATGCCCTCCCCGCCGATGCCGTACAGGGCCGCCGCCAACTGCGCGTCACTCGGCGTCAGGGCTCCCTGGTCGGCCAGCTCACGCACCTTGGCGGCAAGGTCGGCGGATCTCGGCTCCTCACCGTGCCACAGCAGCCGGCGCAGTTCGCTGCGCACGATCTCGATGTCGTCGTGGTTGAGCAGCGGGGAATCGAGCACCATCGCAGCCACCCGGCCAGGGTGGCGGACGCCGACGCCGGCGGCGAGATAACTGCCGTAGGAGGTGCCGTAGACCACCGCGTCCGGCACCCCTGCGTCGTCGAGGACCGCGGCCACGTCATCGACGACCTGCTCGATGGTCAACGCGTCGTCCGGCAGGTCGGCACCCGAGTCGTCGTGGCGTGACATGCCCACGCCGCGGTGCTCCACCATGATCACGTCGAGTCCGGCGTCCCCGGCGCGGCGGCGCAGCCCCTGGTAGTGCCCGACCGACGCCATACCCGGTCCACCCGGAATGATCACCAGCGGACGTTCGCCGGCCGGACCGCTGCGTACGTAATAGAGATCGAACTGCTCATCGGTCGTGGCGGTGACCGGCCGGCGGACCGCAGTCACCCCGGGTAGCGCGGCGAGCTTGTCATGGGCGCGACGGCGCTTGTCACCCATCGTCATCGGCACACTTCCGCCATGGTCCGATTCTGCCCACGCTTATCGATCACGTCGCTACTTCGGTCAAGCTGTGAGTCTTCTGGACGTTTGCCGCAAAAACCATGCGAGCAGTCATTGCCGATTAGTTTGCGATCCGGCTGATCGTCTGTATTCGACCGCAAGGGGAGCTATTCATGTCGAAAAGAACCGTCCGAGCCCGTGTGGCCGGTGTCGGGCTCGCGGGTGCTGCTGCACTTGGCACAACGCTGGTGTTCACAGCTCCATCGTGGGCGAACCCAACTCACCATGGTGGCTGCGTTCTCGCGGATGCAATTGAGTGTGGCAAGGCAGCGGCCAGCGCCGAGACGGCCACCTTCACCGGCCCGAGGGCTGCTGCCGTGGCGCATTCCTTGGGCAAGAACGGACCGTTCCTCGGCCTGTTCGGCAACGGCGTCGATGCTGTGGCCGGTTGCACCGGGGCAGCCTGCAACGGGGGCAACGGCGGACTGATCTTCGGCAACGGCGGCAACGGTTACAACGGAGGAAACGGCGGCAACGCCGGCCTGATTGGCAACGGCGGCACAGGCGGTGCCGCGCTGTCGGCGGGGCAAACCGGCGGCAAGGGCGGCAACGGCGGCATGTGGTTCGGCAACGGCGGCGGCGGTGGCGCCGGCGGCACAGGGGACGGCATCACGGTGGCCGGGGCCGGCGGCAACGGCGGCGCGGCATACCTCTTCGGCAACGGCGGTGCCGGCGGACCGGGCGGCAATGGGGCGGGCGGCTCCGCAGGCGTCAACCCATCGGCAGACGGAACTTCGGCCGCCAAGGGCGGCAACGGTTTGAACAATGACACTCAAGGAACGGCGTTCGATGCATACGGCGGACCGGGCGCGCCGGGCGCTGACGGTGTTCCCCACCAGACCGGCGGCGTCGGCGGGGCCGGTGGCGCCGCATATGCCAACATAAATTCCTCTGCGGGCGGGGGCGGCTTCGGCGGCAACGGTGGAGCGGGTGCCCCGGGCGGTGCGGGCGGCTTGGGCGGCATTGCGTTCACCAACTCAGGGCCTGGGGGCGCCCTTGGCGGTAGTGGCGGCATGGGCGGTGCTGGCGGAAGCGGCGCAGTGGGCGGGAAAGGCGGCAAGGGAGGCTTTGCGCAGAGCCAATCCTCCGCTGCTTACGGAGGCAATGGCGGATTCGGCGGCCGAGGCGGCGACGGAGTGCCCGGCGGCGACGGCCAAGCCGGCGGCCCGGGCGGTGCCGGCGGCGCCGGCGGACTTCTAGGGGGCAGCGGCGGCGCCGGCGGCTCGGGCGGCGCCGGCGGCAAGGGCGGCTCTGGGGCTCCAGGCGGTAACGGCGGCGACGGCGGCGACGGCGGCGACACCTCGGCCGGCGCGCATGTTGTTGGCTTCGGTGGCAAGGGCGGCGCTCCCGGCCTCGGCGGCGCGGGCGGCCTCGGAGGTGGCGGCGGTGCCGGCGGCCGGGGCGGTGCAGCCGGTATCGGCGGCCGATCCGGGGCCAACGGTGGCGTGGGCAAGGCGGGCACGACCGGCACCAAAGGCGCAGACGGCTCCGCCGGAGCCGACGGTAAGCCTGGGACCGCCTTCTAAAGGGCGCCTTGGGACCGCGGCCAGTGGTTTTCTGACCGGCTCTTCAACGGTCATCACGAGGTCGTGCGCACATGGCACCCAGGAAGGTCTGCGAGAGGGAACAAAGTCACCAGTGCCGCCCAGGGTGGTGACGGAGGGCCACGACCGGTCGTAGCGTGGAGACACGATGAGTGAATTCATGAGCCAGACCGACGCGTTCACGTGGGCGATGGAGTCCGATCCCCGGCTGCGGTCCACCGTGGTGACCGTCATTCTGCTGGACCGTTCCCCGGATTGGGACGTGGTGCGCCAGCGCTTCGGGGTGGTGGCACGCAATCTGCCGATGTTCCGCAAGATCGTCGTCGAGACCCCCGGACCCACGCCGCCGCGGTGGGAGTTCGCCCCGGACTTCGATCCCGACTTCCATCTGCGCCGGGTGTCCGCGCCCGAGCCCGGCAACCTCGAGGGCGTGCTGGAGATGGCGCGGGTCGCGGCGATGTCCGACTTCGACCGGGCGCGGCCATTGTGGACGGCGACGCTGATCGAGGGTCTCGACGACGGCGGCGCGGCGGTGCTGATGAAGTTCCACCACGCGCTGACCGACGGGGTGGGCGGGGTGCAGATCGCGATGACGATCTTCGACCTCACCGAGGAGCCGCGCGAAGTGGAGGCGGTCGCCGCCGGTACTGACGAACCGGAGGTGCAAGAGCACGGTCCGCTCAGCGACTACGCCGACGCCCTGCGGTACGACGTCGGCCTGGTTCGCCGCGCCGTCACCGGCGCGGCGACGGGCGCCCCGAAGCTGTTGTTCAACACCATCCGCAGCCCGTTGAAGACGTTCGGGTCCGCGACCGAACTCGCGGCGTCGGTCTACCGGTTCGTGCGTCCGGTGAGTGAGACCGGTTCGCCGCTGATGAAGGAGCGCAGCCTGGTTCGCCGGCTGGCGGTGCACGAGGTGTCGCTGGCCAAGCTCAAGGAGGCCGCCCACCGCAGCGGCGGGGCACTCAACGACGCGTTCGTCGCCGGTATCTCGGGCGGTCTGCGCCGCTACCACGAGAAGCACGGTTCGACCGTCGGCGATCTGCATCTGACGATGCCGATCAGCATCCGCAAAGAGGGCGATGACATGGGCGGCAACCACATCACCCTGGCGCGCTTCGACGTGCCGGTGGGCACGGCCGACCCGGCGGCACGGATCAGTGCCACGCGGGAGCGCACGACCCAGGTGCGCAATGAGCGCTCAACGGCCTACGTGCAAATCCTCGCCGGCGCGATGAACCTGATGCCGCGCTGGTACATCGGCTCGATGCTGCGCAAGGTCGACTTCCTGGCCAGCGACGTACCCGGCCTGCCGGTGCCGGTGTACCTGGGTGGGGCAAAGGTCAAGGTGCAGTACGCGTTCGGGCCGACGATCGGCGCGGCGGTCAATGTCACGCTGCTGACGTATGTGGACACCTGCGCGTTGGGCATCGATGTCGACACCGGCGCCATCCCGGACTTCGAGGCGTTCTACGACTGCCTGGTCGAGGGCTTCGACGAGGTCCTCGCGCTGGCGGACTAGCACCACACTTCGCCCGAAGATCGTGGACATCGGGCGAATACTGCTCGGCCTCGTATCCGATGTGACGGCCCCTGCACGGTGCTAGCGTCGGGCCCATGAGGGTCGCGGCCCGCCTGGAACTCGCCGTCTTGTCAGTCCTGTTGCTTCTCCTCGGGCTGGTGAGCTGCCAATCCCATCGCTCCGCCGGGGTGCGGCTGTACCCGGAATATGCTGAGCCCGTTGCGCTTTCGAGCCGGGACGGGTTGCTCGACGTCACGTTGAACGCCCATCAGGACAGCATCGTCCTGAACACCGTGGCCGGCCCGGTGTCCAATGCGCTCGTCTACGGCTACCGCGTCAACCACGGCGACGCCTCCGACGGACGGATGCAGAACGACAGCAACTATCCCGGACCGACTCTGCACGTGCAGCCGGGCGACCGTCTGGTGATCCGGATGGAGAACAATCTGCGGGGACTGACGATCCGCGACCTTCTTGACCCGGCGACAGTGCCGACAGGCCAACCGATTCCGGAATACCCCGCGGCTGCGGAAGCCTCCCCCATCAACCTGCACACCCACGGCCTGCATGTGAGCCCTAAGGGCAACGCGGACAACGTCCTGGTGGATATCCCCGCCGGCGCGGCGAACGTCTACACCTACCAGATCCCCACCGATCACCCGCAGGGCCTCTACTGGTACCACCCTCACCGGCACATGGAAACCGACGGCCAGGTCGACTCCGGACTTGCCGGGATGCTCATCGTGGGCCGCGCGGACGGCAATCTGCCACTCGTTACCACCCATCAACTTCCGGTCCGCACGATGGCATTGCAGAACAACTTCGTCTCCAATCGGCGAGGCGGTGGGAAGACCTTGAATCGGCCCGACTGGCCGCAGTACGGAAGCACCCTCGTCCCGCCCAAGGGTGACGAGCTCGAAGCCGGCACGTACCAGCCGTCGCTGGCGCCGTTTGACTTCGGGAGCTCTCCTGCCGGAACCACTTTCGTGACGAGTTGGTTCGCCGGACCGCTCACGCCCGAAGACAAACGCGGCAACTTCCAGATCGTCCCCCAGAACCTGCTGAGCTTCACCTCATCGGTCGACCCGAGTGCGAACCAGGCCGCCGACCGCGCCCTGCCCGACAGCCAGCGCGATGTGCAGTTCACGGTCAACGGGCAGTTCCAGCCGTCGATCGCCGCCCGTCCGGGTCAGACCGAGATCTGGGTGCTGGCGAACGTCACCGCTCACGCGTTCATGAATGTCGCGGTCCGTGAGACCGCCACCGGCAAGCTGACGAAGATCAGGATCGTCGGCGTCGACGGAGACCCCTCCCCCACGGTGCACGTTCCACCGTCGAACGACGGAACCACCCTGCTGATCCCGCCTGCGCAGCGTTATGCCATCGCGGTCACCATGCCGGCCGAGGGCGGATTGCAACTCGAGATGCCACCGGTGCAGGGCACGGAAGCCCGCTATACGCAACCCATCTCGCTGCCCGGCATCAAGTACACCTCCAACGGGACCGACAATCCCAGCGCGGTGCTCGGCACGATCTCGATGGACCTCGCGGACATCAGCTGGAACGACGGCTTCCTCACCTTCCCCACCCAGACGTTGCTGACCGCCGAACCGGCCGCCGGGACCGCGGAACCGGTGCCTTTCGAGCCCGGGCAGAAACTCGACGGCAGCGGCGAATTCGTCGACCTCGCCACCACGCCGGTCGCGGTGAACCGGAAGTTCACGATCACCGGAGCGTTCAACAACCCACTGGCCAACGACCAGTACAAGCGGTCCTTCTTCTACAACTTCAGCGATTACACCTGGCCCAACGGCCCCCTCGTGCAACCGCGTCTGGGCAGTGTCGAGCAGTGGGAGTTCATCTCAGCCCACCACGACCAGCACCCGACCCATGTGCATGTCAACGACTTCCAGGTCATGGGCACCGTCACTCCCGTCCAGGGCACCCGGACCGGGGTCCAGGGCTGGCAACAGGACACCTTCCAGATCCCCGGCCTGCTGCCCGGCGTCGGGAACCCCGACGGCTACGGCGGCGACACCTTCGGCAAGGAGACGATCAACGGAGCGGCCACGATACGAACTCGTTTCGAGGACTACACCGGCACCTACGTGATGCACTGCCATCGGCTGAACCACGAGGACAACGGGCTCATGATGACGGTCAACGTCCTTCCCGCGACCACGATCTACGCCGTCGGCCAACGGTCCGGCGCCGACGCGGCGCTGATCACGGTTTTCGATCAGCAACACGATCGAGAGATCGCCCGGATCCCGGTGGCCGATCTGGGGCCGAACCCCTCGATCGCCATCGGGGACGTCGACGGCGATCAGATCAGCGACGTGGTGCTGGGAGCCGGAAAGGGAGCCCGCCCATGGATCGTCGCGTACTCGGGCGCGCCGGTGGACGGCAAGCCGGCTTTCTCCAGGCAACTCGCGCGCTTTCTCGCCGGGCCCGACGGCTTCACCGGTGGCATCAACGTGACCGTAGCCGGCGTTGACGGAAATCCCCTCGCGGACAACATCGTTGCCGCTCAGGGACCCGGGGGTGACGGGAATGTCCGGATCTACGCCTCCGGGCTTCCCGAGCCGGGGCAGGCACCCGCGGCCTATTCGTCCTTCCAGCCCTACCCGGGTGGCACCACCGGCGTCGTGTTGGCTGCGGGACTGGTCGATCCGATGTCGGGACGGGTCAGCATCGTCACCGCGCCGGGCGAGGGAGCCCCGGCCTGGATCAAGACGTTCCGCAACAGCCTGTTCCACCAAGCGCCGCAACAGAAGAGGGGGGACCACTCCGGTCATCCGGGTGTGACGCTCTCGGGTACGGACCCGGTGCGCAGCTGGAACCAGCCCGATGGCTCCGACCCGGCGTGGGATGAGACTGCGTCCTTTGTCGCGTTCGACAACGCCTATCTCGGGGGTGTCGATCTGTCGGCGGGGTGGGTTGCCGGCGAACTGGGCGGCGTGCAGCGAATCATCGCGCGAGCCAAGGCGACCGGTGAGGTGATCGTCTACTCCAGCGGTTCGGGCCTGACCGGCCAGCCGGCAGCGTATGTCGAATCACCCGGTACGCACGACGCACCGCTGACTTTCACTCCGATGGCGCGGTTCTCTCCGGGTTCCGGCGCCGGGGTCGGCACCGCGAGCACGTCCTACGGAGCGGATCTGTTGACCACACAGGGCAGTGGTGACAGCTGGAGAATTGTCCGCTACCGCCTCGCCCGGCCCACGCCGGACGCCGTCACTCTGAAGCCGGAACCTGTTGCGAGCGTTCCTCTGCCGGGCGGCGAGCCGTCGTTGGCCGGCTCATAGCCTCCCGGGCCCGTTCCAGGTCGCCGGGTGTGTCGATATCGGTGACCGAGCCGACATCACCGCATTCCACCGTCAGCGGCGACAGGCCCCGCACAACCGCGGAAAGGCCGACGTCACCACTGATCCGCTCGGCCAGCCCCCATTGATCACGCGCCAGCAGGACCGGGTTTCGCAGCGCGCCGCCGAAGCTCGCGACGATCACTGACCGGCCCGACTGCCGGTAGGCGTCGACGAGCCTGCGGTACACCGGCGCGCCGCACCACGGCTGGTCTGCCGGTGCGATCACCGCCGCGGCGATCTCGGGGGTGTTCCGCAAGGCGGCCAGGCCGGCCCGCACACTGGTGGCGATGCCCTCGAGTGAGCGTTCGTTGACCACCGTCCGCACCCGGCCCGGAACCGGCCGATCGGAACCGGCGGCAACCACGGCGACGACGGGGTCCAGTCCCGCCCCGAGCATCGCGGCCGCGGCTCGCCGCAGCACGCTCTCGCCGTCGAGGACAACCGCCAGTTTGTCCGCGCCGTAACGTGTTCCCGCTCCGGCGGCCAGGAGGACTCCCCCGATGCGTTCAGCGGGCATGCAGCGGCCCGGAGGTGTCGCGCAACGGAGCCGCGCCGCGACCGCGGGCGACCGCGATGATCTGCGCGAAGATGGACACCGCGGTCTCCGCGGGGCTGGCCCCGCCCAGATCCAGCCCCACGGGCGAATGGATGCGCTGCAGCGCGGTCTCGGTAACACCGCGGGCGCGCAGTCGCTGGAGTCGTCCGGCGCTCGTTGACCGCGAGCCCAGTGCGCCGATGAAACCGGCGGACGTCGTCAACGCGGCCGCCAGGGCGGGCTCGTCGAACTTCGGATCGTGGCTGCAGACCACGATCACGGTGCGGTCGTCGAGTCGACCGTGTTCGGCCAGTCCCTGCAGCGCCGCGTCGGGCCAGCTGCCGATCACCTCGTCGGCGCAGGTGATCCCCGCGGCGAAGCGGGGCCGGGGTTCGATCACGACGGTCCGGTAGCCGAGCAGACGGGCCTGGGCACACAATGCTTCGGTGTAACCGCTGAAGCCCACCACCACGAACAGGCCGCGGCGTCCGAACGCCTCGAGGAAAGCCTCACCGCCGTCCGAGGTCTGGAGGAGTTCGGTGCGCCGCCGGGAATCGAGCAGCCATCGGGCCGCAACCGCGCGGGACGGCGTCACCCGGACGCTGCCACACGCGTGATCCGTTGCCTCCGAGGCCGATACGGCCTCCTGGCGAATGCGCACCCCCACTCTGGTGGTGACCACCACTGCGTCCGCCGGGCCGAGAATCGCCGCCACCGCGGCCGGGGCCAGTTCGTGCACCCACACGGTGAGCACACCGCCGCACGCCAGTTCGCTGGTGGTCTCGTCATCGGCACCGAACCTCAGGACCTCGGGAGGTCCACCGGCCAGCACCCGGTCGCAGGCGAGCACGACGTCGGCATCGACGCACCCGCCCGACAGGGCGCCGACGCTGTCTCCCGCTTCGGAGGCCACCATCGAGAGGCCCAGTTGGTGGGGTGTCGAGCCGTCCGAGCTCACCAGGGTCGCCCCCACCAACCGCACGCCGGCCGCCGACCACGCGGAGATCGCGTCACGGAGTTGCCGCACGTCCTCCGTTATAGGCCAGTCTTGGTTACGGTGCAGTGACAACCGGAGGATGGACGAACGGACATGACCGGCACCCTGTTGACCCCCAGGACTCTGGCGGAGGCGGTCGCGGCTCGGCGGATGAACCCACGGGCACGACCCATCGCGGGCGGCACCGACGTCGTGGCCGAGATGAATCGAGGCGCTCCGGTGACCGGCTTCATCAGTCTGCGAGAGCTGCCCGAGCTTCGCGGGATGCGCCATGGCGACGGCCAGTGGCGGCTGGGCTCCATGAGCACCATCGCCGAAATCCGCGCGAACGTCGGCCTCGCGCCGGCAGCGTCGGCCCTGGGCCAGGCCTGCCGATCGTTGGGTTCCCGACAGGTCCGCAACCGTGCGACCGTCGGCGGCAACATCTGCGGTGGCGGACCGCAACGGACGCTGATTCCGGTCCTGCTCGCGTATGACGCCGTCGTCGAGGTCGTCGGCGAGCAGGGGCAGCGCCGCGTGGCACTGTCGGAGGTCCTGGAACCCGAGGGCGCGCGGCTCGCCGGGGACGAAATCCTCATCGCCGTGCACTTCTCGCCCACCTCCGGGCCGCAGCGGTACTACCGGGTCGGGCCCCGCAACGCCGTCTGCTGGGCCACCGCCTCGGTCACCGTGGTGGTGGACGAACCGTCCCGGTCGGTCCGCGTCGCGCTCGGCAGCGTGGCGCCCACGGCCGTGCGGGCGCCCGTCGCCGAGGCCATCGGTGGCGACGGGATCGACTGGCGGCGAAGACGAGTCGACGACGACCTGGCCGAGGCGTTCGGCGCGGCGGCCGCGCAGGCCACCGCGCCGGTATCCGACCTGGCAGCCAGTGCCGCATACCGGCGTCACGCCGTGGCGGTGATGGCCCGCCGGGCATTGCGCCACATTTTCGAGGAGGATCCAGATGACTGATGACGAACGGTTGTCCTACTCCCTGACCGTCAACGGTTCGGATCATCGCGTCGAAAACGCCTGGTATTTCGAGACATTGCTGGACGTGCTGCGCAACCGGCTCGGTTTGACCGGCACGAAGTTCGCCTGCGGGACCGGGCAGTGCGGCGCTTGCACCGTTCACCTTGACGGCCGCCCGGTCAACGCCTGCCTCGAGTTGGCCGCGCTGGACCAGGGGCATGAGATCACCACGATCGAGGGTTACTCGCCGGCCGACGGCGGTCTCACCTCGTTGCAGGAGGCCATCGTGACGTGCGCCGACGTGCAGTGCGGCTACTGCGTGCCGGGCCTGGTGATGTCCGCCGCCGCGCTGATCGAGGAGCAGCCCGATGCCAGTGCCGAAGACGTTCGCGAGGGCCTGAGCGGGAACCTGTGCCGTTGCACCGCGTACGGCGGCTACGTCGAGGCGGTCCGGCAGGCGGCGCAGGGACGGACACGGTGAAGGAGGGACTAGTCACCGACCCGGACGCCGTCGGGGTGGGAAGCCCGCGCCGGCGCCAGGACGCGCACGCCAAGGTGCGCGGCGAATTCGATTACGCCACTGACCTTTCCGACCCGGACATGCTGTGGGGAGCAACCGTTCGGTCGGTGCATCCGCACGCCCTGCTCCGCAGTGTCGACCTCGACGCCGCCAGGCGCATGCCGGGGGTGCAGGCCGTGCTGGGCGCGGCGGACGTTCCGAACAACTCGTTCGGCATGATCCGGTCCGACACCCCGGTCCTCGCCGCCGACCGGGTCCGTTACGTCGGCGAGCCGATAGCGATCGTCGCCGCGGAGGACCCGGTCCTGGCGCGGCGCGCGGCAGAAGCGGTCGAGGTGGAGTACCAGCCGCTGCCGGCGTTGCTGGACCCGGTTTCCGCGCTGCAGGCCGGGGCGGTCTACCGGCACGTGGCGTTCACCCACGGAGACCCGCAGGCCGTGGGTGAGGTTCAGGCGGAAGGGGAATACCTCACCGCCCGACAGGACCACGCGTTCCTGGCGCCCGATGCCGGCATCGCACGCCCCGACGGCCGGGGCGGGGTCGAGATCATCGGGGCGGCGCAGTGGGTCCACGCCGAACGCCCACAGATCGCAGCGGCTCTCGGCCTGCCCGAAGAGATGGTCCTGGTGCGCAACTCGGGGATCGGCGGGGCGTTCGGGGGCCGGGTCTCGATCATCTGGCAGTTGCACGGCGCCCTGCTGGCGCTGCATACCGGACGTCCGGTGAAATTCCTCTACTCGCGCACCGAGACCATGCTCGCCCGCTATCACCGCCACCCGTCGCGGATCTGGGTCCGGCACCACGCGACCCGGGACGGCCGCCTGGTCAAGCTGGAGGCCAGGATCCTTCTCGAAGACGGCCCGTACATGCACGCCTCCGACGCGGGAATCGGCAACAGCTGCTCGCTGATCCAGGGCCCCTACGCGATCCCGAATGCGGTCGTCGAGGGCTGGTCGGTGGCAACCAACAACGGCATGTGCGGATCGATGCGCGGCTTCGGCGTGGTGGAGCCCATGTTCGCCTGCGAATCCAACATGGACAACCTCGCCCGGGTGCTGGGGATGAATGGCGACGAGCTGCGGCGCATCAATGCGATCCAGCGCGGCGACCGCTGGATCTTCAACCAACTCCAGGACCGTCCCACACCGACGCACCCGGTGATGACGGCCGCCGCCGCAATGCCGCTGCCGGCCGAGTCCGGACCCCGCCATCCGGTTGATCGGCCCGGTGGGGTGTCGAGTCCCGCACGCGGCCAATACATTCGGCGCGGAATCGGCTTTGCGGCCGCGGCGAAGAATGTCTGCCTCTCCGAAGGTGCGCAGGTGAACTCGACTGCGACAGTCAGCCTGCGCGACGGTGAAGCGGTGATCGAATGTGCGGCCGCCGAAGTCGGCCAGGGGTTCGTCGGCGCCGCCGTCCAGATCGCCCAGTCGACGCTCGGTGTGACACAGGTCCGGATCGGCGGGGCATCGACGGCGATGGCACCTGCGGCGACGACGGACGGCCAGCAGCAGACCATGACATCCGGGCCCGCCATCGACCGGGCCGCGGCCGCGGTCAAGAAACAACTTCTCGATCACTACGGTCGCGAATGCGGTCTGGATCCAACCGAACTCGATATCCGGGACGACGGCGTGGTGGACCGCGCCGGACTGCGGTTGGCGTCAGTCACCGAGGCCGGAGGGGGACGCGAGTTCAGCGCAACCGAACGCTTCGATCAGCGGCGCACCCGGCGTTTGGAGGACGTCGACAGCCCGGACCCGATGCATGTCACCATGGACTTCTCGGCGAACCGGTGCGTGGTCGATGTCGACACCGAACTCGGACTGGTCAAGGTTGTCCAGATGGATGTCGCCCAGGACGTCGGCTGTGTGGTGAATCCCATTGCCGCCCACGGTCAGGTCGCGGGCGGTTCGGTCATGGGCATGGGTCTGGCCTTGATGGAGAACCTGCAAGCCGTCGACGGGCACCTGCGCAACACCGACTTCTCCAGCTACCTGATTCCCACGGCTGTCGACGCTCCGGTCATCAACACCCGCTTCGTCGAGGAGCCCGAACCGGGTATCTCCTACGGCATCAAGGGCATGGGCGAGTTGCCGCACGTCCAGTCACCGCCGGCGGTGCTGTCCGCGCTGCGTGCCGCGACGTCGCTGCAGCTGCCCGCCGCTCCGGCGACGGCGGAGACGATCGCCGGGATCACCGACCAGAGCGCCGGCGACGAGGACCACTGGTACCGCCGCGAATGGCCATGACCGCTTGCCCACCAGCGGGGGTCAGTGCAGCTTGAGGATCCGCTCGGTCAGCACGATGAAGAACACCGCCCAGGCCGCGTTGATGCCCAGCACCGCCAGAACGCCGAGAACGTTCGTTCGTGGCTGGGGCGCATCGGTTTTGGGCCGCAACCACCACCCCAGAAGGGGGTTCCCGTAGAAGGGCATCGTGAGGTAACTCATCACGAAACTGGACAGCAGGTTCCCGATCAGGATGTTAGCCCACAGCGGCCAGTGGAACGGGATCGTCAGCAGCGTGAGGAACATGATGGTCGGGTACAGGCCCATCCACACCGCGAGGGACGTTTTGATGTTCGACGGCGGGGGTGCCGCCCGATCGCCCAGTGCGAACCAATTGCCGAACGAACGGTCGATGCTGCGCAACGAGAAGTTGCCGAACGACGCCGACTGGATCAGGTCCCGGCGTTGATCTGAGCGCAACCAGGCGTCGAGATGCTCGGCATTGTCGAATTTCAGGCAGACGTTCCACTCGTCCTGGACGCCCTCGATCGGGCGGAACACTTCAATGCCGCGAAAGCCCGGGAATTGGCGCATGGTTTTCGCGACGGAGTCCTGCCAGCCGAGGAACTCGTCCACCTTGGCGGCGGGCACCTGATGAGACACCAGAACGGTCACCAGCGCATCGTCGGGTTGCCCCTCGTCGGCGATGACCTGGCGCGTCCCCGGTCCGGCGAAATAGGGCGCCGCTTTCTCGAGAAGGCTCTGCCGCACGGGGCTGTCGAGCCAGTGCTGGGCGTTGGCGACCGAGTCGAAACGGTAGATGGCCGTCCAGTCCGGCTGCCGGTCGGTCGGCCGATTGAGTTCCGAACTGAGATACCCCGGGAAGCGTGCCGCCTCGTCGGTGAGCCTGTGCTCCCAACGGACGTAGTCGTCCTCGTGTCCTGGCTTGATCGCCTGGCCGATCACGATGCTGACGATGCCGGTGCCCACGGCTTGATCTTCCCCGATTCCTTCGGGATCGGGGCCGTGGCGCCGATCGTGTTGGTCACGGCCGCTTCGTTTTGAACGCCTTCCAGATGCGGCGCCAGGCATCCTCGTTGGCGGGTTCCAGCTCCAGTATTCGATACCCGACATCGAAGTATTCCGGCCGCACGATCGCCGACTTGAGGTTGGCCGGGATGAGCCCGCTCGACACGAGGTAATCCGGGTTGAGCGAAACCTGCGGCGACAGCGAGCCGACGGCCGCGAAGTTCGCCTTGGCGACCTGGGGGTCAAGCATGTGGTTCATGAACAGTTGCGCCGCAACGGGATTCTTGCCGCCGCGGAGGACGACCAGCATGTCGTTGTCCACCAGGCCTTTACCGTCTGCGGGGAACCAGTAGCGCAGGATGCCGGGGCTGACGCCCTCGGGCAGGAAGTTCTTCGCCGAGATCATGTCGTCCGACCACATCTGCGACAGACCGATCAGCCCGGCGGGAAGTTCGGTGAACATCGTCACGCTGATCGCCGGCGCAGTGTTCTCCCTCATCTGGTCGAGGGCGGCCGCGACCTTGTCGAGATTCTCCGGCGATGAGGTGTTGACATCGGCGATGCCGAGTTTCAGCAGCACCATCGAGATTGCGGTGTGCACGTCGTCGATGATGGCTGTCTGGCCCCGGTACGCCGGATCCCACAGCGCGTCATAGGGATTCGGCAAAGCGCCGATGTCGGCAGTGATCTGGTCCGTGCGCCAGCCGATGCCGGTGCTGTACACCGTGTAGGGCACGCTGTAGCGCCACTCTCCGTCGTACCAGGGATTGCGGAAAGCGGGCCAGACGTTGCTGATGTTCGGAAAGTAACTGTGATTGAGGGGCCGAAGCAGACCGCCGGTCACCAGCCGGCCGATTTGGTCGTAGCTGGGGGTGTAGATGTCGAAGTCGCCGCCGCCGGCCCGGATCTTGTCCAGGGCGTCGTCGGTGCTGTTGAAGGTCGAGATCTCCACCCGAGGGCCGTATCTCTTCTGGAACGACTCCACCGCTTCCCGGGAGATGTAGTCGTCGTAGGTGAAGACCCGCAGTGTCGCGTCTTTCTCCGGCGCCAGACCATCCGGGATCGGCCTGTTGTCTGCAGGGATGTCCCACGTCACGGGTTTGTCCGGCGTTGCGATCTTCAGGTCCGACGGCCAGTCGGGCTCCTCGCCTTTCGAACAGGCGTCGAGAAGGACGGCGATCGCCGGCATACCGGCCAGCAGGGCCGTGCCGTGGAGGAACTGCCGGCGGTTGGGTCGGCGGCGATGGGGTGGCGGCATCCGAGCCCTCCGTCGTCGGAAAGTCTGGCAGGTGTCTGGAGCACGGCCGTTGCGCGGCCTCTCCGTCTCGTTCGGGCCGATTCACAAGCGACGATCGGTACAATAACGGCCTTGGCGTGAGTTGGAGGGGGCGTGATGAAATCATCTTTTTCCCATCGGGCCACGCTGCGATCCGCCGCCGTCCTGGCGACGGCGCTGCTGGGATTGTCCGCGGCCGCGGGCCCGTCGATGGTGCCGACCGCGCGGGGCGGCGACGTCATCACCGGCCCGTACGCCCACCTGTTGGCCGCATCGGAGAACCTGGGCCCCTCCGCTGCCGACGACGCCCAGCTGACGGTGACCCTGGCGACCGCGGATCGGCCGGCCAGACTGATGGAGTGGGCCGCCGCCCGGGGGCTGGCGGTCCGGTGGCAACCCGGTGAGGCGTGGGCGGTGGTCACCGGCGCCGCGGAACGCCTGGCCGCTGCCTTCGATGTTCCGGTCCGTGACTTCAGGGGCCGGCAGGGACAGGTTTTCTACGCCTCGCCCCTGCAGCCGGCGCTGCCGCCCGGGTTGAGCGGCGAAGTCAACGGGATCGGGCGGATCCTGAGCTACCTGCCGCATCGGATGGCGCGCCCGGCGATGCCGCTGGATGTGCCCAGACCCGGGCTGAAGCCGAAGGACCTGCTGACGGCCTACAACGCCTTGCCGCTCGCCCAGGCCGGTTACACGGGCAAGGGACAAACGGTCGTAGTCTTCGCCTTCGACGGTTTCGAACAGGACGATCTCGACAAGTTCGCCGACACCATGGACCTGCCCCGGTTCACGCCCGAGGTGGTCGGCGGCCCCCTTGGTGAGGCACGCAGCGAGGCGTCGATGGACCTTCAGGTCGTGCACGCCATCGCTCCGGACGCCCGGTTGGTGGTGGTCAACGCCCGGCCCACGGTCGAGGGCGGCGGGACCTTCGAGAAGATCGGCCAGATGTTCGACGATGCGGCCGAGAGGTATCCGGCGTCGGTGTGGACCCTGTCGATCGGGTGGGGATGTGAGGCCTTGATCTCCGAGGCCGACGTCGCACCCGTTCGGGCCGCCCTCGTCCGGGCGCACCGCCGGGGAATCACGGCGTTCGACGCGAGTGGCGACAACGCGGGCCTGGAATGCCGGGGCGGCAAGGACTGGTCGTCCCCGCCGGGCCCCGATTACATCGGGGTGGACACGATCGCGTCCCTGCCGGAAATGACGTCGGTCGGTGGAACGACGCTGTCGACCGATATGCAGGGCCGATGGATGGAGGAGTGGGGATGGATCGACCCGCCGCTGTCCCAGGGGTCCAGCGGTGGCGTCTCCCGCCTGTTCGCCCGGCCCGACTATCAACAGGGTCTTCCTGAAGTCCGGGGCTCGATGAACCGGCTTGTCCCCGACGTGTCCGCGGTGGCCGATCCCTTCACCGGCGTCCAGATCGTGATCCGCCAGAACACCCAACTCGGTGGCGGCACCTCGCAGGCCGCACCGATCTGGGCGGGGATGACAGCGCTGATCAACCAGTACCTCGTCGACAACGGCGGGATGACGGCGGGAAACATCAACCCGCTGTTATACCGCGTCGCGAAGGGAGCGAGGCTTCCCGGCTTCCGGGACATCACCGCCGGTGGAAACGCCGTCGACTCCCCCGTCGAGGGCTTCGACCTGGTTTCCGGGCTGGGAAGTCCGAACGTCGACAACCTCGCTCGAAATCTGCTCGATGCGCAGAAGGCGGAAGCGGTGGCCTCCAATTACCTGTCGGACGGCGGATAGGCGTTGCAGACCAAGGTGTGCCCCGGCTGCGGCGAGGACATTCCGGACGGCAACTTCTGTGCGTCCTGTGGAGCCCGCCGGTCCGCCGGCAGTGCTGCGGGCCGGTTGCGGCTCGACGCCTACGCAGCCGCGCCGCGGCAGCGCGTCCTTCGTCCGTGGGTCACCACCACCCTGTTCCCCCAGCTGCCGCCACCTTCGCGTCGAGTCTTCCGGATAGGCCTGATCGTGGTGACGGCTGCCGCCGTACTGTTCGCCCTTCTGGGCTGGCAGGGACCGGTCCTGGCGACGAGCGTATTAGGGCTGCCCATTCTCTTCGCCGTCTACCTGCACGAGATCGACTTCCGCCGCGCCCTGCCGGGCCGCTACCGCGCGCTGGCATTGGTCGTCGCGGTGGGGTTGGGTTTTGCCTGGGCACGCATCGCGGGCCCGGTGGTCGCCGACGCCTACCTCGACGCGATGGGTGGTCGGCTGGGACTCAGCCAGCTGCTGCTGTGCGGCGTGGCCATCCCGGCCACCTACACAGTCGTCCTGGTCGCCCCCGCCGCTGTTGTGCGCGCGGTCTACCGCGCGCGGGGGGAAGCCCTCGACGGCTTCACCGTCGGCGCCGTGAGCGCGACGGTCGCCAACGCCGCTGCCACCGCCACGCTGCTGGCGCCGCAGGTCGTGATGGGAGAGGACCAGCCGGTCGACACCCTTCTCGCCGAGGTCCTCGTCGAAGGCGTTGCGTGGCCGCTGGGATCGGTGGCTGCCGGCGGTTTGTTCGGCCTGGCACTGTGGTTCATCCCGAGGGCCGGCCTTCCCCGCCGGTATCGCCGGAAGGTCGTGGTCTGGGCCGCCTTCGCCGGCGCACTGGCATTTTCGATCATCATGGGCGTGGTCGATGTGGCGCCGCTGCCGGTCAGTGTCTACCTTGCGCTGCAGCTGCTGATCGCAGTGGGGGCGGTGCTGGCTACCCGCGTCGTCATCACCGATGCTCTGCTGCACGAGGCGCCGGACGACGACGCCGTCGGGCAACTCAGGTGTTCGGAATGCGATCACGTCGTCGCAATGAAGGCCTTCTGCAGCGAGTGCGGGGTGGCGATACGCGCGGGATCACGGACATCACGGCAGGCAAGGCAGGTGGGGGCGACAGGACTCGACGAGGCCACCAAGGAAGGAACGCGAGGCGTCGGGTATGTCAAGGTCTTGGGCCCGGTGATCGCCGGCGTCGGACTTGCGGCGGCGGCAACGATCATGGTGGCCACCTTCATCAAGCCTGCTCCGGCGCCCTACGCATGTCCGCCGGAGTGCGGCCGCCCCCCGGTAGGTAACCCGGTCGAGACCAACCCCCGCTACAGCGGTGACGACGGCGCGTTCTCAGTCGCCTACCCCGGCGAGGGCACCGCCTACGAGATCACCTTCGACCCGCCGGGGTTGAACGGCGTCCAGGCCAAATACGTCGGGGGCGACACCGGCATGCTCAACCTCTTCGGGGAGCCGGCGCAGGGCCGAACAGCCAAACAGGTCGCCGAGGCGGTGTTGAAGTCCAAGTTTCCCGGCGCGAGCGTCGCCTACGAGATCCCCAACGCCTCAGTCGGTTACGAGCCCGGCTACGGCGTCGTCGCCGACGTGTATCCCCGCGACACGTCCAGCACCTACAACCGGTTGCGGGTGATCGTCATGACGGCGGTCAGGCATGACTACGCGTTGATCGCGACCGCCGCGGGCCCGTACCACGAGTTCAGTCCGGACTACGGGACGGGCCATCCGTCGGGTGCCAACCTCGAGGTCGCCATGGACATGGGCAAGTACGTCAACAGCTTCAAGTGGTTCGGCGACCGCCGTAGGCGGCCGCAATGAGCGCGGCGGCCGGTCAGGCGCTCAGCTCGATGACCTGGGCGTCGGCGACGCCGTCGTAGCGTCCCGGCGTGCAGGTCAGCACGATGACCTGGCCGCGGTCGCCGACGTTGTTGAGCACCGCGCTCATCCTGGCCAGACGCTCCGGGTCACTGAAGCCCAGCGCGTCGTCGATGACCACCGGCACGGTGTCCTCCTTGGCGACCAACGCCGCCCCGGCAAGCCGCGCCAGGATTCCCAGCTGCTCCCGGGCCCCGCCGGACAGGGACTCGTAGGGGACGGTGCATCCCTTCAGCGTGCGCGTCTGGATGGTCAGTTCGGTGTCGACGTCCACTTCGAAGCTGGAGCCGAAGACCTCCCGACCCAGCCGCTCGAGCTCGGTGCGGTACGGCTCGACGTAGCGCCGGCGAGTGTTGTCGCGGTGGCGGATCATGGTGCTGCGCAACAACTCGGCGGACTCCGCCCGCTCCCGGATGCGGGTGTGCTCGGCGTGCGCCCGCTCAAGCTCGGCACGGGCCTCGCCCAGCCGGCCCTGCCGTCCTTCGGTGCCGATGACCCGCAACTCGGCGGTCAGGGTGTGCAACTCAAGCCTGGTGTCGTCGCGTTCGGCACTGATCGCCTCGACTGCCGCCGCGGCGGCGGCGAGTTCGGCGTCGACCGTGTCCGGGTCGGCGGCTGCATACCGTCCGGTGAGATTGGCCACGGCCTCGTCGGCCTTGCGCTGTTCCTCGGCGTCGGCGGTGGCCTGCTCGGCGACGGCCCCGTCGGAGACGGCGGCCCGCAGCGTCGCCAATTGGTCACGCACCGTGGCGAATTCGGCCGTCGCGGTCGCGAGGCGGTCGCGCAGGACGGTGGTGGCGGTGGACGCCGCGGTCACCGCGGCGGCTGCGGCGGCAGCGGCGTTCTGGGTGGGCTCGGCGGCGGTCTTGGCAGCGCGCAGCGCCTCGTCGGCCGCTCGCAACTCCGCGGCGGCGGTCTCGGTGTCGAGGGATTGGTCGGCGGCGGCGGCGCGAAGCTCGGTGAGCCGATCGCGCAACACCGCGGCGTCCTCCCCGGCACAGAGGCCCTCGAGTTTGGCGGTGTGAGCGCTGCGGGCTTCGGTGAGGGCGCGGCGCCGGGCACCGAGCTCCCGGGCAGCCTGCAACTCCGGAACCCCGGCTGCCGTCAGCTGGGAGTCCAGAAGCTGTTGGGCCGCATCGAGATCCGCCAGCAGCTTCACCGCGGTGACACCCGGATCGATGCGCACACTGAGCACACCGGGCACATCCACCACCACGGCGGCTGATGCCGGCTGTGTCCAGCTCTCGCCCGCCGTGAGGGCGCGGACCCGGCCGTCGACGACGATGTCGAGATCGGCCGGTGCGGTGAACTCGACCACCCCAGCATCGGCCTGCAGCTGTGCCTCGATGCGCTGAACGGCCGACCACCGCTCTTCGATGCCGGCCAGCATGGCAGGAGTGAGCGTGATCGCCGCCAACTGCTCGGCGATCCCGGCGAGCTCGGCCTCGACGTTCTCAATGCCGGTGACGCGGACCGCCAGCCGGTCCGCCTCGTCGCGCGCGAGGCAGGCCTTCGCGGCGGCCTGCGCCGTCTCGAGGCGCAGCCGGGCACCGTCCAGCGCGTCACCGGCCTGCTCGGCAGCCTCCGCAGCCGCTGCCGCGGCCTGCTTGGCCTCGCACTCCGTCCGCTGCGCCTCGGCGAGTTCGCTCTGCAGCGCGAGGAACGTCGCCTCCCGGGTTTCGGCGTCGGCGATCAGCTGCTGGCGGGACCCGTTGGCCATCCGCGAGGTGACGCTCTTGGCGGCCGCCGTCTCGGCGGCCTGGCGGGCCTGACGTAACTGCTCGCGCAGCACGGTGAGTGCCTCATGCGCGGTGCGGGCCAGGGTCAGCCGTGCGGTCGCCGGCGCCAGGGAATCCTCGAGGTTCTTCAGCGTCACGGTCAGCGCCTCGTGACGAGACACCCGATCGTCGACGTCCGCCACGGCCTGCGCCCAGTGCTCCACCTCGGCCGCGGCGGATTTCACCCGTTCGGTGGCGGCCTTCCACGCACCGGTCGGGCGGCCGGTACCGGTGAAGTACCTCAGGTACTCGGCATCGATGCGGTCGATCAGCAGCGCCTCGTCACCCGCGGGGGCGACGTCGGTCTCCCCCGCCGCGGCGTCCAGTGCGCGGGAGAGGGCGTCGGACCCGGACAGGTTCACCGCATGGGTCGACGCTGACTGCAGCACCCGCTGGGCATCCCACAGCTTGGTGTCGAGCGTCTCGGCGAGCATCGCCTCCACCCGCTCGTGCGCGTCGTCGCCGGACAACTGCTCACGCCGGGGTTCGATGATGTCCAGCTCGGTCTTGGCCCTCTTGTGGAATCGCTTGCGGTACACGAAACGGTAAGGGCCGGTGCTGATTTCAGCCTCAACCTCGGCGCCGACATCGGCATTGGCAGGTTTGACCGCCTTGACGTCGCGGTGGTTGGAACGGTCCCGGTAAGTCAGCAGGAGATCGAGCGCTTCGAGCATCGAGGTCTTGCCGATTTCGTTGGGACCGCACACCACCACCACGCCGTGGTCCGGAAAGGCGATCTCCCGGTCGGCCACGCCACGGAAGTTCGTGAGCCGCAGCCGGTGCAGGATCACGCCGCGCTCCCGTCCCGCAGGCGCAGCAGCAGGGCGAGCGCCCCGCGCGCGGTGTCGGCGGCGGCCGACTCGGAGCGCGCGGTGTCGACGAGTTCGGCGACCGCGTCGGCGGCGAACCCGCCGATCCCGAGGTCGTCGAACTCGCCATCGGCCGGCATGACGGCGATGTCGGTGTGCCGTTCCCACATCCACAGCGAGGCGAACCGCCGGGAATACCGGTCGATGGTGGCGTCGAGCGCCGCGCGATCGGTGATGGTGAGCGTGCCGACCAGACCGAGCTTGACCACGGTGCGGTCCTTGTCGGGCAGCTGGTCGAGGTTGAGGTCGAGGTCGGCGAGGTCACGGCTGTTGTTGATCTCGCGTCGAAGGGTGACGAACCGCCAGGCGCCGACTGAACGGGATGCGACCGTCACCGGGTGCGCCGGGTCGTCGAGATCGATGTCGACGACCAGCACGTGACCGGAATCGGCTTCCTTGTGGTCGTAGTCGGTGACCTCCGGTGATCCGGAGTACCAGACGCGGCCGCTCTCGCCCACGCAGGTCCGCGAGTGCTTGTCGCCCAGGGCCACATAGTGCATCGCCGAACTTTCGATGGCGGCGGTGAGCCCCGCCAACGCGATGCGCGCGGGGTTGTCGCGATCCGGGTCGAGAGAATCGACGGCGCCGTGGGCGAGCAGGATCCGGGCAGTGCCGTCGGCCTGCACCGCGGCGAGAACCTCCGCCGTCAGATCGGTGGTGGGCTTCTTCGACCGCCACGGCGCGGCGAGGATCTCCACGCCCGGGCGGACCGCCCACACGCCGGCGCGGTCGAGCACCGTCACATGCTTCGGGCATTCCGCGACGAACAACTCACTGGTGTACACCGAGGACGCATCCAGCGGATCGTGGTTGCCGGGCAGCAGATACACCGGAACGTCGATGGCCCGCATGGCGTCGAGCGACTGGCTGACGACCTTCGGAGCCAACTGATTGGCGTCGAACACGTCTCCGGCGACCACCACGAACTCCGCGCCGGTCTCCCGGGCCAGCGCACCGATGGCGACGATCGCGTCGCGGCGCGCGGCGGAGTACCGGGCCTGCGCCTCCCCCTCCAGGAAGTGCCGCGTCATCCCGAGCTGCCAGTCCGCGGTGTGCAAGAACTTCATAGTGGCGCGAGTGTATGGCCGGGCTCCGACAACTCCCGGGACCTCGCCCGGCATGTGCCTCGATGTGAATTCTCCCGACTCCTCCTCGGGACTGCCGTCCCCCATCGTCGTCGGGATTAACCTGGGACGAATGAGAACCCTGGTGCTGATGCGACACGCGAAATCGGCCTACCCGGCAGGCGTCGACGACCACGACCGTCCCCTCGCCGACCGTGGCGAACGGGAGGCCGCACTGGCCGGGGACTGGCTGCGCGAGAACGTTCCGCCGATCGACGCCGTGCTGTGTTCGTCAGCGGTGCGCACGCGCCAGACGCTGGCCCGCACCGGCGCCGAGGCGCCGACGAGTTTCCTGGACCGCCTCTACGGGGCAAGCCCGGGCGACGTGATCGACGAGATCAACAAGGTCCCCGACGACGTCTCCACCCTGCTGGTGGTGGGGCACGAGCCGACGACGAGTCACCTGGCGCTGGGGCTTGCCGGGCCGGGCAGCGACCGCGGCTCGGCCGAGCAGATCGCGCTGAAGTACCCGACGTCGGCGATCGCGGTGCTCCGGGTGCCCGGCGACTGGGCCGGAGTCCAACTCAGCAGCGCGGAGCTGGTGTCATTCCACGTCCCGCGGTAGCTCAGCTGTTGGTGGCCAGCGTCAGCTCCATGAGCTTGATCGCCTGACCGCACGCGTCGATCCCGGGAGCCTGCGGGTTGATCCACCAGCCCACCACGCCCGCCGCGTCACTGGCCACACCGCACGCGCCGTTGGAGTCGTTGGCGCGCATGACGATCGACGCGATGCCGTTGATGGCGCGGTTCTCGACCTTGTACTTGAGGAAGTCCGCGACCTTGCGCTCGTTGTCGAGGCTGCCCTGCTCGTACCAGAACCGGGTGATGTCGATCAGGCCGGCCGGGTTGGCCGCCTGCCAGCGGCAGACCGCGCCGACGAAGGTGCTCTGGATGTCCAGCGGATCGGCGCCGACCGTCTTGGCCAGCACGTCCGAGGTGAGCACGTCGCATTCCTTGAGCAGGTTCGGATACTTGTCCGCGGAGTTGTCACCGCGCGCGGGCCCTCTTCCGGACTTCATCGCGGTGCCGTCGACGGTCTTGGCGCAGCCGGCGAGCAACGCGGGAGCGAGCAACGCGGCAGCCGCGGCCGCTGTCAGACGACGACGCATCGAATGGCTCATTTCTTGGCGTTCACAATCGACTGGCGGGTCAGCTCTTTGGCCACATCGCAGGCCGGCGGATAGGGCTTCTGCGCGAAGCTCACCGACCACTCGATGAAGTCGTCGTTGAAGCCGATCGCGATCTCGCACAGGTTGTCACCGAGCTGCGGGTCGGTTCCCACCGCGACCCAGCCGTCGTGGCCCTCGATGTTGATGTCGTCCACGCTGGTGCGGGTCAGCTCCTCGGTCTTGCGTTCCCGCCCGATCGGGCTGCCGCGATACCAGGAGAAGGAGAAGTGCGGGCCCAGGATCCCGCCGCCGGCCAGCCACTGGCAGCCGACCGAGTTGGCGGCGGTTTTCACCAGACCACCGACCCGGGTCTGCTCGGCAATCGTCTGATCGCTGACACCGCCGCACTCGGGGAACATCGGGCCGTGTTTGCCCTCCCCGGAGGCCGGACCGCTCTGCCCCGGCTCCTGACCCTGCGGCTGCTCGGGATTCGACGATGACGAGGAACACGCCGGAAGCGCGCCGATGGCCAGGACGGCCAGCCCGGCCGCGAATGTACGCGCCGTTGTCATGCGGACCCGCTCGTTCTCACAGCATGCACTGTAGCGGCAGCGACCGTACCCACCGCCGGGACACGGCCTGAACTGGCTGTTTGCCGCCTCGCCGCGGTGTGGGACAGTAACGAAATGCTCCTGGCGCTGCTACGGCGGTTCGTCCCGCCGTACCGGTCGCTGGTGGCCGCGGTGGTCCTTCTGCAAACACTGAGCACGTGCGCGTCGCTGTATCTGCCGACCGTCAACGCCTCGCTGATCGACGACGGGGTCGCCAAGGGCGACACCGGGATGATCACCCGGCTGGGTGTGGTGATGCTTGCGGTCACCGGGGCGCAGGCCCTATGCGCGGTCGCCGCGGTGTACTTCGGCTCCCGGACCGGGATGGGCGTCGGCCGCGACCTGCGCTCGGCCATGTTCCGCCGCGTGCTCGGCTTCTCGGAGAGCGATGCCAACCGTTTCTCGGCGCCGTCACTGCTGACCCGCACCACCAACGACGTGCAGCAGATCCAGGTGCTGGTGCAGATGACGGCCAGCGTGGTGGTGACCGCGCCGATCATGTGCGTCGGCGGCGTCGCCATGGCGATTCATCAGAGCGCCCGGCTGTCCTGGCTGCTGCTGGTCAGCGTTCCGGTGCTGGCTGTCGGCAACTACCTGATCGTGTCGCGAATGCTGCCGATCTTCCGGAGCATGCAGCAGCGCATCGACGGCATCAACCGGGTGCTGCGCGAGGAGTTGTCGGGCATCCGGGTGGTGCGGGCCTTCGCGCGGGAACCGTTCGAGCAGCAGCGGTTCGCCGCGGCGAACGAGGCGGTCTCCAATGCCGCGTTGACGGCGGGAAACTGGCAGGCGCTCATGCTGCCGGTCACCACCTTGACCATCAACCTCTCCAGCGTGGCGCTGATCTGGTTCGGCGGCCGGGGCATCGACGCCGGCCACATTCAGGTGGGCTCGCTGATCGCCTTCCTGTCCTACTTCATGCAGATTCTGATGGCGGTCCTGATGGCCACCCTGGTGCTGGTGATGCTGCCCCGGGCGGCGGTGTGCGCCGAACGGATCACCGAAGTGCTCGACACCCCGACCCCGGACGACAATCCGGCTTCGGCGCGCCACCCGGCCCTGGGCGGTCGGGGCGTGCTGGAACTCGACGGGGTCACATTCCGCTATCCGGGCGCCGAAGATCCTGTGCTCCAAGGAGTTACGTTCACCGCGCGGCCAGGGACGACGACGGCGATCGTCGGGGGAACCGGATCGGGGAAGTCCACCCTGGTCGGCCTGATCTGCCGACTGCACGACGTCACCGCCGGATCGGTTCGACTGGACGGCATCGACCTCAGGGACTGCGACTCCGAGGATCTCTGGGCGTCCATCGGGCTGGTGCCGCAGCGCGGATATCTGTTCTCCGGAACCGTCGCCGACAACCTGCGGTACGGGAAAGCCGATGCGAGCGAGGAGGAGATGTGGGCGGCCCTGCGGGTGGCGGCCGCCGACGACTTCGTCCGCGCCAATCCCGACGGGCTGGCCATGCGGGTGGCCCAGGGTGGCGTCAACTTCTCCGGCGGTCAGCGCCAGCGCCTGGCGATCGCCCGCGCCGTCATCCGCCGGCCGGCGATCTACGTGTTCGACGACGCGCTGTCGGCGCTCGACGTGCACACCGACGCGCGGGTGCGCGCCGCGCTGCACGACGTGTCGGCCGACGCCACCGTCATCATTGTCGCCCAACGTGTTTCGACGGTGTCGCGGGCCGACCACATCGTGGTTCTCGACGAGGGCCGCGTGGTGGGCCGGGGCACCCACGAGCAGCTGATCGGCCACTGCCCGGTCTATGCGGAGCTGGTCGATTCGCAATACGTCGACGCCGGCGGTCCGCGATGACGGCGCCGCCGATGCGCCCGGGAGTCCGGGCGATGATGTCCGACCCCACCAACGCACGGTCCCGGGACTTCACCGGCTCGGCCCGCCGGCTGTTCGGCCGGCTGTCACCCCACCGGGGGCTGCTGGCGGCCGTCCTGGCGATGTCGCTGGGCGGGATCGCGTTGTCGGTCATCGGGCCGCGGGTGCTCGGGCACGCCACCGACCTGTTGTTCAACGGCGCCATCGGCCGAACCCTGCCGGCGGGCATCACCAAGGCGCAGGCCGTCGCCGCGGCGCGGGCCCGCGGGGACACCAATTTCGCCGACATGCTCTCGCGGATGAATGTGACGCCGGGCCGCGGCGTCGACTTCGCCGCCGTCGGCCGCACCCTGTTGCTGGCGCTGGTGCTGTATGTGATTGCCGCAGCACTCATCTGGGGCCAGGCCCGCCTCCTCAACGTGATCGTGCAGCGCACCATCACGACGCTCCGGGCCGATGTCGAGGCAAAGATCCACCGGCTGCCGCTGGCGTACTTCGACTCCCGGCAGCGCGGGGAGTTGCTCAGCAGGGTCACCAACGACGTCGACAACATCCAGACCTCGGTTTCGGTGACGGTCAGCCAACTGCTCACGGCGGCGCTCACGGTGGTTGCGGTACTGGTGATGATGGTCCTCGTCTCACCGCTGCTGGCAATGATCACCGTCGCACTGGTTCCCCTGTCGCTCTTGGTGATCCGCGCGATCACCCGCCGCTCCCGCACCCTGTTCGTCGCCCAGTGGGCCAACACGGGCCGGCTCAACGCCCACGTCGAAGAGACCTACAGCGGGTTCACGGTGGTGCGGACGTTCGGCCACCGCGCCTCGGCCACAGCGAGATTCGACGAGCTGAACACCGACGTCTACAACGCCGGCTTCGGCGCCCAGTTCTTCTCGGGACTGGTGGCGCCGGCGACGATGCTGATCGGCAACCTCAGCTACGTCGCCGTCGCGGTGGTGGGCGGCTATCAGGTGGCGACCGGACAGATCACCCTGGGCAGCGTCCAGGCGTTCATCCAGTACGTACGCCAGTTCAACCAGCCGCTGACGCAGGTCGCGGGCATGTACAACACCCTGCAGTCCGGGGTGGCCAGCGCGGAACGGGTGTTCGACTTCCTCGACGAACCGGAGGAGAAGCCCTCCCCCCCAACCGAACTGCCGCCCCGGATCGGCCGAATCGAATTCTCCGACGTCAGCTTCTCCTACCGGCCGGGCACCCCGGTGATCGACCACGTGTCCTTCGTCGCCGAACCGGGCAGCACGGTGGCGATCGTCGGCCCCACCGGCGCCGGCAAGACCACGCTGGTGAACCTGCTGCTGCGGTTCTACGACGTCGACTCCGGCCGGATCCTGATCGACGGCCGCGACATCACCGAGGTCAGCCGGCAGTCGCTGCGGTCGCGAATCGGCCTGGTGCTGCAGGACACCTGGCTGTTCGCCGGCACCATCGCCGAGAACATCGCCTTCGGCCGGCCGGATGCCACCGGCGCGGAGATCGCCGCCGCGGCCCGCGCGGCCTACGTCGACCGGTTCGCGCGTTCGCTTCCGGAAGGTCTGCACACCCGGGTCGGGGACGACGGCGGCACCATCAGCGCCGGCGAGAAGCAGTTGACCACGATTGCGCGCGCGTTCCTGGCCGGGCCGCAACTGCTGATCCTGGACGAGGCCACCAGCTCGGTGGACACCCGCACGGAGGTGCAGGTGCAGCAGGCCATGGTCGAACTGCGCCGTGGCCGAACGAGTTTCATCATCGCCCACCGGCTCTCCACGATCCGCGACGCGGATCTCATCATCGTGATGGACTCCGGGCGGATCGTGGAGCAGGGCACTCCGGCCGACCTGCTGGCGCGCCGCGGCGCGTACTGGGCGATGACCCAGGCCTGAGGCGCCCTACAGGCCCGGGCCCTGGGCCCGGAGGTCGTCGACCTCTTCCATGGCGGCGCGCAGCTTGCCCAGCCATTCCTCGGCGTGCTCGCCGACAAGCCGGACCGACCACGCGAGCGCATCCGAACGCGACCGGGCCACGCCGGCGTCGACCAGGGTGTCGAGCACCTGTCGTTCGGGCTGCTTGAGGCGCGTCATCACCGGAACGGCCAGGTGGGTGAACAGGATTCGCTCCGGCGCCTCGTCGGTGCCGATGTCGACGCCCCATGACACCGTGCGCCCAAACCGCGCCTGCGCCTCGTCGGCGATGCGCATGCGCTCGCCGCGGGTGTCCTCGCGGAACCGGGCGACCCGTCCGGTCGCGCGGGCGGACGACTCGTCGCCGGCCGACTCGGCCAATCGGCCGACCACGATGATCTCCTCGCGGTCGACGGTCACCACGGGGTCGGAGCTGAACCAGCCGTCCGGCAGGCGCCCGGCGAACCATTCCGGCGCGTCGCCGGCGTCGGGTTGGTCGGCTTGCTGCCAGCCGCCGGGCCGGCGGGTCTGGAATCGATTTGCTTTCATGAATTACATGATTACATCGTTACAACGATGGTCAAGTGGTGTTCGCTGCAGGCGATCACGAGCAGTGAGCCCGAAGTGACCCGGCCGGCGGCGGCGGCTTTGAATAATGGGCAAATGGCAGGAAAAGAGATCGACCCTCAGCGAGCCCGCGCGGCACGCGACGTCGTCCGTCAGCACCCGGCGATGGTTCTGGTGGCGGTGTCGCCCGTCCTCATCGCCGCCGCCCTGGTGTGGTGGTTGGTGAGCCCGGGCTGGGCCATCGTGCTGCTGGTCGCCGCACTGGTGGCGGGCGGCTGGTCGGTGCTGCGTAAGCGCTGACACCCACAACCTAGGCGGTGACCGTTTCTTCGGGGCTCTTTGTCGCCCCCGCCTCCGCGGCCCGCCGGACCCGGTAGAGCTTGGTCTCTCCACCGATGCCCTTCAGCCGCTTCGCGCCCGCGAACGACCATCGGAACCGGCTGTCCTCGCCGATGCCCGCGCGGGCGGCCTCGGAGACGAGCACCGCTCCGGGTCGGGCCGCCGACGTCACCCTGCTGGCCAGGTTGATCGGGCTGCCGAACCAGTCGCCGGCTCGGCTCACCGCCGACCCGTAGGCCACCCCGACCCGCAGCCGGGGCAGCCGCCCGTCGGCCGTCGCGGCCTCCTCCAGGTTCAGAACGGCATCCACGAGTGCGGCGGTGTCCGGCGAAACGAACATGACCGCGTCGCCGATCGTCTTGATGAAACGCACGGGCGGTGTGGCGACGTCGTGACCGAGTTCCGCCAGCCGGTTGGCGAGCTGTTCGAGTTCCTCGGCGGGCACCGTCTCGCCCAAGGTGGTGAAGCCGACGAGGTCGGCAAAGGCCGCCGCCACCGGACGAGCCCCGGGCAGCGGCGCACCGGCCGCCCGTTCGCCGGCGTTGAGGGCCTCGGTCTCCATCGTGCGGCGCAGCTGCAGGAGCAGCAGATCCTGGATCATCGGGCCCAAGAGCGGCGCCGCCACACTGGCCAGCCCCTGTGTGCCGCGGGCGGTGTCCAGTTCGGTGGCGCCGGGATGCAGCACCGCGGCCAGGGCGGCGGCGCGCATGACCTCGGCGGCGTTGGCGAGGCCCTGGGTGAGGACACGAACGACGTTGAGCATCAGGTCCGGGTCGATGCCGAGATCGAGGAACCGCTTGATGTGGACGGCGCTGTCGGCGTCCGGCTTCATGAAAACCTTGGCGTCCGGGTCGTCGACGTGCGGCAGACCCGCGGCGCGCTGAAACCGGGTCAGCTGGCCGAGCTCGAGCCCCACCTGGGCGCTGATCTCCCGGGCCGACACATAGGACCCGTCGTCGCCGAGTGCTCGGCGCGCCGGAATCAGCATGGGCGAGTAGGACTCCCTGATCTCGTCGACGCCGATGCCCTGTTCCACCAGCCAGGGAATCAGCTGCGCGCGTTCCTCGCGGGCGTCGCCGTCAAGGCCGTCGAGCAACCCGGAGGCCTCGACGTCGAACGTCATGAGACCGGTGGCCGATGACCGGCCCAGGGGCGGGCCGCCTCGATCTGCGCGCTGAGCGACAGCAGGGTCGCCTCATCAGAGGGCCGGCCGACGAGTTGCACTGAGACGGGCAGACTTTCGCCGTCCAGAAACCACGGCACGGACGCCGCGGGCTGGCCGGTGGCGTTGAACACCGCGAAGTACGGAACCCGGGAGGCCACCATGGCCAGGGTGCTGACCCCGCCGCGGTGCTGGTACTGGCCGATGCGCGAGGGCCCGGTGGCCGCGCCCGGGGTGATGACGACGTCGAAGTCGTCGAAGATCGACTGCACGCGCGCCGCCAGGGTGGGCTCGGCCGCTCGCACCTTCTCCATCTGGCGGTCCGAGATCATCGAACCGATCCGCGCGATGTGGCGGGTCCGCGGCTCCAGCCGTTCCGGGTAGGCGAGCTTGCGCACCTCCTGGTACACCCCGTGCCACATCCGGGGCAGCACATGGCCGTACATCGCCCAGGCCGGGTAGTCCGGATCACGCCAGAACACCTCGTGACCCAGTTCGCGCAGCAATCTCTCGACGCCGTCGAGCGCCCGCTGCTGGGGACGCCCGACTCGCGCCACCATGGTCGGAGGAAGCTTGGTACTCAGCGCGATTCGCAGTTTCGTCGGCTTGCGCGCGGCCGCCCTGACGAACCCGCCGCGGGGAGCCTTCTGGGCGTTGGTCGCGTCGAGGAACAGCGCGGCGTCCTCGACCGTGCGGGCCAGCGGACCGTTGACGCTCAGCCCGTTCCAGGGATCCTCGCCCTCGCCGATCGGGATCCGTCCGCGCTGGGGCTTGAGCCCGAAGAGCCCGCACCAGCTGGCGGGAATGCGGATCGATCCGGCGCCGTCGGACCCCAGCGCCAGTGGCGCCAGCCCGGCGGCAACCGCGGCACCGCTCCCGCCGCTGCTACCACCCGGGGTGTACGCGGTGTCCCACGGGTTGTGGGTCGCGCCGAAGTTCACCGTCTCGGTGAACGGCCACAGCATCATCTCCGGCACGGCGGTCTTGCCGAGGATCACCGCGCCGGCCTCCCGCAGCATCCGCACCACCGTCGAGTCGGAGGTGGCCTCCAGGTCGTAGGCGCTGCTGCCGTAGCAGGTGAACTCCCCGGCGACGTCGCTGTCGTCCTTGATGGCGATCGGCACGCCGAGCAGGGGCAGCCGTTCGCCGGCGTCGAGCAGATCCTGGGCGGATGCGGCCTCCTCGCGGGCCCGGTCGGCCATCACGACGCGGTAGCTGCGCAGTTCCCGGTCCAGCCGGGTGATCCGGTCGAGGTAGAGCTCCACCAGCGCGGGCGCGGTGATCGTGCCCGCCGCGAGCATGCGGGCCTGTTCGGCTGCGCCGGCGAAGGCGAGGTCGGTGGCGTCCACTCGACGCAGCGTAGCCGCTGGGCGACCGGCTCAACCGTTACGGTGGTCGTCATGGCCTGCGTGTTCTGCGAGATCGTCGCCGGGACGGCTCCGGCCATCCGCATCTACGAGGACGACGACTATCTCGGCTTCCTCGACATCCGCCCGTTCACCCGGGGCCACACCCTGGTGATCCCCAAGCGGCACACCGTCGACCTCACCGACACCCCGGCGGAGACGGTGGCCGGGATGGCGGTGGTCGGGCAGCGGATCGCCAGGGCGGCGCGGGCGTCCGGGCTGGGCGCGACGGGCACCAACTTCGCCATCAACGACGGCAAGTCGGCATTCCAGTCGGTGTTCCACATTCACCTGCACGTGGTGCCGCGGCGCGACGGCGACAAGGCTGCCTTCGTCAAGGGCATGGTGCTGCGCCGCGACCCGGACCGGGAGGCCAGCGGCCGGCTGCTGCGCGACGCGTTGGCGGCGCTGCGATGAGCGGGCTGTCCGATAGTTCGGCTCGCACCCTGATCAACTGCCGGACTCCTCCTCCGGCCGCGGGGCGGCCGTCATCGTCATCCGGCGGGTCGCGCTGAACACGTCGTCGAGCATCGCAGGCGTCAGCCGCCCGGTGAACATGTTCTGCTGGCTGGGGTGGTAGCAGCCCACCACAGACACACCCGGTAGTTCGGCAACGACCCCGTGGCCGAATTTCGGCACCGCCGTGGGCTTTTCGCCGAGCAAGCGGAGCGCTGCCTGCCACGCGAACCCGCCGAGAGCCACGATGACCCGCACCGACGGCCGGACCAGCCGCCATTCGGCGTCCAGCCACGGCTGGCAGGTGACACGTTCGCCGGGGGTGGGCGCATTACCGGGAGGCGCGCAGCGCACGGCCGCCGCGATGCGAATGTGCGTGGTGGACAATCCGTCCGCCGCGTCCAGACTCAGCGGCGAGTTGACCAGTCCGGCGCGGTGTAGCGCCGCGAACAGTTGATCGCCGGATCTGTCACCGGTGAAGACGCGACCGGTCCGGTTCCCGCCATGCGCGGCGGGCGCCAGCCCCAGAATCAGGATCCGCGGTTCAGCCGCGCCCCACCCGCAGACCGGCCTGCCCCAATAGGGCTGGTCGGCGAACGCACGGCGCTTGAGCAGGGCCGTCTCCTCACGCCAGGCGACCAGCCGCGGGCAGGCGCGGCAGACGCTGATGCCGGCGTCGAGATCGTCGAGATCGGACGTGCCGGCGGCCAACCGCACGACGTCGGCGGCATCGCGGGCCACCGGTGTGGCCGCCGTCGCGGGGTCGCCGGGCCAACCGGCGCCGGGCGGCACCGGAGAGTCGAACTCCTCGCCGGTTCGCGGGTGTGGATGCGGGCTCACGAATCTATGCTGCCTGCGGTGAGCACTTCACGCGGCCCGGTCCTGCTGATCCTGGTGTCGGCGTTCCTGGCCGCGGGCGCGAACGGCATCTCGATGGTGGCCTTCCCCTGGCTGGTCCTCCAGCGCACCGGCAGTGCCACCGACGCCTCGGTGGTCGCGGCGGCCGCCACTCTTCCGTTGCTGGTGGCAACCCTGGTGGCCGGCACCGCGGTGGACTTCCTGGGCCGGCGCCGGGTCGCGATGCTGTCGGACTTCATGTCGGCGGCGTCGGTGGCCGCCATCCCGATCCTGGTGGCTGCGCAGGGCCTCGGCGCGTTGACCACCGTGGTCCTGGCCGGGCTCGCCGCGGCCGGGTCGTTCTTCGACCCCGGCGGGATGACCGCCCGCCAGTCCATGCTGCCCGAGGCGGCCGCCCGGGCCGGTTGGACCCTGGACCACACCAACAGCGTCTATGAGGCGGCGTTCAACCTCGCCTACATCACCGGCCCGGGTATCGGCGGCCTGCTGATCGCCACCATCGGCGGCGTCAACACCATGTGGATCACCGCCGCGGCGTTCGGCCTGTCGATCCTCACGATGGCCGTGCTGCGGCTGCCCGGCGCCGACCGGCCCGATCCCGACGAGCAGCCCGACAGCGTGGTGTCCGGGGTGATCGAGGGCCTGAAGTTCGTGTGGCACAACAAGGTTCTGCGCACCCTCGGCCTGATCGACCTCTCCGTCACCGCGTTGTACCTACCGATGGAGAGCGTGCTGTTCCCCAAGTACTTCACCGACCGCAACGAGCCCAAACAGCTCGGCTGGGTGCTGATGGCGTTGTCGATCGGCGGGCTGATCGGTGCGCTGAGCTGGACGGTGCTGTCCCGGATCGCCAGCCGCCGCGGCACCGTCCTCACGGCGGTGCTCACCTTCGGGGTGGCGAGCCTGATCATCTCGGTGCTGCCGCCGCTGCCGGTGATCCTGATGCTGTGCGCCCTCGTCGGCTTGGTCTACGGACCGATCGGGCCGATCTACAACTCGGTGATGCAGACCCGCACCCCGGAGAGCATGCGCGGACGGGTGGTCGGGGTGATGACGTCGATGACGTACGCGGCGGGCCCGGTGGGGTTCATGCTCGCCGGACCGCTGATCGACTCGTTCGGCCTGCGGGCCACCTTCCTGGTGCTGGCGGTACCGATCCTGCTGATCGGATTGGCCGCACCGTGGATCCCGGCGCTGCGGGAACTCGACGAGGCGCCGGCGGTCGGCGAGAACGGCTGATCGACCGTGTACTCCTACCGCATCTCCTCCGAGCTGGCTGCGCCGCCGGACACCGTCTGGAAGCACGCCACCTCCCTGACGGGTGTGAATCACGAGTTGATGCCGCTCATTCGGATGACGGCGCCGGCGAGTCTTGCCGCACGCCGCATCGACGAGCTGCCGGCGGGTCAGAGCGCCGGACGAAGCTGGCTGCTTCTCCTGGGTCTGCTTCCGATCGACTTCGACGACCTCACGATCGCCGAACATGGACCGGGTCAACGCTTCCTCGAACGCTCCACCATGCTCACCCAGTCCCGCTGGGAGCACGAACGCACCGTCGAGCCGGCCGCCACCGGCTGCCGGGTCGTCGACAAGCTGGCGTGGGAGGGCCGGAATCGGCCGCTCGGGGAGGTCTACCGGCTGATGGTCCCGATCCTGTTCCGGCATCGGCACAGGCGGTTGCGCAGCCGGTTCGGTGCGCCGTGACGGTCCCGGGGCGGGTAGCCGGTCGCGGCCTACGATTGATCCCGTGAACCCCGCCTTGGCCACGCTGGTCTCCGAGCTTCCCGACGGCGTGGTGGTGACCGACCCCGACATCCTGGCCTCCTACCGGCACGACCGCGCCGCGGACCCGGCTGCCGGTACCCCGCTGGCGGTGGTACGGCCGACGAAAACCGAAGAGGTGCAGGCGGTTCTGCGCTGGTGTACCGCCAACCGGGTGCCGGTGGTGCCGCGTGGCATGGGCACCGGTCTGTCCGGCGGGGCCACCGCCGTCGACGGCGGGATCGTGCTGTCGACGGAGAAGATGCGCGCCATCACCGTCGACCCCGTCACCCGTACCGCGGTGGTCCAGCCGGGCCTGCTCAACGCCGAGGTCAAGCAGGCCGTCGCCGAATACGGCCTCTGGTACCCGCCGGATCCGTCGTCCTATGAGATCTGCAGCATCGGCGGCAACGTCGCCACCAACGCCGGCGGTCTGTGCTGCGTGAAGTACGGCGTCACAACCGATTACGTGCTGGGCTTGCAGGTGGTGCTGGCCGACGGGACAGCGGTGCGCCTGGGCGGTCCGCGTCTGAAGGACGTCGCCGGACTGAGCCTGACCAAACTCTTCGTCGGCAGCGAGGGAACCCTCGGGGTGGTCACCGAGGCGACGCTGCGGCTGCTGCCCCCGCAGCGTACGTCCGCCACCGTGGTGGCGACCTTCGACTCAGTGGAAGCCGCCGCCGGGTCGGTGGTGGAGATCACCGGCAAGATCCGGCCGTCGATGCTGGAGTTCATGGACGCCGTCGCCATCAACGCCGTCGAGGACAAGTTGCGGATGGGCCTGGACCGGGGCGCCGCCGCGATGATGGTGGCCGCCTCCGACGACCGGGGTCCGGCAGGGGCCGAGGACGCCGAGTTCATGGCCCGGGTGTTCACCGAAGCCGGTGCGACGGAATGCTTTTCGACCGCCGACCCGGTGGAGGGCGAGGCATTCGTCGCGGCCCGCCGCTACGCCATCCCGGCCGTCGAGGCCAAGGGCTCGCTGCTGCTCGAGGACGTCGGCGTTCCCCTTCCCGCGTTGGCCGACCTGGTGGCCGGGGTTGCGAAGATCGCCGCCGAAGCCGACCTGACGATCTCGGTGATCGCCCATGCCGGCGACGGGAACACCCATCCCCTGATCGTTTACGACCCCGCCGACGCCGACATGACCGCACGGGCGGAGAAGGCGTTCGGCGACATCATGGACCTGGCGGTCGGACTGGGCGGCACCATCACCGGCGAGCACGGCGTCGGCCGGCTCAAGAAGCCTTGGCTGGCAGGCCAACTCGGGCCGGAAGCCATGGAACTCAACCGCAGGATCAAGGCGGCGCTGGACCCGGACGGGATTCTCAATCCGGGCGCGGTCATCTGAGAGGTAGCGTGCTCGGGATGCCCGGCGAGAAACTGCACGACGAAACCTGGTCGTGGACGCTGTACCGCACCGAGGACGGTCTGCTGCTGGAGGTGCTCTGCGGGACCATCGGCATCTACGAGAAATCAGTGCTGCTGACCCCCGAGGAAGCATTGGCGTGGGAGCGCTCCGGCCCATCGGGCCTGGAACCGCTGGTCGAGGCCATCCGCAACGATGCGACCGGGGCCGGTTTCGGACAGCGCTACCTGCGATGACCGGCCCGGATCTCGCCGCGCTGTTGGCCCGGGTGACGCGGTCATCGAATCGGATGCGCATCGCGATGATCGTGACCGCTGCCCTGTGCGCGCTGATCACCGCCGGTATCGCCGCCGATACCACGGTGTGGACCGGCGGCGTCGGCTGGCGCGTCGCCGCGACGTTTGGGGTGGCGTTCTTCGCCGGATGCACCGCGATGCTGCTCTACGGGGCGTTCTGGCGGCAGCGCCGGCATATCAGCCGGCTCCGCACGACACTGGAGCACCGCCCCGGGGACGTCCGGTCCATCCGGGTGATGGTGGCGCGGGCGGTACCGCGCGCGCGGTGGACGCCCGACGACGGGGTGACCAATCAGGGCGTGCACGTGATGATCGAGACCGCCGACGGCGGGAGCTGGCTGCTGCCGGTGTCGCGTACCGACGCCGCCGGCGTCGTCGCCGAACTGCGCCGCCGATGCCCGCAGGCGACTACCGAACCCGGGTGAAGCGGTGCAGCAGCCACGCAACCGGGATGGTCAGGGCCATGGTGACGGCGAACAGGGTCGCGGTATTGCCGGTGTAGACCATCCAGTGCAGCACCACGGTCATGGCGATCTCCATCAGCACCAGATGCACCAGGAAGATCTCGTAGGAGATCTCGCCGAGCCACACCATCGGCCGGCTTCCCAATAGCCTTGTGTACCAACCATCGTCGGCGGGACGCCGCGCCGTCCCCCCGGCGCCCAGCGCCAACGGCGCTACCAGCAGCGCGGCGATCACCGCGTAGAACACCATTTTCACCACGGCCTGGGCCAGTCCGGTCGGCGAGGTCTGCGGCTCACCGGCGATCGGGGTGCACACGATCAGATAGCACAGCAGGGCCAGCGGCACCGCGATGAACCAGTACACCCGCACCCCCATCGCGGCGAGCACCGTGAGCATCATGCCGCCGACGAACCACGGCAGATAGCCCGGCAGCCACAGCTTGGCGCCATCCCAGAGGAAATCGGTGGTGTGCACCAGCACAAGCCAGCCCAAACCCAGCACGAAGAACCCGGCCAACCCGGCCAACAGCAGGCCCGGCCGCCAGCGCCGCCGGCACAACGTCACCATCAACAGGTAGGCCAGTATCGGCAGCGCTACGTAAAACGCGACTTCCACTGCCAGACTCCACATCTGGGTCAGCCCCTGGTGCAGCAGGACGAATCCGTAGTTGTCGGTGTAGATCTGGGTCAGCGTCAGGTTGCGGAACAATCCCCACCAGGTGTGGCCGGGATTCGGCCCACCGAACCGGAAGTGGTAGATCAGATACGCCGCCAGGACCGTCACCACATAGGCGGGCATGATGCGGCGAACCCGGTTTCGGGCGTAGCGCTTCAGCGACGGCCCGTCGGTGCCGGCGGCGGCCGCCTTGACCCACGGACCGAACAGCAGGTACCCGGACAGGACGAAGAAGATCGGCACGCCGATCTCCATGCGGGAGTAGACGAGTCCGACGAAGCCGTGGGTGTACTTGCCGGTGGTATAGGCGGCGTGGGTGGCCACCACCAGCAGGGCCGCGACGGCGCGGATCCCGGTGAGGGAGGGCACCCGGTCGACCCGCGAGACAGCCTCCAGACCACCCTGGTCGGTTTGGTCCGTCTGGCCGGTGGGGACGGTCATTGCTTCGGGCGACGCGGCTTTCCGCCGGAGGCCCGGGGGCCAGAGGGGCGGCCGCGGTCGGGCTTGAGGTCGATCAGCACACCCTGGATACGGGTGTTCTCCAACTTCTTCCAGGTCTCCTTGGGGAGCTTGGCCGGTAGCTCAACCAGCGAGTGGTCCACCTTGATGTTGATGTGGCCGAAGTCGCTGCGGTGCAGGCCGCCCTCGTTGGCGATGGCGCCGACGATGGCACCGGGATTCACCTTGTGCCGCTTGCCGACGGCGATGCGGTAGGTGGCCAGGTCGTCGCGCATCTTGCGGGGCGCACGCTCGGCACGCTCAGGGCGCTCACGGCGCTGCTCCGGCGGCGGCTCGGTCATCAGGAACTCCGCGCCGTCGCGGCTGTGCAGCGCCAGCGCGGCCGCGATGTCGGCCATCGGCACGTCGTTGTCGCGTTCGTAGTCCTCGATGAGCCGGCGGAACATGTCGAAGCCCGGGGCATTGAGAGCATCGGTGATCGAGTCGCGGAACTTCTCCACCCGTTGGGCGTTGACGTCCTCGACCGACGGCAGCTGGCCCTCGACCAGCTTCTGTCGGGTGACCCGTTCGATCGAGTTCAACAGGTGCCGTTCGCGCGGGGTGACGAACAGCAGCGCGGTGCCCGAGCGGCCGGCCCGACCGGTGCGCCCGATGCGGTGCACATAGGACTCGGGGTCGTGCGGGATGTCGAAGTTCACCACATGCGAGATGCGTTCGACGTCAAGGCCTCTGGCGGCGACGTCGGTGGCGACCAGGATGTCGATCGTGCCGTCCTTGAGCTGGGCGATGGTGCGCTCGCGCACCGCCTGCGGAATGTCGCCGTTGATGGCCGCCGCCGCGAACCCGCGGGCCCGCAGTTTCTCGGCGACCTCCTCGGTGGCCTGCTTGGTGCGGACGAACACGATCATCGCGTCGCCCTGCTCGACCTCGAGCAGGCGGGTCAGTGCGTCCATCTTGCGCGGGTAGGACACCTGGAAGTAACGCTGGGTGATGTTCTCGGCGGTCTGGGTCTTCGATTTGACCGTCACCTCGACCGGGTCATGCAGGTACTTGTTGGTGATCTTCTTGATTCCCGGCGGCATGGTGGCCGAGAACAGCGCGACCTGCTTGTACTCCGGGGTGTCGGCGAGGATGCGTTCGACGTCCTCGGCGAAACCCATCTGCAGCATCTCGTCTGCCTCGTCGAGCACCAGGTAGTCCAGATGGGACAGGTCCAGGCTGCCCTTCTCCAGATGGTCGATCACGCGGCCCGGGGTTCCCACCACGACCTGTGCGCCGCGTTTGAGCCCGGCCAGCTGCGGGACGTACGAGGAGCCGCCGTAGATCGGCAGCACGTTGATCTTGAGGTGCGCCCCGTAACGGCTGAACGCCTCGGCCACCTGCAGGGCCAGCTCGCGGGTCGGGGCCAGCACCAGCGCCTGGGTGACGCGGCTGGCCGGGTCGATCTTCGACAGGATCGGGATCGCGAAGGCGGCAGTCTTTCCGGTGCCGGTCTGGGCCAGCCCGACGACGTCGTTGCCCGCCAGGAGCGCCGGGATGGTCGCCGCCTGGATGGCCGAAGGCGTTTCGTAGCCCACCTCGGTGACGGCCTTGAGGACCTCAGGGTGAATGTGCAGGTCTTCGAAGGTTTGAGCAGGCGATTCGGCGCCGTCCTGAACGGTTGTCATTGCGCTGTGAGTCTAAAGGGTCTGCGCGTCGAAGCCGTATGGGCCGTGACGGCGCCGGTACCGTGCTGCGGTGTGGGAAAGCGGCTGACGGTTTTGGCGGCCTGCCTGGCCGCCGCGGCGACGCTGGGGGCGTGCAGTTCCGGTGATTCGACGGTGTCGAAGACCCCGCTACCGTCCGCCCCGGCCACCAGCGCGGCGTTGCCGCCCCCCGCCGAACCGCCCCTGCCGCCGGGACCGCCGCAACCGGATCCGTGCGTGGTGAACCTGGCCGCCCCGGCGATCGCCAAGGCGGTCTCTGAACTGCCCAAGGACCCGCGCAGCGGTCAGGGCTGGAACCCCGAACCGGTCGCCGGCAACTACAACGAATGCGCGCAACTCTCGGCGGTGATCGTGAAGGCGAACACCAACGCCGAGAACCCCAACACCCGGGCGGTGATGTTCCACCTGGGCAAGTACATCCCCAGCGGGGTGCCGGACACCTACGGCTTCAACGGATTCGACCCCACCCAGAGCACCGGCGACACCGTCGCGCTGAGCTTCGCCGGCGGGATGGGCCTGCAAAGCGTGGTCAGGTTCCGCTGGAACGGCAACGGCGTCGAACTGATCGGCAACACCGGGTGATCTGACCGCCGCCCCTAAGGTGGTCGCATGACCGCGCCGGTCGATCGCCTGTCCGCCATCGTCGGCGCGGCGCACGTCAGCACCGATCCGGACGTCCTCGCCAGCCGCAGCGTCGACTGGACCGGGCGCTACCGCGGCACGGCGCGTGCCCTGGTGCGACCGGGCAGCGCCGAGGAGGTCGCCGCGGTGCTCAAGGCCTGCCGCGACGACGGCATTGCGGTGACGGTGCAGGGCGGGCGCACCTCCCTGGTGGCCGGCACGGTGCCGGAGCACGACGACGTGCTGTTGTCCACCGAACGGCTCACCCGCATCGGGGATGTCGACACCGTCGAGCGTCAGGTGCGGGTGGAGGCCGGGGTGACGCTGGCCGATCTTCAACGGGCCGCGGCCGGCGCCGGTCTGCTGTTCGGGGTCGACCTGGCTGCGCGGGATTCGGCCACGGTCGGCGGTATGGCGTCGACCAACGCCGGAGGGCTGCGCACCGTGCGCTACGGCACCATGGGCACTCAGGTGGTGGGGCTCGACGTCGCCCTGCCCGACGGATCGCTGATGCACCGCCACTCCCGTGTCCGCCACGACAACACCGGCTACGACCTGGCCGCACTCTTCGTCGGCGCGGAGGGCACCCTCGGCATCATCACCGCCGTCGACCTCCGGCTGCACCCGCAGCCGGCCCACCGGGTCACCGCGGTGTGCGGCTTCGCCGACCTCGCCGCACTGGTCAGCACCGGCCGGGTGCTGCGCGACCTGGAATGCATCGCCGCACTGGAACTCGTCGACGGCCGCGCGGCGGGGCTGGCCGCCGAACACTTCGACACGCCCGCGCCGGTGTCCGGTGACTGGCTGCTGCTGGCCGAACTGGCCGGCGGGTCCGATCCCACCGAGCGGTTGGCGGCGGTGCTCGACAGCGCGCCGCTGGCCGGGCCGGCGGCGGTGGGGACCGACCCGGTGGGCTGTCAGCGGCTCTGGCAGCTGCGTGAGGCCATGGCCGAGGTGGTGGGGCTTTTCGGGCCGCCGGTGAAATTCGATGTGTCGCTGCCCCTTTCAGCGATCCCCGCGTTCGCGGCGGATTCCTCGGCGCTGATAGCCCGGCACGCACCGCGAGCGCTGCCCATTCTGTTCGGTCATGTCGGTGAGGGCAATCTGCACCTGAACGTGCTGCGCTGCGACGCCGCCCGGGAAGAGTCGATCTACCCCGAGATGATGGAACTCATTGCGTCCCATCACGGTAACGTCAGTTCCGAACACGGCGTCGGCAGCCGCAAACGGGCCTATCTCCCCATGTCGAGGCAACCGGCCGACATCGCCGTGATGCGGAAAGTCAAGGCCGCCCTCGACCCGACCGGTTACCTCAACCCGGCGGTGCTGTTCGACTGACGCACGGCGTGCCGGCCGTAGGTGGAAGCCCCGACGTCGTACCCGCCGAGCGACTCGTCGTCGATCTCCGCGCGCGCCGCCGCAGCCGTCCGGCCGGGTACCGCACCGATCATGAAAATGGCCGCCAGGACACCGAAGAGCGCCACGAAGGCGGGCAGCAGGATCGACTGCGACATGGCGGCGGCGAACGGGGCGTGCAGGAACGCCGGCAAGTGCGTGACGTCGGACTCCTCGGGCGGCGGAGCGCCCATCGGTGTGGCCGGCAGTTCAGCGGTGATGCGCACCGACATGAATGCCGCCATGCTGGCGCTGCCGAGCACCGAGCCGACCTGCCGGGTGGTGTTGTAAACGCCGGAGCCGGCACCGGCCAGCCGGGGCGGCAGATTGCGAGTTGCCGTGGCGCCCAACGGAGCCCAGATGAACGCCATGCCGATGCCCATCGCGCCCAGCGGTAGGGCCAGGCGCCAGATGGGAGTCTGCGGCGTCATCTCGACGGAGAGCCACAGCATCGCGACGGCCAGTGTGGAGAAACCGAAACCGATGATCGGCCGCGGGTGGGAGCGGTCGACGACCCGGCCGACGAACGGCGCGAGCACCCCGGTCGCGACGGCCATCGGCGCGGTCAGCAGCGCCGCACGGGTGGGGGTCAGCCCGCACACCGACTGCGCGTAGAACATCACCGGCAGGATCATCGCCGTAACCGCGAAGCCGATCACCGCGATACCGACGTTGGCCAGACTGAAGTCCCGGTCGGCGAAGATCGCCAGCGGGATCAGCGGTTCGTTCTTGTTGACCGACTGCCAGTAGACGAACACCGCCATAACCACCAGTCCGGCGCCGATCGTGGCCCAGATCGAGGTCGACCAATCCTGGGTCTGACCCTCCTGCAGGCCGAAGACGACGAGGAACAGACCCACGCCGGACAGCAACACCCCCAGCAGGTCGAAGCGGTGCGGATGGGTCTGCAGGACCGGGATCAGCCGCGCGGCCAGCACCAATCCGATCACGCCGATCGGCACGTTGACGAAGAAGATCCACGACCAGCCGAAGCGGTCCACCAGCACGCCACCGGCCAGGGGCCCGACCAGGGTGGCCACCCCAGCGGTCGCCCCCCACATGCTCAGCGCCACACCCCGGCGTTCCGGCGGGAAGATGCGGGTGATGGTCGACAGCGTCTGCGGTGTCAGCAGCGCCGCCCCGATGCCCTGGACCACGCGCGCGGCGATGAGCATCCCGATTGACCCGGACAGTCCGCACCACAGCGACGCGACGGTGAACACCGCCAACCCCGCCATGTAGAGCTTCTTGGGACCGAACCGGTCACCGAGGCGGCCGGACAACAGCAGCGGCACCGCATACGCGAGCAGGTAGGCGCTGGTGACCCAGATGATGCTGTCGTAGCTGCTGATGTGCAGCGCGGCCATGATGCTCGGGTTGGCCACGGCGACGATCGTCGAATCCACCAGGATCATGAAGAACCCGACGAGCATGGCCCACAGCGCGTTCCACGGGTTGGCCTGCTGTTCGGTCGCCATGGCCCACGATGCTGCCAGCCCTGCGCGGCGCGGAACCCCGCGGGGGATGAACGCCCTGTGCCGGTCGACGTGACCTGAGGTTTGTTCGCCTAACCTCGGTATGGTGACCAGGGTGTTACGACCGCCGAAGGTGCCGGGTCTGGGGGCTGTCCTCGGCGTGCCCGGACGGGTTGCAGCGTCGAGCCTTCACGCCGCGATCACCACCACGGCGGCGACCGCGGGGCTGGCCGGGGCCGCGGCCCTGGTCGGCGGGTCCGCCGCCGTCCGGGCGGGCGGGGCCGCACTCGACGTCGTACCCGGAGCCCGGACCGCGGCCCGGACCGTCGCCGACATGGCCCTCGAGGCAATCGGCGGCCCGCCGGCGCGACGCAGCAGCCGGCACGGCAGGCGCCGCTGGATCGAGGTCCGCGGTCTGTCCGGGCCGGACGCGGACGTTATTGCCGAGGAAGTGCTCGCCAGTGTGCGGGCGGTCCCCGGGGTCATCGATGCGGTGATCAACCGATCCGTCGCGCGCATCGTGGTGACGGTGGAGCCGGCGAGCCCCCCGCGCAACCTGGCGGCCGTCGTCGCCGACGCCGAG
>WBZO01001041.1_pt1 | contig 48192 bp, 76 predicted proteins | sample 5204261 | NCBI WGS metagenome assembly WBZO01 (sample SAMN12412400, study PRJNA552823) | activated sludge metagenome | isolation source: activated sludge from anammox sidestream of wastewater treatment plant... | place: USA: North Carolina | collected 2017-09
TGCCAGCCTAGCGCGTCGTACACGATGGCCTTCGTCTTCTCGTACTCGTAGCGCTTCTTCTCTTCGGCAGCGAACAGCTTGGCCGCGTCCTTGATGGCCTTGCGGCTCAGGCCCTGCGCTTCGAGCACATCGAACTCCGCTTTCGTGAGTGCGTTGATCTCGTCGCGTCGGGTTTTCAGCGAGTCGATCTTTTCGAGCGTCGTGCGGATCAGGCGCGCGCGCTTCTCTTTGTCGGAAATGCTCAGGACTTCGCTCATGGGATTTCTCCTTCCAGTGGGATGTAACGCAGGACGTCATCGGCCTTGCGCGCGATGAACGCGCAGCCGCCGAACTTGTTGACCAGGGAGAGGAACGCCAGCTGGTCGGCGGTGGCGTCTCCGGTCGTGGATTTGCATTCGCACGCGATGAAGCGCCCGCCTTTCAGCATACCGAGGATGTCGGCGCAGCCCGGAAACGCGAACCGGATGAACCGGCAGAGCGCCTTCAGCTTCCAGTGCTGGATGGCACCGCTGACGATGCCGCCGATCGTCTTCGAGTCGATCAGGAAGCCGCTGCCCGTATTCATGCGGTACGAGAACGCAACGCGCGGATGCTGCTCGAGGATCGCAAGCACGGCCCGCTGAACGTCGGCCTCGAGCAGCCTATCGCCGCGTGCATGCTTTGTTCCAGGTACTTCGGCGCCGACGCCAAACTGCAGCGGACGCTGCGTCGCTCTGCGCTTACCGCTGGTCGTGAAGTGCTGCGTCATATCGCGATCACGCCGGTTGCAGCCCGAATGTCACGACCGCCGTGATCCCGGCGGCGCACAACCAGTAGGCCACGTTCCAGAAACTGCCGTGCCATGCCCACCACGCCATCGCGCCGAGATAGTTCGCGATGATCCAACAGTTCCACGCCAGCGTCGTTTTCATTTCTCTGGTCCACCGATGATTCGTTGCGCCAACTCCGCCGCGCCCGGCACATACTCGACGTGCTCGCTATAGAGCGCGAGCAACGCCAGCGCGATATCGAGACGCGGGAGTGCAGTCTTCCCGCGTGTAATGTCCGTGACGCAAACGCGGCCGCAGCCGACACGCTCTGCAATGGCTTGCTGGCTGCCGAGCGCGCGCGCCAACTTGAAGACGAGAAAGGACCAGTCGATCCCTTTTGGTGAGCGGATCATCGTTCGGCCTTTCTGGCCTTTGCGCGCCATATCGACACGTCGGCAATGAACGCATCGACGACGGCCTCGCCGTGGCATGCGCGCGCCGCGATGTACCATTTCAAGGACATCGGCGGCACCAACCTCGACACGTAGCGCGCGACGCAACCGCGACACTTCGTATCGATGACTCCGCTGGCTTGCGCGCAGGAATCGCAGTTCTCGATCGCTGCTTCAGGAATCACTCCGCACCCCCAAATACCTTCAGGAACGGGATGGTGTCGCGCGTGTTCTCGCCGACGTACTGCAGCGTGCCCTTGTGGAACCAGAGGAGGATGCGGCCCTCCCAGTCGCCATGACGCTGCTTCTCGACCGACAGCACGGTATCGGGCTCTGCATGCTGCGCCTCGGTCGCGCTGCCATCCTGCACAGCGCGCTCCTTCGCACGGTTCCTCCACACGCCAAAGACGTTGTCCGCCATGTCGGAGATCTCGCTCGCGCCCTTGATCGCGTACTGCCCTTCGGCACCGTCCTGCCCGCTCGACTTGCGGTTATGACACACGAGGTGCAAATGCAATCCGGTGTCTTTGCAGTAGGTCGACAACTTGTCGATGAACTTTTTCTGCGCGTCTAGATCGTCCGTCGACAAGCCGCATTTCATCAACGAGTCGATGACGATGTGATCCATCTTCCAGCCTTCGCGCGCAGCCCGGATCACGCCGAAAACCCGTTGCGACGAAACGGTGCCGACCTGGTCGTACATCCACAGGTAATGGCCGATGCCCTCGAGGAAGCGATCGACATCCATCGGTGTCGGGACGGCTTTCTCGGTGCACTGGCGACACATGCGGGCGAGTGTTTGAACCGGTGTCATTTCCATCGACCCGATGAGGCACGAGATGCGCTGCAGGACCAGCGCGAGTACCACTTCGCCCAGCAGTTGCGACTTGCCGGAGCCGTTGCCACCGTGCCACACGGAGACTTCACCCGGTCGCAACCGGACTAGGCTGTGCGTCTTCGACCAGGGCAGCGGATCGCCGGTCTGCTCCGGCGGCAGGTTGAAATGGTCGACCAGGTCCTGACGCCAGATCCCGGCCGAGTGGATCCGGCCGTCGTCGGTGAAGTCCGCCTCGTACGCCTCGAGGTCTGCCGGCGTCAGCGTGTGTGACTCGGCATGGGCCTGGAATTTTTCATAAGCCGTCAGGGCGTCCATCACACGCCCCCTGCGAACGGGTTCGGCGACTGAGGTCCAGCGCGGCCGTCACGCAGCTTCGCCCAGTCCTCGCGGATCGCCTCCATGAACGCCGCATCCCAGTCGACGTATCGGTAGCCCCTGGCTGCGACTTTTCGCCGGAAGGAATCCAAGTGTTCGTCCAAGCGGTCGTGCCCCTTCTCGAGTGCCCAGGCGCGAACCCTGTCCGAGACGGCGAAGTCCTTCGGCATTTCGGTCTTGCGAGGGGTCGCCTTGGGCTCTGCGGGCTTCTTCGGCTGAACCAACTGCAGCGGGGGTGCGCCGGCGTCAGGCGGATCTATATCCTTCCTTTCCTTTCCCTTCCCTTCAGGCGGGAGCGCTCCGGGAGTATTCGTGGAATGATTCTGCGAATGCTCGCCGACCGGGCTTGGAGCGCGCTCGGAATTTCGCTTGTCTGGTGTCGGATATTTCCCGGGCTGTGGCTTGTCGATTCTCTGGTGTTTCCAACCAGTTACGTGCCAGAAGCGCTGGCCATCGACTTCATACTCATCGAGCAGGCCTTGCGTCACGAGCTCGTCAACCAGGCCTCGCACAACGGCCGCCGTCATGTCGTCATCGCCCGGAAAACACTCCATCCGCAGTTGTTTCGCGTTCGCCGGGTGCACGCCGTTGTCGTCGCAGTGCATCCACATCAGCACGAACAGTAGGCGAGCATTCCTGGAACATTCCACGACCTGCGCCGACGTGCAGAATTCAGGCTTGATGGTCCGGATGCGGGCCATTACTCCTCCGGCAGATAGCGCTTCAGAGCGTCGATGAACGCCTTCAGCCGATCTCGCGGGATGAAGATCATCTCCTGACTTGTGCCGGCAGGCTCGTCGCGACGTTGCGCGATTACGATCTCGCCCATGTCGTCGTCGTAGACCATCGTTGCCCTGCATGGCTGCAAGGCCAGTTTCTCGGCGTTCGTCCAGTCCATCGGTCACTCCTTCAGGGTCTTCACGAGCCCGTGGATCTCGGGCAGCAACTTCGAGAGTGAATTGAGGGCCGCCCGCTTCTGCATGTCGCGATCGGTGCAGAACATCTCCACCAGGTAGAGCACGGGCCGCTGGTCGCCGGTGGCCTTCACGATGGCCGCGACGTGGTCGGCATGCAGGGGCCGCGGGTCGGTTGCGGCCTTGTCGACGTTCAGCCGCTTGGAGAGCTCGCTGGGGCTCATGTCGAGCTCGCTGGCGACGCCTCCGAGGCCCCCGCGGCTCGAGTACACCGCGGCGGCGCAGACCTCCGTCAGCGACCGGAATCGCTGCGTCAGCCCGCCTTCGAAGTCCAGATCGATTTGCAGTGACATGTACTGCTCCTAAGGGTTGGTGGTACTTGCCGGTACCAGTGGAAAAAAATGGCCGGGCGTCGAAAACGAGGAGATCGACCCATGCGGGTACGAGACAGCCGGCCGGGAACAGGGGGACAGGATCACAGCCGCGTCCGAACAGCCGGGAGCTTGTCGGGGATCGGGTGCTTGCGCGGGTACCACGACCAGTCGACCCGCAGGCCGCCGGCGGTGATGACTTCGAGCTCGCAGGCATACGCCTTCGGCAACGGGTCCGGCAGTGCGTGGAAGGTCTGCCGGCTGATGTCGAGCGCAATGGCAGCGCGCCAGGCGCTCCCGTACCAGCGGATGACGTCGTCCTTACGCATGGTGCAATCTGTCGCCTTTCATGGACAAAACGGGGGAGCCGATGGCCGACAAGATCGAGCCGCTGCCACAGCGGATGCCGCCCGGGCGCTGCGGGTCGAAGCCGAGTGGCTGGGCACCGGCAAGGGCCCTCGCACGCGCCTCGAGCGCCAGGCGCCCGACGTGGACGTCGAGATCTGCCGGCTGGTGTCTGCCTTGCCGGAGAGCGCGCGCACGGCGCTGCTGGCCTTGCTGGTGTCCATGCTGCGACGCACTTAAGCCGTCGTCGCCCGCTGCATCATGCGGCTGCGCCGCAGTGCGGCATGCTGCGCAAGCGCTTCGAGGGTGACCCCGACGATCCCGCGGCGCTGCGCGTGCAGCACGAGCAACGTCCAGTTGCCGGGCGGGATCTTGTCCCTCTCCCGCCACTTTCTTATCGCCGAATACTTGAGCCCCATGTCCTTGGCGAGTACGCTGTCGGACGGCCAGAGGTCGAGAAAGTCGGATGCCGTATTCATGGCCGATCAGACTGGACTAATCGCCCAGTTCGATCAAGTCCATTAGTCCTGTCGGCTGAACAGGCGTAGCGAGACAATGCGCGCCATGGCTGGTCGACCCCCACGATCCCCCGATCAGTATGTCGCGAAGATCGCCTTGATGTTCGCGGTCAATCCGTGGACTCTGCTCACCGGGCTGCCCAGTTTTCGCAAGTCTCTTGAGGAGCGGGCGCTGGGGAAACTCGAGATCCTGGGCGTGAAAGCAGTGAAAGTGACCAAACGGCACCACAAGCGAGACGCGGCATGAGGGGCGCCCTGATCGCTCTGCTGTCCGCCTGCGTTCTCACCGGCTGCGCCACACCGATAGCGAAGCGTTACTACGCCAGCTGCCTGCAGGCCGGGCATGATCCGGCGGCATGCGAGGCACGCGCCCTCGAGATCAATCACCAGGCCCTGCAAGGCTTCACCGCCTCGATGGGCAGCGCTGCGACCTCCTTCAAACAGAGTACGATTCCGGCGCAGGACACCCTGCACTGCATTTCGACGCCCGTCGTCCCTGGCGCGCGCGTCGTCACGACCTGCCACTAATCCATCGCCCCGTCCTACACGATGCGTCAGGCTTTGTCCTGTCGTTTTGTCGCGGGGAAGAACTGGACGATTTGTCTTGATCTGAACTGGACGATTAGCTTAGTCTGGCCTTACGCAATCCATGCGAGGAGGCTCTGGCGATGCCGATCTACCTGGACACTGATAATCACCGACCCATCTTTCCCGACGACTTGGGGTCCGAGGAGCGGCATGGGCTGCTCCATGACGTCGAGGGCGCGACCCGCGCCGATCGCGTGGCGGTAGGGCTGGCCCGGCTCTGCGCTGCCCTATTCGTCGTGCTTGCCGTCCTCGGCTGCTATCTCAAGTCGCAGGGGGTGGACTGATGTTCACCGAATACGTTGAATCGCTCTGGACCGCCGGACGGCGCAGCGTCGCCGACCTGACCACAGAGGAAATGGCGAAGGCGACGGCGCTCTGGTGCCGACACCGACCGGTGGATGCCGAGTCCGCCGTCCTCACCGACACGCACGTCGAAGACCGCGTGGCGCATCGCCTCTTCGAATACTTCGACGCGCTCGCCGCCGGCGACATCAAGGCCGCGCAGGTGGCCGAGACGGGGCTGTCCGCGATGCTGACCAACGTCGCCCGGCAGCACGTCGAATCGCACATCAAGCGCGTGTTTGAACTGAACACCTACCTCTCCGATTTCCTGCGGCGCGTCGAGCCCGCGAAGGACGTGGCGTGATGGGCTGGTGGTTCGTTCTCGCCTGGCTCGATGCTGGGATCCCGCAATCGGCGCTCCTCTACACGCACGACGAACAGCGGTGCCTCACCGTGCTGAGCGAGCACCTGGAAGCCGAGCAGCTGCGGCCCGGCAGTTACGTCGAAGTCATCTACAGCAACTGCGTGCAGGGCAGCGCGCCGCGGAGGGTCGGGGGATGAAAGGCAACGTCATGCAACGCGGAGCCGCGGTCGTGAGCGCGACACCGGGGCCGTGGCGCTACCTACCGGGCGGGCAGGGGCAGGAGTATCCGATCGTTCAGCGCGGTCGCAGCGGCGGGTTCGTCGTCGCGGACGAAGACATAGTGCGAGCGCATGCAGACGCTCTGCTCATCGCCGCCGCGCCCCGCATGTCCGACGCCCTCTGGTCGCTGCTTGTTGCCGTCGGTCAGCTGAGTCTCACTCCGGAGCAGCGCGCGATCGTAGCTGCGGCATGCGACGAGGCGAGCGCGGCGCTGATCGAGAGCGGGAGGGTGCTCGGATGAGCGCCATCGCTGACACGCGGTTTGTCGATCGTTTTTGGGCAAAGGTTCAGCGCGGTGCAGACGTTGAATGTTGGTTGTGGTCCGGCTCTCACACGTCCGCTGGTTACGGAAACGTGAAACTCACGGGTGGCAATGAATACGCGCACCGGCTGGCTTTCATGCTGACGTTCGGCGAGATCACCGCCGGCATGTTCATCTGCCACCGCTGCGACAACCCGGGATGCGTCAACCCGGCACACCTGTTCGAAGGATCGCACGCAGAGAACATGCGAGACGCGGCCGTGAAAGGTCGGTTCGCGAACTCACGTAAGACATGCTGCGCTAAGGGCCACCCGCTCGTCGACGGCAATCTCGATCCATATCACCTGAAGCACGGCCGTCGCTGGTGCCTCACCTGCGAGCGCGAGCGCAACCGACTTCGTCAAGCGCGAGCGAGGGCAGCACGATGAGTATGGTTATCGATCCGACGGTCAGCGGTCAGCAGTGGTTCCAGTGGGCGGAGGGCGTGGAGGTTTCTCCGGGGATCTGGGTCGGGATCGATAATGACAAGTACCACCGCGGCCCGGGGATCTCGAAGTCCGGGCTGGATCTGATCGACACGTCCGGCGCGCTGTACTGGACGGCGAAGCAGCACCCGCGCGAGGAGACCGAGGCGATGTTCCTCGGCACGCTGCTGCACGCGCTGGTGCTTGAGCCGGACACCTTCAACCAGCGCTACATCGCTGCGCCGAAGGATGCTCCGCGCAAGCCCAGCGACCGGGAGCGCTATGCGAAGAAGCCGAGTCCGGAGACGCTGCAACGCGTCGCATGGTGGGACGAGTTTGAGCAGCAGGCCGCCGGGCGTGTCGTGGTGCCGAACGACGACGGCGACACCATCTGGAAGCGTGACGTCTGGTCGACGATTCACTACATGCGTGACGCGATCATGGCGCACCCGGAGGCCGCCATCTTCCTCGAGCCGTCGGACATCGTGAGCGAGCTCTCTCACTTCTGGATCGACCCTGACACGCGGCGGCTGTGCAAGTGCCGGCACGACGCTTGGAACGGCCCCAACCGGATGATAGTCGACCTGAAGTCTGCCCGAGACGCGACGCTCAGTGGCTTTCAGCGCGCGGTGCACGATCACCGCTACGACGTGCAGGCCGCCTGGTACACGGACGGCACGCGCCGCTGCGGGCAGATTGTGGAGTCGATGATCTTCATCGCTTGCGAGAAGCAGCCGCCCTACCACGTTGCGGCCTATGAGATCGACCCCAACTGGGTGCGCGAAGGCCGGATCAAGTATCAACGGAATCTGATGGCCTATGACCAGATGCTTCGGGAACAGCAGTGGCCGGGGTTGCCTGATGTCACTCGCATACTCCCGCAGCCGTCATATGCTCGCTTCAATCCGGTGTCCTGACATGCGCTACTGCACGATCGATGACTGCGCGAAGCGCGAGGCAGCCAAAGGCATGTGCGCGATGCACTATGCGCGCGCAGCGAAGCATGGGGATCCGCGCGTCGTGACGAAGCGGCCGCCGGGCGCAGGAACCATCAACGCTGGCGGCTATCGTGAGTTCGGCGTGCGTCGCAATGGCAGGAAAGTGAAGCGCCGCGAGCACGTTGAAATTGCTGAGCGGGCGCTGGGCAAGTCTTTGCCGGCTGGCGTGGTCGTTCACCACGTCGACGGGAACCGGCTGAACAACGAGCCTGGAAACCTGCTGGTGTGTTCGTCGGCATATCACAGCCTGATCCATAAGCGTATGCGCGCAGTCGCCGCGTGCGGGCATGCGGACTGGATTAAGTGCCACCACTGCAAGGCCTATTCACCGCCCGACACGCTTCGGGTTTATCAGAAAACCGCTATCCATCCTGGATGCGTTGACGCGGCGAACAGCCGTAGAAACCGGAGAACCACACCATGAGTGCACTCGAAGAAGACGTTCGCCAACTGACCGAGATCGACAGCGGCGCTCTCGCGATGCTGAACAGCAGCGAGATCAATCAGCAGATCGCGACGGCCCACAAGTACCCCCGGAATATCACGCGATTCCGCGATGAGGTCTTCAGCCTCGCGACGCTGAACGAGTCGGTGGCCGAGTCCTGCGTATATGCACTGCCGCGGAAGCAGGACGGCAAGCGGATCACGATCTACGGTCCTTCGGTGCGGTTCGCCGAGATCCTGGCGCACTCGTGGCGTAACTGTCGGCTGGGCGCCCGCCCGGTCGACATGAGCGGCGACTACGTGACGGCCCAGGGGGTCTATCACGACCTTGAAACGAACGTCTACATCGCGTTCGAGACGAAGCGTCGCATCACCGACAAGAACGGCAATCGCTACGGGGCGGACATGATCACGATGACCGCCAACGCTGCTGCTGCGATCGCGCTGCGCAATGCGATCCTGCGCGGCATCCCGAAGGCGATTTGGGAAGACGCCTACGAGGAGGCCCGCAAGGTGATCATGGGCAACGCGAAGACCCTGGCGACGCGCCGCGCGGAGGCGCTGAAGTTCGTCGCGAAGTACGGGCTCGATGAATCTCAGGTGTGCGAACTGCTGGGCGTGCCCGGCTCCGGCGACATCGACCTCGAGGAGCTGGCAACGCTGCGCGGGATCTGCACGTCGCTGAAGGAAGGCGTGACGACTGTCGAGCAGTTGCTGCGCGAAGTGCGTGGCGAGGCAGAGCCGCCGAAGATCGAGACGTCCGGAGCCAGCGCCAAGGCGCGCGAGCGGGCGCAGGGCAAAGGGAAGCCCGAGGACGCACCGAAGGGCGACCAGGCGCCGACACAACCCGCCAGCGCGCGCGGCACGACCGCTGCGCAGGACGAACGCCCGCCGGCAGCGAAGGATGCGTCGAAGACCTACCCGCTCGACGACATGCTCCTGATGGCCACGGAGGCCGAGTCGGTCGGACAGTTGCAGTACGTGCAGGACCTGTCACGCGCTCACCTGACGCCGGACGAAGCCGCGCAGCTGGACGAAGCGATCGAAGGCGCGCGCCGCCGGTTCGCCGAGCCGAAGTAACACCACGCCCCGCGGCATCCGTCGCGGGGTTCATCTGAATCTCATTTGAATCCCAGGAGGGATCATGGCAGAGCTTTCGAAGTTGAGCGCGACCGACATGCACCAGGTCCTACGCCGCACGCCGAAGTATGTCCGCGCGCTCCTCGAGCAGAACAGCGCGCGCGCGTTCCTGGCCGGCGGCTACATCCGCGCGCTGATCGCCGGCGAGCCGCCGAGCGACATCGACATCTTCGGGCCCGATAAGGAAACGCTCGCGCGGTGGGCGAAGGACATCGTCGTCGAGGCGTCCGCCGTCGCGCGGCTTCATGAGACGACGAACGCGTTCACGGTCATCTTCAGCAACGGACGGAAGCCGCTGCAGTTCATCTACCGCTGGACCTACAGCGACGCGGAGCGGCTGGTCAACGAGTTCGATTTCACGATCGCGCGCGCCGCAATCTGGCACGACGGACTCACCTGGCAGAGCGCTTGCGACCCGCGCTTCTACCCCGATCTCGCCGCGCGCCGCTTGGTCTACTGCGCGCCGACGAGGGCAGAGGACGCCGGCGGATCGCTTATGCGCGTGCGGAAGTTCCTGTCGCGCGGATACCGCATCGCGCCTGAGTCACTGGGCGCCTGCGTCGCGCGGCTGATGATGGGAGTGCGTCTCGACAGGAACAACCTGCCGCTTGATGAGCCGTGGCTGGCGAAGGTTCTCACCGGCCTGCTCCGCGAGGTCGACCCGCTCACAATAATCGACGGCATAGAGCCGATCGACGAACCCAACTAGGAGGAATCCATGGCTGAACAGAACACTCGCGTCTACCACCTGACCGACGGCACGTCGCAATGGTTGGTGCGCGCCACCAACAAGGCACAGGCGATGTCGTTCATCGTGCGCCAGCGCATTCGATGCGAGGTCGCAGATCAGGAGACCCTGATTGCGCTCGTTTCGAAAAACTACAAGGTGCAGGACGCCACGGCGACCGCTGAAGCAGAGGCCGAAGCGGACGCCACACCAGAGGCTGCAGAAGCATGAACGCCACCCCTGTCTCACTGGCCTGCGCCAACTGCTTCTGGCACCAGAACAAGCGCGAGGGCGGCATCGGCGACTGCTGGCGCCATCCGCCCCAGGTCATCGTCCTGTTCGGCCAGAAGGCCGACCTTCAGCGCGCGCAGAACGGCATGGTGCAGCAGCCCGCAGGCGTCCGGCCGACGATGCAACCGCACGAGTTCTGCGGCGACTTCATGCCCCAGCCGGACGCGATGCCGATGCAGATCAAGCCTGAGCCCGTCGCAGGAGGCGCGCACTGATGGCGCGCGAGACCCAGGCCTGCAGGGCATGCGGGAAGCCGCTGGTGTTCATGCGGACCACCAAGGGCACGTCGATGCCGGTCGACGCGGACAGCGTGCCAGCGGACGCGGACTATGGACTGTTCGAGCCCGGCAAGCATGTGTCGCACTTCAGCACATGCCCCAACGCTGACCAGTTCCGGAAGCCGCGCAAGAGCAAGCGACGCAACTGATCAATGCCCCGCCACGGCTGAATAACCTCACTTTCGGGTGACGTCGTTCTAAGGGGGCCGTAGGCGGGGCTCCTTTCCACGAGGACATCATGGCTAAGCACAACAGTAAGACGCCCGTGAACGAGCGCGACGAGTGGCGCACGCCGCCGTGGCTGTTCGGGTGGCTCAACGCGCGATTCTCGTTCGATGTGGATCTCGCTGCCGACGAGACGAACGCTCTTTGCGCCTTCTACTGCACGGCTGAGTCCGACGCACTTGTGAGGCCCTGGCATGGCGTTTGGTCGCGGGGTTTCCTGAACCCGCCCTACTCCAACATCGATCCGTGGGTCGACAAGGCCATCCTCGAGCAGCAGCACGGATTCCTGACGGTGATGGTGTTCCCGTCGCCAAACGGCGAGGAGCGCTTCGGTCAGGTGTTCAGCCATGCCAGCGAGATCATCGACATCGTCGGGCGGGTGCATTTCATCCGGCCGGACGGCACCGAATGCAAGCAGAACACGCGCGGCACCAGCGTCTACATCTTCGACCCGGCCCGACGAGGCGCGACGGCTCAACGGTGGTGGGTGATGAGGGACGAGTTGATCCGGCAGTACGGAGGAAAGGCGGCATGAAAAAGGGTTTCTTCATGGTCTGGCGCGAGGGCGGCGGCGTGCCTACGTATCAGCACGAATCGCTGGACTCGGCGAAGAAGGAAGCGGCGCGGCTGTGCCGTCTGCACGGTGGCACGTTCCACGTCCTGAAGTCCGAAGGGACGATCCAGAAGATCGATGTCTCGTGGGAACGCCACGAGCACGACGCCGACTTCGACATCCCATTCTAGGAGCGCGTGATGAGCCTACCCTACGAGATCGAATTCGACGCCGCCATCGACGCAGCGCGGGGAGGGTGAGGGATGGGCGAGCACACTCCTGGACCGTGGCGCTATCGCGAATGGGGAGGCTTAATCGTGGGGGGCGGGACGGGCTCCGACGAAGTGCTGATTTGCACTATGGCAACTAACACCCGGCACGACGAGGGCCGGCACAATCACGCACTGATACTTGCCGCCCCGACCATGCAAGCCCGCATCGCCGAGCTGGAGGCCAGCAACGCCGCGCTGCGAGGGGCGATTGAACGGGCGCCCCATGCGGACTTCTGCCTTGGCAGCAGTTTCCGAATGGCAGACGGAACGCGAGCCGACCTGTGCAACTGCTGGAAAGCTGCCGCGCTCAAGGAGGCCCCATGACGCGCGACGAACAGATAGAGGCGATGTGGGAGGCATTCGACAAGGTTGCCAATTCTGGCATGTGGACGCGCAAAGCCGCGATGCAGGCGGTTCTCGACGCCGCCGACGTGGAGGGGATGGTGAGGCTAGGCGCGCAGATGGCGCGCGACTTCCATGCTGAGTCTATTGACGCAATCGTGCAATCGGTGATGGAGGGCGGGCAGTGAGCGAGCGAGCAACGCTTGGCCGTGACGACTTCGCAGCTATCTCCGCGTTCCGGTACGCGCTTGGGCGGATGACTTACATAGTCGGCGACACGGTGGATTGGCTTATTGAGTCATGGCCTCTGCTGAGTGAGCACGCCCGCACGATTATCGCTCGCGATCTGAAGGAAGAGATTGAGCGGGACGACTTGGCGCGGGCCGAGGGCTGGGATTGGAAGCCGCTGGGCTGGGACTTCGACCGCGAATACTGGCTACGTCTGCGCGACCACATAGGAGCCTGATCGCATGTCCAGTACCGAGCAGGATGGCGCGCAGGGCTACAATCCCCCTCGCCGGGGTGGGCGTCTCCGAGGAGATCGACCCATGCCTGAATACCATCTGATCAAAGACATCATCACCCCGTTTATGCGTGCGAGCAGAGCCTGGAAGAAGCTGTCGACGCAGAAGACGCAGGCCAGCGACGTGAAGTCGCTCGAGCGGATCTTTGCCGCGCACTACGTGACCCATCAGCCCCGCGATCTGTGCCAGCACCGCAAGATTGTCACGGGCGAGATAGTGTCGCAGTACCGCGAGCGGAGGAAGCTTGAGGGCATCGCGCCGTCGACCATTGCCCGGGAGCTCTCCCTGGCGTCGGCTGCGTGCAAGTGGGCCATCAGCGAGCTTAACCTGGACATTCCGAACCCGTTTCAGGGTCGCTTGATGTCGCGGGTAGACCGCAAGAGGATCCGGCCGCGGTCGAGGATTCTGGACGAAGGCGAGGAGTCTCGTCTGTTGATCGCGCTGCCGCAGCCGGCCCGTGACCTGATGTTGCTGTACCTCGAGACAGCGATGCGCGTCGGGGAAGCGCTCAACCTGCGCCACGACCAGTGCGACCTGGTGAAAGGCACGATCGCCTTCGCGCCAGACGAGCACAAGTCGGGGACGTTCGCTGAGATCGCCCTGACGCCGCAGGCCATCGAGATCATCAAGCGTCAGCCGCGGGTGCCTGGCTCGCCCTACGTGTTCAACCGCGAAGGGACCGCCGTGACGTCGTCATGGTGGCGGGAGCGCTGGGAGGCTGCGCGCGAGATCGTGGGCTGCCCGGACCTGCAGGCTCGTGACCTTCGACGGACCGCTCTGACACGGTGGCGCCGTCGTTACGGGATCGAAGCTGCGCAGGCGCAGGCGCGGCACGCGGACAGAAAAACGACCGAGTATGTGTACGCTCGGTCGTCAGTGGAAATTGCACTGGAAGCGTTGAGATCGACGGGCAAATCGTAGCGCATAACGCGCCCCAGTTTTGCCTTTCGGTTTGTGTGATAAGTGACTGATAAGACGGCTATTCCGACCCACCGCATTAGCTAGTGAGTTTGTAGTAATCGCCACCACAACAACGAATTAGACGCCACCCCGGCAACCGGTTTCGTCACTCGTCAGGCGTCAGTTCTCCTGGGCCGAAGCCCAGCTGACCCAGCACCGCCAGCGTCTTGCGGTTCCGGATGTCGGACCGCCAGATCGACATCAGCCGGCGCAGGTCGCCGGGGTTCATCGTGGCCTTGGCCAGCATCCGATCTGCCGTCGCACGATTCAGCATCGCCAGGCTGGTGAACACGCGCGCCTCCTTCGAGATCACGCCGAACTTCGCCCGCACGAGCAGCTTCCCGACCTCCGACCAGCCCGACGTGTTCGACCGGTTCGGGAACGTCGTTTCACGCGCGGCGGCGCTCAGAGCTCGCTCGAGGGTCATCAGGTCCCCGGCGTAGCGGTCGCCGAACATCGCCTTGACGACGTTCAGTTGGCCCTTGTCGCTGCCGTCAGCCTTGCCGTAGAGGAACGTCCGGAGCCCGCGCGCGGAGACGATCGACTCCATCGACGTCGGGTGTCGGGCGGTCATCACGCGCTCGCGCATGTCGCGCAGGTAGTGCGCCTGAAACGACCGACGGACGTCGGGGGTCTTGCCCAGCAGCTTGACCAGGTCGCGCGCTTTGTAGCCGTCCAGGTCGCCGCGGACGAGTTGCAGGAGCGCGCCCGGGTTCTCGAGTGACGTCAGCTTGGCATTGAACGACTTGTTCAGTCCGTCCAGCACTTCCTTCGTCCGCGCCTCGCGCGCTTGCAGCATCCGCTCGAAGCCTTCGGCGCGGCCGATCTGGCGCATTTCCTCGGCCGTGAACAGAGGTTCACCGGCGTTGGTAGGCTGCCGCAGGCCCAGCCCCCCCAGCGCGCGGCGCTCCTCCGGGGCGACACCGGAGAACGTCAGGCGCAGCTGTTCGGAGTGGTTCGCCAGCCATTCGGCATGGCGCGCGCGGTCGACACGGCCATCGCGGACCACGTAGTTCCGCCAGTCGTCAGCGATGGCCCCGCGGAAGGCGCTTATGGCCTGCGGGTCGTTCTTGATGAGGTCCATGAACTCCCGGGTCGCCGTCAGGCCGTAGCCGCCGCGCGGGCCGCTGGCGGGGAACACGGTGCGGAACGCCTCCTCGCTCGCGAAGGTGAACCGGCCGCCGGGCCCGCCGTCGCGCTGCAGAATCTTCCCGACGACGCCCTCGTTCAGCCGCTGCTTCTCCCGGCGGTACCACGATACGAAGTCCCGGTACATCGGGCCGAGCTCTGTCTGGTTCGCCGACTCGTAGAGGTCCTTCTCCATGGCGCTGACGATCTTCTTCATCGCGCCGACGTCCATGTCCGCCCCGCCGCCTTCGCGCAGCACTTCCTTGAGGCGCGAGATCGTGTCCCACGACTGGGCGAACGACAGCTTGGCCTCCGGGTCGTAGAGGCGATTCAGCACCGCCTCGCCTTCCTCGTTGACGTGCGTCTTCGGGCTGATCATCTGGCGCTTCTTCGCGTCCCGCTTCAGCGCCGGGATGATGATGTTGCGCGCGCGATCCGACAGCTGGCCCCAGGCCTCGGCCGCATTCGTGTTCGCGATGAACTTCGCGCCGCCCGCCATCGTGCGGATGTTGCCGGCCAGTGCGTCCGCCCGCTGGACGAACGTCCCGTATTCGACGTCGCCGACGTTCCGCGCCACGTCGCCGATCTGGTACATCGGGAAGCGCTCCACGTCGTTCAGCGCGTTCGACGCGTCCGCCTCGTAGCGCTGCAGCGGCTCGGTCGCGCGGTCCTGCTCGTACTTCAGGCGGGTGCGCGCCATCTGTTGCACGGCCTCGAACGTCGTCGTCGCGTCCATCGAGCCCGGCGTGAACGGCTTGGCGATCGTCTCGTAGAATTGCCGGGCGGCCTGCTGCCGCTCCTCGTCGAACTCTCCGAAGCGCGCTTGGTAGCGGCTGTTGCGCTTCATGGCGTCTTCGAAGGCGAGCAGATCGGCGTCGCCGGTGGCCTCCCCCAGCGTCAGGGCGAAGCGGCGATTCTCGGGCTCCTGCGTGCGCAGGGCAGGGGGAAGATCGGCATTGCGGGCACCAATTCGCATGCGCTCGGCGGCCACGACGCGATTGATCTGGTCCTGCAGGTCGGCGGCCTCCTCGAGAGACACGCCCAAGCGCTCGCCGGCCTTGGCCGCGTACTTCACGGCGTCGCCGCGGAACGCGTTGATCATGAACTGGGTGAACTGTAGGCCTTTCTCGGCAGCGGCCCCGGTGACTGCGGACAGGCCGGCGGTGCGCAGCGCCGAGACGAACGCGTCGTTCGCAGTCATGTCCTGGTTGATGCCGAGCGCAGAGCCGAGCGAGAGACGGGCCACCTCGCCGATGAAGGCGCCAGCAGAGCCTCCAGCCCAGGCGACGGAGGGGGACTTGCCCGCCAGCGCGCCGAGCGCGCCGCCCGCAAGCTCCGGCACCATGACGATCGACCCGCCTGCGGCGCCCTTGATCGTCTGCAGGAGGGACTTGTTCGGCGGATCGGCCAGGGCGAAGCGCTGCGTGTCGGGGTCCAGGTATTCGATCGCGCCAGTGCCGGCGCCGATCTCAACTGGCACCGGCCGACCGTACTCGGAAGTCAGGGCGAGTTCGTAGGCCTTGCGCCTGTCCTCGTCGCTGAACGCCAGCGAAGCGAGGGCATGGCCGGACGGCGCCGGCTTGTCATAGAGCACCCCGGCAGCTGCGGCGCGCTGCTCGAGCTCTGAGGGGCCTTCCGGCTCCGTCGCTGGCATCAGGGGGGTGCGGAAGCGGGCGTCGGTGGCCTGCGCCTGGAACTTCGACGCCGGCGTCACCTCGGGCACTTCGAGCGGTGCGGTCTTGACGTCGGTTCCGCGGAACTGGACCGAGGCGGGCTGTTGGGATCGCGGAGTGGCGAGCGCTTCTTCGATGAGGGTGTCGAGATCCGTGCCGCCGTCCGCCGCCGGTGCCGCCGCAGGAGCGGGCGCCGCGGGCGTGGCAGGTTTCTCTGCCGGCTTCTCCTTTGCCCGCAGCGCGTCGGCGATGAGGTTGTCGAGATCGCTCACTTGCGGGCCTTCGAGCGCAGCGACTGAAGGTGCCTGAGCGCGCGCGGAGTGAGCGCCTGAATCTCCTCGGGGGTGATGGTCTCGCCTGCGTCAGCGCGGCGCTGAATGGTCTCAGCGGCCTGCACGTCGGGCAGGCGGGACGGGATGTCGGCGCCGACGAGAGTCTTCGTCTGCGTCCGGAGATTGTTGTCGGCCTGCAGTTCCGCCGAGTCCAGCAGGTTGAGCAGGATGTCCGGGCTCGAATTGCCGGCGCCCAGGGCCTTTGCGGAGTTCCGCACGTCGGCGTCGGACAGGCGGCCGTTCTCGTCCATGCCCTTGGCGTTCATGTAGGCCAGGGAGATGGCCAGCTGCTTCATGAGGGCGTTGTCGATCCCGTTGGATTTCCAGATCTGCTCGAAGCGCCCGACCTCGCGGTCCACGTCGATCTTCAGGCCGGTGGACTTGCCCAGCGCCTCCACTTCGGCCTTGATGTTCGTGGCCAAGCCGCCCAGCGCCGCGACGCGGGTGTTCGCTTCGGGGTTCTGTTCGACGATGGTCCGCATCTGGCCGATGACCTTCGATACGTTCGTCGCCGCGGACTCTGCGCCCTGCAGTTGCTTGATCTGCGCGTCGGTCAGATCCGTGGACCAGCCTTTCGCCGTAGCGTCCGCCTTGGTCGTGGTCGGATCTACGCCAGTGAGCCGCGCCAGGTACGGATCGATCGGCACGGCCTGGCCGGCTTCGTACTTCGTCAGTTCCTTGTTGATCGCGGCGGCGTCCGCTTCGGTGCGGCCGGTGACCAGCGGGCGGAATCCCTGCGCGGCGAGTTCGTTTCGGCGGCCCTGCGGCTCGCGGATGATCGTGCCGTCCTGGCCAATGTAGCTGATGATCTTCGCGGCCTCGCGCGCGGCGGTCTCTGCCCCGGCGACAGCGGCAGGGTCCTTCGCGTACTTCTGGTCGAGTTCCTTGCCGGCCTCGGCGTCGAGATCCTTGGTCGTCTTGAAGCCCAACGGGCGCAGGTTGGATTGCAGTTCCGGCGAGCGCGCGATCGTGTTGACGTGCGACTCGGTCAGGCCGAGCGCATCGCGGAACTGGGGATCCATCAGGTCGGACAAGGTGAGCCCGTCCTTCGTCATCTGGTCCCACAGGGCCTTGGTCTCCGGCGACTGCATCATCAGGTCGCGACCGCGCTCGAGCGCCGACACGATCTCCGGCGCGTTGCGGGCATCGGAAGCGTCGTTCAGCTGCTTCATGAACGCTGGGTTCTGCGCGAGCTTCAGCGCCTCATCGACGCTGCCACCAATCGCGATCAGGGTCTTGCCGTGCTCGCCCAGTGCCTTCAGCTGCTCCTCGGTCGCCTGCGGCTGCATTGCGGCCTGCGCCAGCGTCTCGGTGAATCCCGGAAGCAGGTGCTCGTACATCTGGCCGTACTGCTTGGCCACGGCCTCGCGCTGCGCCGCCGGCGTGTTCTTCAAGAGCTCCATGCCCTTCGTCATTGCGCTGACGCCGACGTCCATGCGCTTCAGCTCGAGGAGTTCCTGCTCCTGACGCTGCGCCAGCAGTTCCTGCGTGAACGACGGTCGGCCAGCGACGCCGCGGCCGAAGTCCTGCAGGAGCGCGCCGATCTTCTGCGTCGTCGACAGGTTGGCCAGGGGCGCCGCCGCGCGTGGCCCGGGTGTGCCGATGACGTCCAACTGCGGCGCGCGCGCAGGGGCTGCCGGCGCCGGTGCCGGCATGGGTTCAGGGGCAAAGCCGAGTCCTGCCATATCAGAACACTCCGAGGTTCCCGAGGTTGCTCATCACGCCACCACCGCCAGCGCCAGCACCAGCGCCAGCGAAACCCAAGCCGGTGATTCCCAATGAAGCGCCCCCAGTCATGACCGCGCCGATACCGCTCGCCAGCGAACCAGCCGCACTCAAGAAGTCCGTGAAGCCGCCGCCCTTGGTCTTCTGTGTCTGCGTCGCAGATCCCAGCCGCAATTGCTGCAGGCCCTGCAGCGTCGACGCATTCGGTCCGATGGTGGCGACGTTCGTGCCGAGCGCGCCGGTGCCGGTGATCAGCGCCATGCGGTTTGCGAAGGCCTGCTGCCGCAGGTTCTCGATCATCTGCATGGTCGACTGGCCAAGCGTCTGCTGGGCCTGCGTGCGCTCTGCCTGGAACTGGCCAGCGGTCAGCGGGTATTGCAGCTTCTGCGCCGCCTCGTTCGCCCGGATGGTGCTGATCAGCTGTGACGCCTGGCGCGACGACTCGTTGATGACCCGACCGCCGACGTCGAGGATCGGCGTGTCCTCCGGACGCAGGCCGCGGCCGATGGCGGTCTCCTGCGCGAGCGTGCGCAGCGACTCGTCCCTGAAGCGGCCGATGTCCGACAGGCCGGCTTCGATCGACGCGTTCGCGTTCTGCGAGATCAGCGCGTCCTGCTCGGGTGTCAGGCGGACCCCCTGCAGGATCGCGTCGAGTTCGCTCCCGAGCAGCTTCGACTGTGCGTTGATCTGCTGCCCGGCGAAGTCCAGCGTTTCGCCGGAAATCTGCTGCTGCTGCGGCAGGAACCGGTTGATCTGTGCGGTGAGCTCCGGCAGGACGCGCGCGAACACGTCCGCCGTGAAGTCGCCGACGTTGTTCAGGTTCTTCAGCTGCTCGGCGGCCAGAGTCAGCTGCTGGGCGACCAGTTGCCGTTCCTCTGGCGTCGCCGGCGCGAGCTTCGTCGTCGTGGTCGTCTTCTTGGAACCGCCGAACAGGCCGCTCATGCCAACCTCCGAATCATCATCATGCCGTCGGCAATGGGGACCCAGCCGCGGCGCTCGAGGACGACAGGCCAGCCGTCCGGATCGTCGGGGACGACAGAGATCATCGCCCCGACCCCTGCCATGCGCAACAGCATGGTGACCTGGTCGATCAGCATGCTCGTCGCCTCGGCGCGCTCACGGTGCGACAGGGAGTCGTCCAGCACCATGAAATCGACCCGCCCGATGGGTCGGCCCGGCAGTACCTGGATGCAGCCGACGACGGCATCGCCCTTCAGCACCACCAGCCACTGCCCGCCCAGGTTCGTCCAGTCCAGATGCTCGAGTCCTTCCAGGCGATCGGCCTTCACGAGACGCCGGATGGCGTCCCCGTGGTGCGGCTGGGCGACCTGCAGAAGCATCAGCGCAGACGCTCCGCATGGCGCACCAGGTAGTCCGGGGCGTCCTTCTCGGCGGCCAGCTGCTTCGCGAGGTGGTTCAGGACCCAGCGATCCGACATCAACTGGTCGAGCTCGCGCGTTGTCGTCTCCGGCGCAGGCGGTTCGACCGGCAGATCAGACGCCAGCACGAACTCATCGCCGCGCGCGGCCAGTTCTTCGACGATCTGCTCGGCCATCGGGGCGGGCTGACCCACCGTCAGACGGTGCGCTTCCTTCGCCGCCCTGAATGCCGCGACCGCATCCTCAAGCGACTTCTTGTCGCCGCCCCATTCACCCGGATAGACGATCCGCATGATCATTTCCTCAATGCTTGATGGCGAACTTAACGACGGCCGATGGCTGGAACATGTTGAGCCCGGTGGAACCGCCAGAGCCCGTCGTCCCACCGCTGCCGGTGAAGGTGTGGGAGTGGCCATTGGATGCCACGGTGAACGCCGCGCCGCCGGCCGCTGCCGTCGGGCCAGAGGCCACCGTGTCGAGCGTGCCGGCCGGGGTGAACGAATGAGTGTGCGCGATGTTCACGGTCTCGTTGCCGCCCGTGCTGCCGACAGTGTTCGCCGGGCCAGCCGAGGCGACGCCACCAGATCCGACCATCGTCCGGCGCCGGAGATCCGGCACGCCGAACGTCGTCACGCCGTCGCCGGCGCCCCAGGTGGTTCCGATGGCCGAGAACAGGGCAGAGTAGGTCGCACGGCTGACGTTCGCGCCGTCGCAGTCGAGATAGCCGGTCGGCGCGCTGGCGCCGGCGTAGGCGATGATGGTGCCCACAGGCACGCCGTAGTCCCAGCCGAGATCGCCGGAGCCGTTGGTGACAAGTGCCTGCCCCGGGAGCCCGTCCGTCTCGGGGAACGAGATCAGCGCATCGCCGATCCGCACGGCGCCCGTGCCGGCGGCCTGGATGGCGAGGCCGACGTCCGTCGCGCCACCTGGCTTGATCAGCACGCGCGTCGCGAGCGGTTCGCTGACGTCGAGGCTCAGGCTGTTCTCGGTCAGCAGGCGAACCATGCCGGTGCCCCGGCCCTTCAGGCGCAGGTCGACGTTCGTCTCCCCGTGCGCGCTGATCAGGGGCCCGACGCCGGTCGCCGTTGCCTCGAGCGTGATCCCGTTGACCGGGCTCGCCACGTTGCCGTCGAAGATGAACGCGAGGAAGGACTGCAGCGTCAGGTTCAGCACGTCATCGGTGCCGGCAGCCAGGTTCGAGTCGGCGTCCGCATCGAGAATGATCGTCTTGCCGTCGACGTCGAGCGTGCCCGTCAGCGGCGAGATCAGCTGCAGCGCGTTGCTCGTGATCTGCGCGAAAGAGGCATTGAGGTCAGACGCCAAAAGAATTTCGCCAGCCACAAAAATCTTGTAGGGGCTGAGAGACATGTGATTACCCCGCTAACACCGCATCGCTCGGCGGCATGCCACGATGGATTCTGTTGTAGACCCTGCTATGGGGGATGCCGCGCTCCTTGCACCAATCCATGACGATCATCGACCTGCCGTCAATGACGGCGATGCGGTTGGACCGCTTGTTTCGATTCTGCTCTGCCATGGTCGCCCATCGACAATTGGACTTGCTGTAAGGCCCATCGTTGTCGATCCGCTCAAGCGTTAACCCCTCAGGTCTCTCGCCCATATCCGCGTGAAACTCCTCGAAGTCGAACCATCTACGATCAATTTCAATGCCACGATCGCAGTAATGCCTTGACATGGGTCGATTACGATTCCGGCATCGCTGGTGCATCTCGCGCCAGGACTTGTAGGCACCACTCCCGACGACCGATTGCCCGTGCGTCGTCGTCATGCTCAGAAGGTGCTCTCGCTTCGCGCACCCGCATGAGATCTGCGACCCGGACACGAGTGCCGCCTTTTGAATCACTTTCTCCACGCCGCAGTCACATCGGCATGCCCAACGCACGTTCCGGCACTTGCCGACCGAGTGGAATGCCAGCACTGTCAGGCGACCGAAGCGCTGGCCCGTTAAATCTCTGCGTCGTACAGCCATAGTGTCCTCCTAAGCGTCGAGCTCGCGGCCGAGTACGGTGAACGTCAGCGCATCACCTGTGCCAGTCTGGCACCCCAGCGTGCCGTCCGCGCCGATCTCGAGACCATCCTCGAACACAATTTCCGCCTTGTCGTTCGCGGCGACCGACTTGGCGTACAGCAGCGCGGTCGTCTGGTCCTTGGTAGTGCCATCGGCGTCAGCAAACAGGCTCGCATTGGCTGCGCTGCCGGTGGTGTTGCAGATGATGATCTTCGAGACGATGGCGCGGCGGTTCGCAGCCGGCGAATAGAGATCCGCGGCGCTGGTGTTCGCCGGGCGGGATTGCGCCAGGATGATGGAGCCGAAGTCGCGCGCGTCTGGCATCAGTCGTTCTCCGTTGACCAGCCGCCGGGCTCTGCGGACACGCCGAAGCCGTGCACCTCGACGTCTTCGCCGAGCGCCGAGTTCTGGATCTCGTACTGCACCTGTCGAAACTCGCCGGCCTGATCCGCCTCGAAAAACTTCTCTATCACGTTCGACTCAGAGAGCGTGCTGCTGTTCAGCGTGAAGTTGGGGCCGTCCACCATCCCGAGCGGATCGCCCGCCGACTGGTTGATGTCGTACTGCTGCGGCGCCTGGCCGTCACGGCGCACCAGAAATGCGATGTCGCCATTGTTCCGCGGACTGAACTGTAGATACCCCTCGCCAAGCGTCTTCTTGCTGAACGGATCGCCGTAGTCGAAGAACGGCGTGGAGGCGCGCATCGCGATCGGCGTCGATGTGTCGATGGAGCGCACTTCCTGCAGGAGACGACGGACGAAACCATCGTTCCCGCCGGCGAAGTAGATCCGCTTGTTCGAGTCTGCCGGGTCGATGCCGTCGGCAATGCACTCGCAGAGGTCTTCGTAGGCTGGCCAGTAGAACCAGCGCATGCCCTGGCCGCTGGCATCGGCGAAGCGGTAATCCATGCCGATGACGGCATTGTTCGTCGTGGCGCCATCGATCGGCAGGCTTATCAGCACGAAACCGACATCAGCGCCGGACGCCACCGACACCTGGCTGAGTCGGGTGAAGTTCGCGCGGCGCAGGAACTTCTGGATCGTGCGGCTCAATGCGATCTCGTTGAAGTCGCCATACGCCGCGGTCGCTTTGAGGCTGCGCACGGTCGCATCAAACGCCACGAAGCCGAGATCGTCGTTGAAGAAGAACAGGCTGTTCTGACTGGCCGCCCCGATCCGCTCGATCCAGCGCGTGCGGCGGTATCCGTCGGAGCCGGTCGGCGCGGTGCCGGCAATGCGGTGGATGCTGCCCTTGTACGGGCCCTTGAAGACGATGAGCTCGCCCTTGTACGACGCGATGGCCGTGATCCGATCGCCGTCGCTGGGGTCGACGTTGATGCGCCCCCAGCCCTCGCCAGTGGTGTTCTTCGGGTCGAGCAGCGGCGAGTAGTAGAGCGCCGAGGGGTTCGCGACGTCGCCGGCCGCCCACACGCGGTTGGCGTGCGTGCAACAGATGGTGAAGTTCGGCGGCGACCCGGGCAGGGGGCCAGCAGTCGAGCCGTCGTAATACTGCGGCGGATCGCCGCCCGTGATCCCGATGACCAGCACGTCCTCGAGCATGCAGAACGACGGCTGACCGCCGTCGGCGAGACCGGTGATGATGTCTGCGAAAACGCCGTCTGCGTCGTCGGCCTTGATCTTCTCGCCGATCGCGATGACGCGATGCTGGACCGGCGACCCTACGGAGCCCTGAAACCAGGCGTCGTAGAAGCCGTTGATGCGCGCGCCTGACTCGAGGGCCGAGGTGTTGACCTTGGTGCAGCCGGGCGCCTTGCGAAGCCCGCCGTCGAACTCATACACCAGGTTCTCGGCGCGGGTGAGATACGGCACGCGGACGAGGCCGACATTGTCGGGGCCGGCAAGCGTGCGCTGCGACAGGTCAGTCGACCAGCCCCCGTCGAAGATGTGGCGCAGCGGCGTGCGGCGGGAGGTCATTCCAGATTCTCATCGAACGCCGTGCCGAGAGTGTGCTTCCGGGTCCGACCGTTGCCGCGGTAGGGCGTGCGCGAACGGCGAACGTAGCCGCTCACGTTGGGCTGGAACTGCGGGCGCTGCGCGCCGACCTCCACGTCCCCGAGGAGACGTGTCACGCCGTCCACGTACTCGGCCTTCGCCTCCTGGCTGCGGCTGTCGTTCTTCTTGTCGCGGTACCAGTGCTCGAGCGCCTTCAGCACGATCAGGTGGCGCGCATAGAGCGGCACGATGGGCTCGTCGGTGTCGTTCACCAGCTGTGCCTGCTCGATGCCAGTAGCAGTGACGCCCAAGTTCGATGTCACGTAGGCGTAGGGGATGTAGCGCGCCTCCGACGGCGGGCGGTAGAGGCGCACGCGGCGCCGCGGCGTGGTGTCGCCAGCAAAGGCCTTGTCGAAGATCGCGCAGGCGATGACCGGCCCCGTCGTCGTGATCCGGGTGAAGCGGCGGCGAAACTCCCTGCGGTCAATGATGGGGATATCGCCCCGGCCGTCGAAGCGCGTCTTGTCCAGGGGCTTCAGGAAGTCGGACGCCAGGTCGTACTCGTCTTCGAAGTAGAGATAGCCGCCGCCGCTCAGCGTCGGGCCCCGGTAGACGTCTGTCAGGGTCAGGGCGAGATTCGAAGCCACGGACAGGACCTCATAAACCGTCTCGTCGCCGCCGAACACGATCTTGCCGCCAGCCCGCACGTTGCGCGCGCCGAATGCGTTCACGGTGTTCCACGCGGAACCAACGCCGACGACGCTCGTGGAGCCCTGCGCAACGCTCACCGTGCCCGTCTGATAGCTGGGCTGGGTCAGAAGCCGCGCGCTGCGCTCGGCCCACGGGAAGCGCTCACCGTTGCCCAGGTGCATGTCGTAGAGGCCGGTGTTGATGAACTCTTTGGCTTGAGTCGCGTTGATGGTCTGGTTAGAGTCCACCCGCGCACGCCGAAGGAGCGAGTTCCACAGATCGCTGAAATCTGCAGGCTGCGTGGTATTACTCACTTTTCTTGCCCCGCTTCGCCGATGCCATTCTTTCAATCATTTTCGCGCGCCATGTCGGATCAGCCCAACGCTCTCGATTAGCAGCGGCGATCCTCGCTTTATGCTCATCCGAGAAAACCATCCGCTTCCCCCGATTCGAAGATCCGCACTTGAATCGCGTTTCGGCGCTTGGGTTTGAGAGTCCATCGCCACCCTCGGTGGCGTTAGTCAGCGCGCAGCCTGCGCCTCTGGCAAAACGAATCCAGAATCTCTCGCGCTCCTGCCATTCTTCGTGACTGACTCCCCTATCCAGCGTTACGAGTGCCGGCTTAGCCCCGTTCCGAAGCAGGCTCTTGATCCAGTTGTTCCTGTGCGATTTGCGGCGAAGCTGGGAGTCGCACAAATGCAGATAGTATCGACGCACAGGATCTTCCGCCTTTCCGATGTAGCGAAGCTCTAGGTCCACCGGATCGCACAGCCCATAGATTACGAAGTCGGCTTCCTGCCCCTCGGACGCTTGGGCGCACACGCGGATCATGTCGTTGATCGGTGGCGCATTCGTAAAGTTGACAACGGCTACCATGGGACCCTCCGCTTGGCCACCGTGGCATTGATCGACTGGTTCGAGTCGACGCGAGCGCGGGACATCAGGTCGCCGGTAAGGTCAGAAAAAGTGGAGGGCTGGGTGGTCATCAGTCCCCTGCCCTGCGCTGCCAGGCGCCAATGTCGGGCGGCACGCGGGCACGCCGGCCACCGAAATCATATGGAACACAACCTGTAGTGTAGACACACGTACCAGCTCCGCGAAGAGGGGAATCGTGACGCAGCTTGAAGCCCTCCGCCGTGGTGGGGCTTGGGCCACCGACGAAGAGGGGATCGCCCACCACTTCCCCGACGTTGCTGTCCGCCACAATCGCGTTCGCGACGTTGCAATTTTGCACAGCGACAGTCAAAGCCCCTGCCGCTGTCTTATTTTTCTCGATGTCGTTAGCGTTGGTGTTTCTGCTGATGCAATTGATCACTTCGCCAGTGCAGGAATAAGTTGCATCATTATTTTCTACCGCGATACCGGCGCATGATCCGTTCGTGGTATTTCCCACTACGGTGCAGTTAATGATCTTGATCGTCTTATTACGCACCGCGGCGTTGTTGCGCGCGTAGATGCCTATCCCATTGAGCGCAATTGCTCCCTCAAATGGTTTGTTATAACACGCAATGGCTCTGCGCACCTCGAAGTCGCCATAACCGCCGCTGTAGATCACGCCAGCTTCTGATTCGTTGTGCATCGCTAGCACTCGCGAGTACACGCCACCCGCACCGTTCGAGGAGAAAAGCGCCGCACCTGAACGTGATCGGCAATACATTGCAGACACGTTTTGCGCGACACCTATGGCCGAAGGGCCGTTGAAATATATCTGCCCGCCATCCCGCCCGCCTGTGTCGTAGTATATGCAGTGCCGGCTGTGCAGCCCGTCCACGGTATAGGGACCAGACAGGTAAAATCCCCATCCTTGCGATTCGATTGGGTTATCCAGCGATCCGATCACTACTCTCTCAAACAAAAATTCGTTGATTCTTACCGTCTGCGCAGACGATGGCGTAAGGAAAAAGCAGCGGACATACGCGGCAGCGCTGGCCCCCTGAACCGACACATCCCTGACCCGACAGCGCGTAAATTCGAAAGTCTGTGCGTTCTCCGGCAGGATTCCAAACGCGGAAGCCATCGCGGCTGTTGCTAAATACGCGCTATCCCGCCAAACACAATCGACGAACGTAAACGAATGTCCAGTGCCCCCCAAGCGAAACCACGGGCCGGTACCCGCCGAGATGTGATTGATGCCGACCACAGCGCACTGATCGAAAAGCACGGAGCACGAGGCGGGAGCGCCCTGGACGGAAAGAACGGATGCGTTAAGCCCGCCCAGGAAGCCATCAATGCTCATCGGCCCAAAGGTGCACCGCGTGAACGTGATTGCTGAATGCCCTGTGCCAGCGAAAGCAAGCAACGCAGTCGTTGCAGCGGCCGACATGGGCACGGCACGCGTAAAGACGATGTCCGAAGCCGCGAAGGTCTGCGCGGCTGTGGGCGCGGAATTGATCAACGGAGCCGTGGCCGAGTTCATCGACCACATTGCCGGTGTCGACGAAGCGCCGCGCTTCTCGATGCTGAGCGATGTCAGGCTGGCGAACGACACGGTACCTACGGTCGTGGTCTCCGTAATGGTTTCGTCGTTCATGACGATCTGTGTATCGCCAATCCATACACCCACCGAAGCGGACACCCTGGGATAGCAATTAGCGTCCGACCAGTCGCCCGGCGTCGATTCGCCGGATACACGCGTCCCCGAGGATTTTACGTAGACCAAGGGCATTTAACCGCCTCCATTTTTTCTTTGCGTCGATCCGCCTGCGACAGCGGGAACAGCGCGGCGAGGAAAAGGACGAGGCGCATCAATCCCCCGACGTATCGAAGCGACCGTAGCACTGCATTGTTGCAGCCGCGCCGGTGGTCGCTTCCTAGCCTGCCGCCGGCGGCGATGATGGCGAGGATGAGGGTGAGGGGACGGATCACGGCGTGAACCTGCCGATCGCGATCACACTGACGCCGGCTCCGGTCGTCACCTTCCACGCACCGCTTGTGCTCACGATGTTCAGTTCGATCACGTAGGTACCCACACCGCCGCCAGGACTGTTCGGCAGCACGGTGATCGCCGGTCCGCTGCCATCCTTGATCTGCACCTGCGCAGTGGCGGCCGTCGCGACGACAATGATCAGCCTGTGCAGGAAGTCGCCCACGGCGCCCGTGACGCCGAGCACCTGATCGGTCTGCCCAGCCGCGACGGTCTCGTAGTCGAATTGGCCCTGCTCGACGACGGCCACGCCGTTCGCGCTGTCGATGTGATCGACACCATTCGTCGAGTAAACATGCGCAGCGCCGTTGGTGCCCTTCTGGTTTGACGGAAGCCCGCTTGAATTGTCCTCGAGAAGATGCACGGTCGGCGTGTAGGTGCTGAACCGAGAACGGAACTTCGTAACGAGATCGGAAATGGCCATGAAGCGGAGCTCCTTATTGCCTGAGTGAAAACGGGGGCACTTGGCCCCCGTTGTTTCGGCCTTGCGCTATCGGTAAGGGATCACGCGTCGGTGCTGGTCGTCGTGTTGATGTCCATCGCCTGCTCGCCGTCAAGGTTCACGACCTTGATCGGTCCGAAAAGTCGCCACGTCGCACCCGTGATTGCCTCCGTGATGTTGGCGGCGTTATCTGCGATAGACAGGTACAGGTTCGGACCGATTCTGCCGGTGGACCCTGTCACGCTGTCGACAATGCAAATGTCGCCGGTGTTACGGTTGCGAATGTACCCATCGTGGATATTGATGTTCGCGGACGCCGAATTGTGGAAGACGATCCCGCCAACGGAAAAGTTTCCGTCGATCCAGAAATTCCGGAGAACCAGGTGATTGACGGCCATGGCCTGTATTGCGCGCCCCCCGCCAGCCGCATTCGACCCCCGATAGACGAATCCGTCCACCAGCACACGGTCGGCGCCTGGGGCCAGATTGAGGAAGTTCCATGCCTCGCCGGTCACGTCGCGGTATTCGATGTCGATCAGCGCCGCATCGTCTGCGGCTGACGTGAGGTCAAGCGGGCTTTGCAGGCTGTCGATTCCCCCAGTGAACAGGAAGTTGTGCATCAGCACATTTGCCGCGGCGATCTTGATTTCCGCGTCGATCGACGTCGTGAATTTGAAAGTGGGCCGCCCGCTACCGCGACCGAGGCCGATCAGCGAAACGCCGGCAACGTCGATCACGACGTTATTCGCCGACGTGATCGTTTCGACATGTCCGGGCCCACAAACGATGTGGTCGCCATTGTTCGGGGAGCATTTTGCCAGCGCTGCCGAGAGCGATCGGAGCGGTCGATCCGGTTGTTCGCCCATGTTCCCGTCGGACGCGTTGCCATGGGAATTGTTGACGAACAGAACCTTGCCCGTGGTGAGGATCGGGCCGGAGCCGATCAGCGGGATGCCGAAGCTCGAGACGCCCTGCGGGTAGTTGGTCAGCGGCATTGCGGGTCTCCGTTACTTCTTGGCCCCGCCGTCTTTGGCCGGCTGGGCAGTGGAACCGATTTCAAGGAGGCGATCGACGGCGGCCTTCGCAGCCGCGGCGGCGATCTGGATGTCGCGCTCGAGCATCGCGGCCTTGTCCTCGTCGCTCATGACGTTGCGCACGGCGATGGGGCCTTGGGGCAGGTAGATGTCCTTGCCGGCCACCAGCTTGTTGTCCATCGGGAGCTCGTGCGATGCGTGCACCGGACGGAACTGCTCGATGTTCGAGACCTCGCGCGCGTCCGGGTGATCGTCGATGAGGCCGGTCGCATGGAGGCGGCGACGGATGTTTTTCCACTCGAGGATGTCGCGCTTGTTCGCGCGCTCCCAGGAGCGGTGCTTGTCGATGGCCCCGGCCGGGGAGCGCCGCATTTCCGCCTGGGTCGGCATGCCGGCGGTCCACTTGTCGCGGAGCTCCTGCTCGCGCTTCACGGCGGAATCGATCTCGTCCTGCCGATACGCCTTCGGCGCGTCGTTGTGCAGCTGGCGATCGATGTGCGAGACCTGCCGGCGCATCTGGCCCCGGTTCTGGATCTGAGCAGAAACGTGCGAGGGCGCGGTGAGCGCTTCCTCGATGGCCTGCTTCTCGTTCAGCAGTTCCGTGACCTGGTGGGCGCCGAGAAACGGCAGAGTACGTTCGAAGCGGCCTGCATCGGCCTGCGGAGATGGCATGTCAGAGGCCCTTCATGTTCGGGTGGTTGCGGACTCGCGGCACGCCGTTGGAGCGATCGCGAGACTGCGTCTTGCCAGGGAGATCGGCGCCCGGGAAGCCGGCCTTCTCGTTGACCGACGGGGCGCTACTTCCCTTGCGGTTCTGTCGGGACGGAGCGGACCCGTGACCCGCGGCGTGCTGCTTGTTCATTGGCGCCTTCCGTCGTTGCGTCGATGCTGTGAATCTCGAGGCCTTCGATCTGCCCCGTCAGCCCGGTGATGTAACCCTTGAACCAGGCGGCGAGCACTGGCGCGGTCGCCTCCGGGACGTCGACGACCGCTTTCAGCGTGACCCGTGGCACGTCAGCTGACGTTCGAGCCGTAGATCCAGCGCCACTCCACGAAGGCGTTGGCATACCGCATGTAGCCGCGCCACTTCGCGATGATGGTGTCCAGATCCTCGGCGAACGCGAACTCCACCGGCACGCGGTCGATCCAGAAGACGCTCTGCTTGCGCAGGGTGGAATCGACGAGGAACCAGTTGTTCGAGTCCGTCAGGTACGTCCACTCCTTGTTGGTGTACCGGCCCTGGTGCACGTTCTTGTTGTTGTTCGCCGTGTCCAGCTTGCCGATCGACGCCGAGATTTCTTCGGCGACTTCGTACAGGTTCGGCGGGTACCAGAGCTCGTCCGGCGCCGTCTGGATGAAGTTGCCGCGGTCGTCGCGGAAGCCGGTCATGGCGATGCGCGCAGCTGCGACGGCGGTCGCCGACAAGGCCGACGTGCCGGCGTTGTCGAAGCCGCTGGCGGTGCTGACGCCGGGCGCGTTCGTGGTGTGCGCGTCGCTGCAGAGCGCCACGCCTTCGGACCGCACGTTGAAGAACGTGTCGACCGTGAACGCGTTGTTCAGCAGGCGCGCGCCGTGCCGCTGGCGGGTGCGCTGCGCAGCGGTGGCGAGCGCGACCGGCCGACGATCCATGATGTTGTACTGGTCGTCGTCGTAGAGCTTGCGCTCGACCTGGAAGCCCGAGGCGAACTCGAGGTAGGTCGCGGTCGTGTCGTAACCCTGGGTCAGCGAGTCATACGAAACGGAGCCCGTGAACGCCGGCCAGTCGCCGAACGCGCCGATCTCCGACCACGTCATGATGTCGCGACCGTTGTGCGGGATGACCGTGAAAAGCTCGCCCAGCATGTCGGGAAGCTGGTTGAACTGTTCGAAGAAGATCTTCTGGAAGCGGGGATCGAGAAGATCGCCAAACGAACCAGAGACGTGCGGTGCCGGCATTCAGGCTCTCCCGATTAAGCTTCAGGGTTCAGGATGTGGTCGCGAGCGACCGCCAGGATGTACGGGCGGCCAGCGCCGGCCACCCAGTTGTTCGGGCGAAGCTCGATGCACAGGAACTTGGCCGTGTTGGTCGCGACGGCGACGTCCTGCCGGAACTCGGCGAGGTTGCTGGTCAGCGTCAGCGTCTGCAGCGTGCCCGGCTGGATCGGCGCCCAGCTGAAGCGATCGCCCACGGCGGTGTCCTGCGCGAACGCCACGGTGACCGTCGCTGCGGTGCCGGAGACCGACGTCACCTTGCGGACCTGGCCGGCATTCGCGCCGGTCACGCCCCAGATGGTGCCCTCGTCGACGGTCGGCGAGGACCAGTCATTGCCGGTCGTGACGGTCAGGCCGTCGGTCGACGCGGTGGTGACCGCGCGCAGCGTTTCCGCCGTGCCGGCGGTCGCGCCGCCCGACATGAAGATCTGCCAGATGGCATCCGGGTTGATGATCACGCTCGCCAGCGCTTCCGGCGAATTGGCGCCCTGTGCGGTGGCGTAGGTGGCCAGGTCGATGTTGCACCCGACCATGTCGGTGACGTCGGTCGTGGTGCCCGCCGACAGACCGGCCGCGCCGGCAGCCGAAGCGACGAGCGGCGTACCGAGCACCGTCAGCGAGGCCGAGATCTGGTACTTCTTGACGACGGGCGCGCCGCCCGACAGCAGACCGGAAAATTCCATCAGTGCCTCTCCGCAGGAAGGTACATGGCGCACATTTCGTTGGCGGCGCCGCAACCGTCACATTCGCCGCGGGCTTCGGGATACCCCGGGCCCACCATCTTCCGCGCGTAGCCGTGCGCGGATGGGTTCCACTTCCGCTGGCAGGACCAGCACAGCATCACGGCCTTCTTGAGCGCCGCCATGTCCGCCAACCAACTGCCGCGGATCGTTCCTGAGGCCGGGCCGCGGAATGCCGCAGCCTTCATCCGGTTCTCCGGGGTCAGCCAGTTGCGGAGGATCGCGAACATCAGGCGGCCCGGGCTCTGGCGCTCTGCCGCACGCGGCTGTTCGCGAACTTCATTTCCTCGTCGACCTGCTCCCAGCCGGTGTAGATGCCCCTGTCGATCAGGGCCTGGTAGTGCGCTCGCTCACGCGCGGAGAGCTTCGTCTTCGGGCCATCCGCGCTGCCGCCACCGTTGCTGCCCGGGGAGCCGCCGCCGATTTCCATGTGGGTCTCCTCGTCGCGGCTGGCGGAGTGCGCTGCCTTCAGCGCTTCGATGGAGCCGAACACCATGCCCAGCGCGGCAAGCTCGGTGCTGCGCGTCTTGGGCTGGCCGATGCTGACGAGGTAGTCGTACTGGGCCTTGACCCGCTCGCGCTCCGGAGAGCCTTCCTTCAGCACCTCGGGCTTGATCGCCGCGTACTCGTTGATCCGGGTCTCCACCGCGCTGAGTTGCTGCGTCTGCTGGATCGTGTTGTGCACGGTCTCCTTGACCAGCTTCTCGGTCTGGCGGGCCTGCTGGGCGTCCCACAGGGCGTCCGCCTCGGCCTGGGTGATCTTGGCCTGCTCGACGGCCTGCTCGAGTTGCGCGCGGCTGTAAACCGGCGGCTCGGATGGGGTGTTGTTGTCGACGGTCTGGCGCGCGGCGGCGACCGCCTTCGCAACCATTTCCGCCGCCTGCTCTGGTGTGATGCTCATGCTGGTTGCCGGTCCTTCATGCTGTACCACCAGAAACGAAAAACCCGCCGCAGCCTTCCGGCCGGGGCGGGTCTGGTGTTCAGGTATCCGCTTTCAGGAAGCCCTGATGTGGTCCTCGATGACCGCCTTCAGGATTTCCCCGTCGCGTATATTTAACACCACATTGCCGGTACGCCTGTCAAGCATGAAGCGATTGACCTGCACGGCGATGGCGGTCGGGATCGGCACGTCGACGGTCTCCGGGGCGGCCTTCCGGTCAGTTTTCATCGGCGATACCGGCATAGCGGGTCGTCTCCTCCTCGATGAGTCGCGCGGCACTCTCGGCGCCGGCGAGCAGTTGCTTCGGCAGGTCGATGGCGGTCGTCCAGGCGCGGATCGTCGCCTCGCACTCGGCGACCAGCCGCTTCGTGCGCGCCATGTCCTCGAAGCTATTGCACGCGTCCGATAGCAGTCTGGCCACCAGGCGCTGCCGGTGCTCCACCATGCGCTCGATCGCGCCTTGAAGCATCTGCTGGTACACGCGCCAGTGGTCTTCGGCCATCAGGCGTTCGGCCGGCACCGCGGCTTGGCGCAGGAGTTCCAGGCTCGGCAGCCTGGCGCGGAACCGCTCGACGTCGGCCGCGCTGGTGTGGTCTTTCCATTGCTTGCGATCGAACGTCATGGCTGCGCGCCTCCACCCGCCGTCGGCATCGTCTCGTCGATCAGTTCACCGCCGCCGGAGACCGGTGGATTGCCCCCCGGCGCCTGGACGTTCTCCGGTGGGCGACCGCCCTGTCCGCCGCCTCCGCCCTGCGCCTGCGCGAAGGCCTGCGCGTTGGCAAGCAACTGCTGCTGTTGCATCTGCTCCTGCGCGCGCTGCGATGCGCGGAGCACGTAGTCCTGCATCATCTGCTTCGTGATATCGGGGACCTCGAGGCGAAGCCCTTCGTCGGCGTCCATGGCCTGCATGAGCATCTGCAGCTTCTGGACGTGCTCGGCCCATCCGCCGGGCTCCATCGGTCCGCCTTCCGGCATCTGGCCCTGAAGCAGCATCTGCAGCGCGTCTTCGGCGAGGAACCGCGGGCCCATCAGATCCGGGCTCGGCGGGTTGAGATAGCGCTGGCCCTCGGGATCTGCGCCCATGGCCTTGCCGAGATCGCGGAACAGGTTGTAGATGGTCTCCGGCGTGGTCACGCCCAACTGGATCGCGAGCGCGTTGACGTACAGCGAGATCATCGTCTGCAACGTCTGCTGCAACTGGGTCTTCGACGTGTTCAGCGCGTTCGCCTTGAACTTGAACCGATAGCGTCCGGCTATCATCGCGCCGTCGATGGACATGTACGGATCGCCGCCCGGCTTCTGCATGCCGACGATCCGGATCTGCTTCGCTTTCGGCAGGAAATACTGGTTCATCGAGTGCATGACGCTGAAGGCTTCGCACAGTCCCATGAAGAACCGCCGAAGGATGCGCTCCGGTCGTGCCTCGCCCTGGCCAGCGAGCAAGCTCATGTTCGATGTTGTGCGCAGCGCCGCGGACTTGCCGGCGGGAACGCGCCCGAGTTGCAGATCACCGATCACCGACACGCGCTCGCCCATCTGCTGAATGATGGTCATCAGGTTCAGCGCCATGCCCATCGCCTGCGGGTTTCCGATCTGCGGGATGGCCACGTCGCGCGACGGATCTGTCAGCGGGTAGAGCTCGCCAGGCGCGAGGCGGATGGTCTCGCTCTGCATCGACGACGTCGGCCGGTAGAAGCCGAAGGGCACGATGCTCATTGAGTTGCCGTCGATGGTCTGGTCGATAAGCGTCTTCGCGGTGTCGTGCAGGCCCTCGAGGAGTTCCAGCATCGACATGCCGACGCGGCGGCCAGCGACCGGGAATAGCGCGGCCTCGGCCAGTGGCCGCGGATGGTTCGGCGGCAGGTTGGGGTACATTTCGTCCAGGACCTTCGCCTTCACGACGCGCTTCATTTCGAGAATGACCCACCAGATCACGTCCTCGTCGAGCCCGTCGCCGTCGATGTCGTAGCGGTCGAAGCAGATCAAGCGCGTCAGCGTCTCGTGGCTCCTCGCGCCGTCAACCTGCGGATCCTCTTCCTTGCCCGCGAGGTCGTCCTTCTGGCGCTGCTCGCGCTCCTCGTCACCGGCTGCTGACCGCGACTTGCCGTCGAGCTCGTCCAGGTCCTCCCGCGTCAACTGGTCGTAGAACTTCGACTTGGCTAGGCGCCGGATCTCGTCCTTGGTCGGGTAGTCGCGCAGGATGACATGCGTCGCGCCGCCGGGGTTGCTCGGGCCCGGCGGCTGCAGGTTCGCCGCGCGCACCGGATGAAAGACATCGTCGTAGTCCATGACGCGGGGCAGCGGGCCGTCGAACACGGTCACCATCTGCTCGATCAGGAGGTCAATTCTCCGATCCGGGCGCGTGTAGAACTTTGCTTCGGCTTCGACGAGCTCGCCATCGCCGGCATCGGTCTCGCGCTGGCGCCGCAGCCTGAAGTCCCACGGCTGCTCGCGATCGCCCTCGGCCTTGATCTGCAGCACGGTCTCGTCACCGAAGCGCTCGCGCAGGATGGCGATGAAGTAGTCCGCCGGGAACTGATCGGGCGGGATGCCGGGCAGCACGATGACGACGCGGGACTTCTTCTGCTCGCGCACCCATGGGATGAACAGGGTGTACACGCCATCATTGATGAACTTCTCGGCCGCCTCCCCGATGATGGTCTCGCCGGGCGCTTCCTCGAAGAACTGGTAATCGAGGAGATTGGAGACGACGTCCTCCTGCCCTCGGTTCGATTGATGCACGGCCTCGGCGATGACCGCGGGACGTTGCGCCAGCACAGCGTTGTGCAGCGTGTCCTGCAGGCGCATCGACTTCTCGGTGAGATCGGACAGCGCCACGTCGCTGGAATCCGGCCACGGGCCGCCCGTGCCGCCGCTCGTCCACATGCGGTACTTCGCATAACGCTGCAGACGCTGCTCGAGATCGACGTCGCGATCTTCCTTGTCGTCCTCGTAGAACTTCTCGACGCGGTTGAAGATCGCCTGCTTGTCGAACCTGAACGATTCGGTTCGCGGCCGGTAGCGCTTGACTTCAGTCGCCATTGATCACGTCCTTCCATTTCTGCCACGCGAGCACGCCGAGCGGCACGTTGTCGTTGAATCCGAGATTCCACGCGTCCATCTTCGCGTGCTGCTCGTCGTTGAAGTCGGGCTGTCCGTAGGCCTTGTGGTGCTTCCTATCGAAGCGGGTGCGCGCCTTGATGTCGCGCCAGACCTGGGCCAGATGCACGTAGAGCTCCGGCACGTAGCGCTGCTTGACCGTGATGTCGGCGAGCGTGCCGTCGACCAGCACCAGCGTCACGCGGCACGCATCGTCCAGTGGCGGACCGAACTTGCGAGGCTGGCCGGCGAGCACGTGGCTCAACGGGTAGGTCTCAGTCGCGACGAAGCAAGGCTCGCCGGATACAACGCAAGAGCCGGTGATCTTCATGCGTAAGCTCCCATTGCGATCAGCGCCAACCCGATGAAGACACCGCGCAGGAGTTCCTGCCAGCCTGCAGCAGTCTCGAGTTGCAGGCATGGGGAGCGCGGCCAGGGGATCCAGCGCGCCGCCATTGCGGAGGCGATCACGCCGAACACCGACGCCGGCACGAGCATCAGCAGGCGGGGTTCCCACCAGGCCAGCGGCAGCGTCAGCACTGGCCACAGGAAGCCGACACGAATCAATGGCGACACCCAATAAGGCACGCCGGCGATGAGCCGGAAGGTGCCGCCGAAGTCGCCGGCTACCTGCTCGCCGAACTTCCACAGCACGGCGGCCGCCGCGATGAGGCGCCAGTCGTGCGTGATGATCGCGGCGAGCGCGGCGCCGTAGGCGAACTTGAACACGTCACGCAGGCGGTCGACGTACCAGGGCTTGCCCTCGGGATAGAGGCGGTCGTCAGGGAAGCCGCCGCGGACGCGGTCGCAGAGTCCGGCGAGCAGTGCTAGCGCTAGATCAGCCGCGATCATTGCGCGGCACCGTGACGTTGTCGTCCGGCAGGCGCTGCAGCTTCGCACGGTAGTTCGCGCGAATCTGCTCGAGGTCGGTGCGCCACGCCTCGGCCAGTCGCTCGTGCAACTTGTCGATCTCGGCCTGGTACTCGCCTGCCACCATTGCGCACGGCGTGCAGTAGTCGCAGCGGTGCACGTAGCCTTTCTTCTCCGGCGGTCCGTCGATGCCGCAGCCGCAGCCGTCGCAGATGATCATCATAGCCATCAGCGTTTCCCCTTCGGCGTGGCCTTGCCGGCGACGCGCTCGAGCGCCTTCATTTCCTTCTGCGCGATCTTCTGCGCGTACCGCACACGGCTCGGATCGGCGCGAATGGCCTCGGCCTCTCGTAGCGTGCGCAGGTCGCTTTCGGCCCGCCACTCGCGTTCCTGCTTGAGCGAAGGCCCGATCACCCGGTTCATCTTCCTCGCCATATCACCCTCCGTAACCGCGCCCGCGCATGCCCGCGCGGCGCATGATCTTCGGTCCGTCGAGCAGCGCCCGGAACGTCGGCATGTCGTTCAGCAGGTACTTCAGCATCGTCGGGTAGTCGTCGTATTTCGCCTTGGGCGTCTGCTTCAGATCCTTGTCGAGCGTGCGCTTGTGCTCGTCCCAGCAGTAGCGCTTCATCTGGTGGATCGTGTTCTGGCAGCGCGCGGCGATGCGAAGCCGCGGGCGATGCGTGTACCGATCTGGCTGCAGGTACTCGTTGATTCGGCCGCGGCCCACATCGGAGTCCGACGCGAGATCGCACGTCAGCCCGGCCTCTCTGAACTCTTCCTGCCACGTCGAAGTTCGATCCTGGCCGGCGCGGCTGGCCTGCATGCCCATGTTCGGGTCCATCAGGCGGCGCACGACCTGGAGCCCGAAGGTGCTTTCGACTTCCGCGACGCGCGCCGAGATCTGGTCCACGGTGCCGTCCATTTCGTCCTCGATGATGATGTCGTAGTCGTCCTCGGGCGTGACCTGTGCCCACAGGAACATGTGCGGCTTGCGCGGGTGCGGGTCGATGATGAACACCACCGGCCAGAGGCGGGACGGATCGATGTCGTGGACGTGGTTGAACTCGATCACGTCGGTCGAGCCGGTCTCCGGGCAGCACCACTGGTTGAGATCGTTCAGGAAGGGCTCCACCAGCTTGCCGGCCGCGAATGACCAGGTCATCGGCGTGTCGGTGAACAGGGGGTGGATGCGGTTGCTGAAACGGATCGGGCGCCCCTCGAGGCGCGTGTTGCGCGTCGCCGCGGCCCAGTTCTGCGACTGGATCTCGATGGCGCGCTGGTCGAGGTTGCGATTGTGGCGCGTGGAGAGCTCCACCCAGGCGTGATGCGGTGAGCGCTTCGGCCCGGGCTGCGCCTTGTCGTAGAGCTCGTCGAAGATCCAGTCGACCGGGATCGCCGGATCGTCCGGCCAGGTCATCGCGAGCATCATCGTGCCGTTGACGCGCATCGTGCGCGCCTGGTTCTCGATCCAGATGGCGTGCTTCGTCGGCTCGTCGTGCAGCACGATGTGGAAGTCGCCGGATGCGAAGTCCGACGGGTCCTGCTCGTGCGACATGAACTGGATGGTCGACTCGCCGAGCACGCGGTGCCAGTCCTCGGGATCGCGGCAGATCATGCGCAGCGTGCGCGTCTTCTCCTGCCACGAGGTCGCCCACTCGCCATCGATCAGCGAGGTCTTCGGCACCCAGCCCCAGTGGCCCTTGTCACCGCCAGGCTCGGAGACGCCTGACCATTTGAACCACTGCAGCTTGGGCAGGATGATGTTGTGCAGGGTCGTGGTCAGCGATTCAACGACGATGCGGCAGTTGATGGGGCCGCGAAACTTCTCCTTCAGCTCCGGCACGGACTGCGGAATGATGCCGGTGCACAGCGACGCGATCTCCGCGAGACAGGTGTCCGACTTCGAGTTGGAGACGATCACGCCATCTCCGGTGATGTAGCAGTGCGCCGGATGGTCGACTTCGATGTCGCCGCACTCGAAGGTGCCGATGTGCTCGTAGAATGCGCACTGTCGAGCCTTTCCGCCGGGCGACATGACCATCGCCCGGCTGCCCTGCAGAATCGGGTCGAATAGTTCGCGAACAGAGCGCTTGCTTGGCCGATTGTCGCCGTCGAGCATCATTGGGACCTGATGGTTCCCTGTTGCGTCGAAGTATCCGCCGTCGCCGAGAATGACGCGGTGAACACGCTTCCGCCCGGATCGAAACACCGTGATGACCGCGGCTGGCGTCGTCTCTCCCGTCACCGGGTCGGCGGCCATCACACGGTCGCCGACGCGGATCTCCCCGAGCGGTCGGTACGTGCCGTCAGCCATCATGACGGGGGCGTGCAGTGGCAGGCATGCACCGTTGCCGCCACCGATCCCGATGTAGCGCGCACGGGTCGCGTGCACCTTGCGGCAGTCCTCGCTCGCCGGCTGGTAGTAGACCAGCTGGTTCTCCTTGCGATCGGCCGCCTGCAGTTCCGTCACGCGCGCAATCGCGAGCCGCAGATCCTCGTCGCTCAGCTGGTCGACGGTGTCCGGATCGAGATCCGCCAGGGTCATGAAGCGTTCGTTCATGGGTCGGTGGATCCCGCCGTTTCCGGTGTCAGTTTGGCGGCGTGGCCGGACGGCGGGTCATTCGGGTTTTCGCCAAACGGACCGCCGTCCGCCAGCGAGGAGGTTCCCTCCACTACGCCACCGCGGACGCCGGGGGACGCGTCCTCGCTCGCAGCGGTAAGCACCACGCCAACATCGTTCGAAACTCTACTGTCCGGGATCCCGCGCTGGGGCTCCTCGAGCGTGCGGCCGATGCCGTCGATGATGATGCCGCGCCGCTGCGCCGCCTTGACCAGCGCCGGCACGAGCTCGTTGAGCGTCTTGCGGTCATCGACGGAGACGATCTGCGTCGGCTCGCCGCGCAGCAGCTGCCGAATGTTGAACAGACGATCCAGCGCGTAGACCTGCTCACGCAGGCCGGCCTTCTGGATCTTGGAGTCGGTCATCGCCTCCATGACGGACAGCTGCCGATCCTCGATCAACTCGAGCATGCGCGCGTTGGTCGCCCGGCGCAGCGTGGTGGTCACGGGCTGCAACGTGGTCTGCACCTTGGCGCGCAGCCCGCGCACCATGGCGGACGTCATGCCGTAGCGCCTGGCGATGTCCTCGATGTCCGCCGTAGGGTCCATCATGAGCTCGCCGAGCACTTCGCCGGTCTGCTCGTCGGCCTTGTCCATTTCGATGGCGTGCAGGATGTTCTCCCGCTGGCGTTCCTGCGCCTTCCGGGCCGCCGAGACCGACTTGTAGTTGCGCTTCTCGGTCATCAGCCCCACCAGTCCGCGCGACGTTCGGTCTTCCGGTAGTCGGCGATCGCCGTGCCGTAGTCGTGGCACACGAGGCGGCCGTTCAGCATGCCGTAGTTCGCGCGCTTCATGTCGGTGAGGAACGCGGGCATGCGATCCGGAAGGTCCTTCTCCCGGGCCGGCAACGTGCGCGACTGGATGAGCACCATGCCGCACGGCGAGATCCAGTGGCACGGAGCCAGCCACTGTGCGTAATCCTTCGCGTCCTTCAGGTCGAGCCAGATCTGCCACTCGCGCGCATTCTGGAAGGATGCGCTGGCGTACTCAATCTTGAGCACTTTGGTTTCGTCTAGCTGATACGTGTAAACCTCTCGCGCGCTCCCGCCTCCGAGGTACTTCCCGAGAAAAAGATCGATGAAGTCGACCTTGATGCTTTCAGGCCAGTGGTGCCTTCCAGGGCCAAGATTGCTCATCGCACGCGCACCATCGCCGCCGGCGTGCGCGATACGCCAAGCTGCGACGCAAGCTCGTGGAACTGGTAGTTCAGCCGGCCGCGCAGCCACCACGCATCGCGCGCTGTCGCCAGCTTCGCGTCCCGCGCCTTGATCGCGATCACCGCCGTCCAGTGCGGCGGCCACTCGGGCTCGAGCGAGGCGACGTACTCCTCCCAGGTCTGGCGGGGAAGGGCGCTCATGCCGGCAATCCCATCTGCCGCCGGCGCCGAGCACACTCGCGCGCGCCCTGGTGGGGCTTCCACCGGGAATGACCGTAGCGATCGTTCAGGCGATTGACGGCCCACCGTCGGCGGCGAGCACCGGTACCGAAGGCCTCGCCCGCGATGTCCCCGGCTCTCCACAGCATCTTGAGGAGCTGCAGTTGATTGACCAGACCGAGGCTCATGCTGCCTCCCGCCGCGCTGTCTGCATCCGGATGTGGCGCATCCACTTCCAGATCACAGGCATCACGTCCTGCGGGATGACTCGATTGGTCTCCCAGTACAGTTCGAGCGCCCGGATCTGCTTCTGCTCCTTCGCGCAGAACAAAGCCTTGTGCTTCAGGAGTTTCGCCATGATGACGGCGGGAGGGGAAGGTCGACGTTTGGCCATGCTGGTTGCCTCGCACGCTGTTCGTGTACGATGAGGGTAGCATGCTGCCCTTCGGGAAAGCAGCAAGGGCCGCCCCAGCCGTCACATTCACAGGGGCCGCCGCGGGCTACCAGCGTCGAAGGAAGCTCAGAAAGTCGGGAATCCACGGTGTCGGCCGCAGAACAGAGCTGCGGAGCGCATAGCCGGGGAATCCGAGGATGTCGCCACGGCGCGCTAATCCCCGTACCACACCACGGGATACGATTCGCCGGACCTAAGCTCAGTTCGCAGTCCAGACTGGTCCGGTCTGGGAGAACAGGGGAGAGGGGAAACCTTTACCCGAAGGATCTTCAACCCCCTCCCTCCTCCACCTCCCGGATCTTCCGCAGCCTGACCTCCTCAGCCTCGTAGAGCACCGTCATCGCCGTGATCGCCCCCCACCGGTCCCGAACATCCAGCCGGTGAATGTCCAGCGCCCAGCGCTCCGGGATGTAGCCCGAGTGCTTCCACTTCGGCGGATAGTTGTCCGTTACGCCTATCGCGGCGCAGAACTTCCCGTAACTGCCGAACACGGCACGAAGCCGCTCGAGAAGCACCGGGCGAGCAATTTCCTGCTGTTTTCCAGTCGACATGTGGTGATTCCTGCTAATTTCCCGCCAGCCGTGAGGGACTATAGCTCTTTTCGCGGGGTGGGTGGGATGGGACCCAAGCGCGGAGGGGGCGGCGGGGTGGGCCGAACCGGGGCGCCGGCCGGGGTGGCGCGCTAAGTCCTTGATTCTACTGGGCTAGAGGCGGGGCGGGGGATTCCGGTAAACGCCGGGAATAGCGCGAGCGCTGCAGAATCAACGGGTTAGCTGCGCTGACGCGTCATCCGGGGTCGGCGAGCGGGGCAGATTGCCCAAGTCGTCGCCTCGCAGTAGTCCGGATCGGCCCTGCTCGAGGCGCCGAGCACGGATCGCCACCCTCCCCACCTGCCGACCATCGAGGATCCGACGACACCCAGCCCGACATCATCCGCCGAGCCGCAGATCTGCGTCGAGACACCGACCTGACCGAGCCCGGGATGCTCCGGCGTCGTGAGCCGACGGCCAGCGCCGGGCATCGGCAGCTGACGAGCACGCGCGCGGTACTGATGATCAGCGGTCAGATCACGACGGGAAAAATTCCTGGTGCAGCATGCTTGATCGATGGACAGCAGCCACTATGATTGACACATGCGATTGACGCATAGCCCAGCGGCAACTGGGTTACCACATAGGAGCACTGGCCATGATCGTCTATAACCCCACGTCCGACCGATACGAACTGTATAGCCCGGCAGCGCTGTCGCGCGGCACTGATCCGCGTTACCTGCGCGGCATCTTCACGACGATGTTCGCCGCTTGGGTGGCGCTGACGCACGTGCAGGGGGTCCGCTAACATGGGCACTCAGTCTGATCTCTATCAGTCCGTCACGGACCGTATCGTCGCCGCCCTTGAAGCCGGCACGGCGCCATGGGTACGGCCATGGAAGTCCGACCGCAGCGGCGGCAGCATGCCGCACAACGCTGTCACGGGGCGTCCGTACCATGGGATCAATGTCCCGCTACTGTGGATCGCCGAGTCCGCCATGGGCTACGCGTCGCCGCAGTGGCTGACGTTCAAACAGGCTGAGGAGCGCGGCGGACACGTCCGCAAGGGCGAGAAAGGCACGCAGATCGTGTTCTGGCGGTTCCGGCAGGTGAAGGACTCGCAGACAGGCGACGTCCGCGTGATCCCCATGCTGCGCACCTACTACGTGTTCAACGTGGCGCAGTGCGAAGACGTCGAGCTGCCTGCGCGGCGCAACGTGCGCGAGCCTATCGGACCGACCGAGATCGACGCCTACATTGCAGCCACCGGCGCCACGATCACGCATGGCGGGGATCGCGCCTTCTATCGTCCGTCGACTGACGCGATCACGGTCCCGCATCGTGAGTCGTTCCGGACGTTGCACGACTATCACGGCACGCTACTGCACGAATTGACGCATTGGACGTCGCACGCCGACCGATGCGCGCGGCAGCTCGGCAAGCGATTCGGCGATCAGGCATACGCGGCCGAAGAACTGATCGCGGAAATGGGATCGGCGTTTCTCTGCGCGCATCTTGGCGTGCCGCATGAATCGCTGCAGCACGCCGACTATATCGCCAACTGGCTGCAGGTACTGCGGAACGACAATCGCGCGGTGTTCACCGCAGCGAAGGCGGCGCAATCGGCGTGTGACTACATCCTGCAGGCGTGCGGCGCAGTGGAGCCCGAGCCGGCAGACGATGACGACACCGACGGCGACACGTTGCCGCTCGATATCGCGGCATAACGGCAGCGCGCAGCGTATGCGGGATCGGACTCGGTCCCGCATGCCGTGCACGTTGCACGACAGGCCGGCAAGCCTGATACCAGAGGAGCATTCGACGATGAACATTCCTGAAACGCTGATCGAGTCCGCCATCAATCCGATCGCGGCCCTTTCGGACCCCGAGGAGAACCAGCCATGAAAACCAAGCCCACGATATTGCATGACGCGACCCGCGGAGATCTATGCTCTTGCGCCTGCTGCGACGCCGAAAAGCTGGCCTCGCTGGCCAGCAGTCGGGCGCTGTCAGCCATCCAAGCCGCGGCTTGGCGACCGCGCTCGCGCCGTCTGGCGGCCGCGGCGAAAGCGGCAATCATCGACCGCGATCAAGCCGCGCAGCGCTTGCGCGACATGGAGATCTAAGCTCGGTCCCGCATGCCGTGCACGTTGCACTAGCGCCCCGGCAAGGGCGACAAACCATAGGAGCATTTGAAGATGAACATTCCCGAAACGCTGATCGAATCCGCCATCAATCCGAAAGACATTCGGCCGCATCTTTGCGCGCCCTATCTCGACGTGCACGGCCGACGATTGATCGCAACGGACGGCCTAGTGGCCGCTGTCGTGCCGGTCATGGTGACGGCAGATGACCATGCCGGCGCCGTGCCGCTCGAAGTGTTCAAGCGCGGACGAAAGATGAAGGGCGCCGACTGCTGCGAAAATGCCGTCACGCTGAACGACAGCGCTCGCCTGATCGACGGTACCCAATTGCCCCGGCCCGAATACGACAGCCGGTCGGAATCGGTCGCCAGCGCCGTTGATGGCATGCTCGCGCGCGCACGCGAGTCACGCGCCGACCGTGCGCCGGATCTGGTGATCGATGCTGAAATTCTGTTGAGCCTGGCCGAAGCACTGAACCGGCCCGGCGCCAAGTCCAAGCGCGGCCTTCAGATATGGTTGCCGCGCAATAGCGACGACACGGCAGACTTCCGCTCGCCGATCTACTGCGAGCCCACAAACGGCCCGGACGGCGCGCACGGACTCTGCATGCCGATTTCGCGCTAGTCGTCAGCCAGGGCGCAGTCAGAGTGCGCCCCATGGTGACGATTAACGCACCCGGCGCGGCAACGCGGCAACATAGGAGCACCGACGATGAATGAACTTGAAGCCACCGAAACCGAAATGCTCGCGCGGCAGCGCGCTAACATTGGCCGCGTGCGCTGGCTGTATTGCGCATGCTGCGGCGAGCGTTGCCGTGGCCGGCAATGGTGGAACCGCGACACAGGGTGGGGACTGTGCGCGAACTGCATTGACTACACGTCCAAGAGTGAGACGCCTGAGGAGCACCGCCAGTGCTACGGGGAGCGCGGCGTGCACTACGACATTGCCGAGGATTGAAAATCGCGCCCCCGCCCGGCAAGGCTTGCGGTCGAACCGCTAGGGGGCGCGCCCTAACCTATAGGAGCACTATCGGAGGGATCTGGAGAATACCATGGAGCTATCAGAGTTCGAGCGCCTAGCGCGCCTCACCAGGCTATCGGAGCGCGGACGGGAGGCGGTCCGGCGCGTGCTGGTCGATGGCGAGGCGCAGGCCGACGTCGCGCGGGATCTCGGTGTCCACCGTCAGGCTGTACACCAGGCGATCCAATCGCTTCTGCGACGACGTCGGTCATTCCAGGGGCGGCGCATCCCGCATGACTGGATCACGCTGACGGTGTCCGTGCCGCCGGATCTGGCGCCCACCATCCGCCAGATGGCGGCCGAGGCGCAGGCGAACCGAGAGGACCGGAGGGCTGGGCGGCCACGGAAACCGACGGAGAAGCCGCAGGAGCCGCGCAAGCCGGAGACCGGTATCGACGCCGCAGCGGATGTCGCGCGGCGGCTCCTGGGCGGCCTCAGTCTGCCGCAGGGGCGCCCGGAATGACTGGCCATGCCGCCAGGGCGGCGCGCTTATCGGCGTTACAGGCTTGGATGCTCGCGCGCGTCACGTGCGCGTAGTCCTCGAGATCGCCGTTTGTGGTGCCCGAGTAGGGCGGGATCTCAGTCGGCGCCAGGAGTGCCGCCGGGGGTGGCGGGATCACGTACTCCACCTGCCGGATGATCTCCGGCTTCCCGCAGGCCGTCAGCCACGGAAGGAGGGTGAGGAGTAGCAGCCCAGTTGCCCAGCACGGGATCGGCCGCCCTGGCCGCTCTCCGTGCGTCCTGCCCGGCTCGCAGGGCCGCGGCGATGCTCCGGTAGTCCCGATCTCGTTGCGCATTGGCTGCCTCCACCGCTGCCAGCTGGGCCGATAGCGCCTGGCTGGTCGACTCTGCCCGGTCTTTCGCTTCCTCAAGGATGCTCGCGCGCGCCTGCGCGGCCTCGAGGTCTTGCCGCATGCCGTCCACCCACCACCAGCCCGCCAGAATGACCCCTGCCGTCAGGAGGTAAGGCAGCAGGCGGATCAGGATCGGCATCAGAAGAATCGTTCGACGGTGTCGTCGTGCGGATCTCGCGCCGGCTTCGGCGCCTCGTCTACTGACTTGCCCGCATCCGCTCGTCGGTCTGTTGGGCGTCGTGTCGGGATCTGCAGCCGCCGGTAAACCTCGGGCTGATACCGCGCGGTCATGGCCATGATCACGGCCATGATGACGGGATAGAGGATCGCAATCACCAGGCCCAGCGCGAAGGCCTTTTCGACGTCGATGCCGAATAGCCGATAACCGGTGATCGTCGTGATCCCGCCGCTGAACACGAACGCCAAGCCGCGCACCGCGACATTCGGCACGCGCGGGGCGCTGCATTCGCGTCTGGCCATCTTGATGGTCTGGATCAGGCTGAACGCCCCTGCGCAACCAATCGATGCGGCGGCCAGGGTCGGGAAATAGGCCTCGATGTAGTCGGCGACGGTCATCACACGCCCTGCAGCTTCGCGCCCAGCGCCTCGAGGTGTGTGCGGATGGCCCGCACCGGCCCGTCAATGCCTGCCAGCGTCATTCCCATCGTCCGGACGTCGATGGAGGTCTGCGCCAGTTGGTGATCGATGCGGTTGATGTCGGATCGCGCCGCGTTCAGCTGCCCGACGACGCTCGAGATTTCGGCACTCAGGCGGCGCACTTCGGCCACCAGGACCGCCAGTTGCTCACGCTGCTCGGATGGCAGCGGATCGGAGTGGACCACTTTCGTCTCCTCGTCGAAGAACGATTCGAACCGCTCTGTCCGTGCGCTATCCGACATTGGCTTACTCCGGTGGCTTACCGCCGGTATAGCATACTGGACGTCAGGTGACGACTTTAAGCACCTGTTTCGCCCGCTCCCAGTATGCGACCCGCTCCGCAAATCCGTTGAGCCCGCCGTTGATTCGGCGGGTGATCGTCCGGAAGTCCCCTTCGTCGGCCCACTTGTTGAGCCCTCGAGTCTTCCAGTACCAGGTGGATACCCGCGCGGCGTGCACCGGGAGCTCCATCAATGCGGGATTGCCCACGAAGTCGACACCAATTCCGTCCGATGCCTTCGTGTACCAGTAGCGCCCTGTCACCTGTATCAAGCCGCGCCCCTTGAATCGCACGCCGTCGCCGGGCTCCGTGTTCCCCAGGTCCTTGCGGCCCTCGTAGGCCTCCCCGGACGCGAGTTCGCGCACCCAGCGCAGTTCGCCGGACTCGTGCGCGATCTGCGCCAGGAACGCCGCAGCGCGCGCGTTGGTGTCGATGCCGTCGGCCTGCATGGCGCGGTTCAGCGGCCCGATGAAGGTCGCCGCACGCCTCCCCGCATGCGGCATGATCTCGGACAGCTGTTGAAGGGTCAGTGACATTGATCGATCCTCATGATGACGCGGCCGATGGCTTCGGCGATCTGCGGGACGAGCGCGTTGCCGTAGCAGGCAAGGGCTGGTCGCCGATGTCGCACCAGTCCAGCGGGAATCCCATCATCCAGTTCGACAACCGGGGCGACAGGTGACAGCCACGCGGGATCACGTTCATCGCCGGATCTGTTAATTGGCCACGTCTTTGCCCCGGTTTGCTGCTCCCTTTCCAGTCGTTCGCGCTCGGCGTCGGGATCGTCGCGGGGCGTCCAAGTCCACGGACAATCACGTCCGTCAGCGTCGTGCCACTGTGCCGGCCGCTCTCCGTCGAGTAGCCCGCCGCGCCGCTGCTGTTCGAGTCGCTGCGTGTCGGCGTTGGCAGCAACCACGCTTTCGTCGACCCGTGGCTGTCCGGGAATCCGCCGCGGTTCGATCGCGGCGTGGGCAACAATCCACACGCGCTTGCGTCGGTGGGGCGCGCCAACGTCGTCAGCACCGACCACGAACGCCCACACGGCGTAGCCTTCTGCTTCCAGGTCATCGTGCACCCGGTCATAGCCTCGAGTTCTGAGAGCAGGGACGTTCTCAGCAACGACCCAACGGGGTCGGAGCTCTCGTATAAGTCGGGCGTATTCTCGCCACAGCCCGGAGCGCTCGCCGTCGATGCCGGCGCCCTTGCCGGCGACGCTGATGTCCTGGCAGGGGAAGCCGCCGCAGAGCACGTCGACGAGCTCCACGGTGTCCCCTCGAATAGATCTGACGTCTCCATGATTCGGGACGTGCGGCCAATGCTTTCGCAGCACGGCGCTGGCGTAGGGATCGACCTCTGATTGCCACACGACGCGCATACCGGAGCGCTCGAGTCCGAGATCGAATCCACCGATGCCGCTGAACAGGGAACCAACACGCATCAGGCTCGCCGCATCAAGTCACGGCGGCCAGGCGGCGCGACTCCGCCACTTCATGCGGGGTGAAGTCGCCGGTGTCCTCGTCGTCGTCCTCGCCCGGATCATCGCTGGTGTCGATGTCGGCAAGGTCCTCCGCGCCGAGACCCGGCAGCTGCTCGCCTTGCTCATCCGCATCGGACTTGTCGGCCTCCGCGAACAGGTCCGGCTGGAAATGCCAGCCTAGCGCGTCGTACACGATGGCCTTCGTCTTCTCGTACTCGTAGCGCTTCTTCTCTTCGGCAGCGAACAGCTTGGCCGCGTCCTTGATGGCCTTGCGGCTCAGGCCCTGCGCTTCGAGCA
>WBZO01001042.1_pt1 | contig 48168 bp, 36 predicted proteins | sample 5204261 | NCBI WGS metagenome assembly WBZO01 (sample SAMN12412400, study PRJNA552823) | activated sludge metagenome | isolation source: activated sludge from anammox sidestream of wastewater treatment plant... | place: USA: North Carolina | collected 2017-09
GCTGTGAATCGCCAGGGTTAATGTCCGGCGTGGGGCGCAGATCGCCAGAGTGATGCCGGGTGCGATCGCCAGGGTGACGCCGGGATCGCCAGAGTCATGCCGGTCTCCAGAAGGTCCCGTTGTTCGAGTATGAAGCCGACCCATTGAGGAGGTCGGCGTGGCGTTTCTGGAGGTCCACATGGTCCAGGTCCGAGAGATCATCCGGCGCTGGCAGGCCGGCGAGAACAAGATGGCGATTGGCCGGGCGAGCGGCGTCTCGGCGCGCACGGTTGGCCGCTACATCGAGGCGGCAGCCTCGTTTGGGCTGACGCAAGACGGGGAACCGCCGGGCGAAGACGTGCTCGCTCAGCTCCTTCGCCGTAACCACCCCGGTCCGCTCCCGACTCGCGAGACGCCAGCGGCGGCGCGCCTGGCAGGGCGGGAAGAGCAGCTCGCCCGCTGGCTGCAGGAGGAGCGGCTGCAGCTGACGCGGGTACATGAGCTGCTCATCCGGGAGGGCGTGACCGTCTCCTACACGAGCCTCCGGCGCTACGTGCGCGAGGCGGGCCTCTGGAAGCCTGCGCCGGCAACGCTGCGGATGGCAGACTGGCCGCCAGGCGAGGTCGCGGAGATGGACTTTGGCAGGCTCGGGAGCATCATCGATGCGGAGAGCGGCAAGAAGCAGACCGTGTGGGCGTTGCTCATCGTCCTGCCGTACAGCCGCCACTGCTTCGCCTGGCCCCTGCTCCAGCAGACGCTCGCCGAGAGCATCGCCGGTCTCGAAGCCGCCTGGCAGTTTTTTGGCGGGGTGCCGAAGCGGCTCATTCTCGACAACTTCAGCGCAGCGATCGCCGGCCCGGACGCCCTGGAGCCGAGGCCGACCCGCGGCTTTATCGAGTACAGCCAGGAGCGTGGCTTCCTCTGCGACCCGGCCCGGGTGCGCAGGCCGAAGGATAAGCCCCACGTCGAACGCGGGATCCAGTACCTGCGCGAGCGCTTCTTCAAGGGCGGGAGCTTCCGTTCCCTCGACGACTGCCGGGAGCAGGCCGAGCGCTGGTGCAGCGAAGTCGCCGGCCTCCGTGTCCACGGGACGACCCGCCAGCTTCCCCGCGAGGTCTTCGAGACCGATGAACGGCAGAAGCTCCAGCCTTACGACGGCGTGCTCTACGACGTGCCCGAGTGGAAAGAGGTAACCGTCCATCCAGACCATCACGTCAGCTTCGGCCAGGCGCTCTACTCCGTTCCGGCAACGACCTGCACACCGGGGACGAAGCTGGAGGTGCGCGGCGACCGGGCGCTGGTGAAGCTCTACAAGAAGGGTGAGCTAATGAAGGTCCACCCTCGCCAGCAGCGGGGAGGCCGCGCAACGGACCCAAACGACTATCCCGTAGAGAAGACAGCCTACGCCCTGCGTGCTCCCGACCGCATCGTACGCAGGGCGAGCGAACTCGGCCCGAACGTCGGGGCCTTCGCCCAGAAGCTCTTCGAGGGGCCGCTTCCCTGGGCCAAGCTCCGCGCCGGCCAGAAGCTCGTCTCCCTCGGTGAACGCTACGGTGGCGAACGCCTCGATGCCGCCTGCCAGCGCTCGCTCGCTTACGACATCGTCGATGTCCGCCGCGTCCAGCGCATCCTCCTCCAGGCGCTCGACCGCGAATCGCCGCCCATCGAGGACCGGGGGACACCGCTGGGGAGCCGCTTCGCCCGCCCAGGCAGCGCCTTCGACCATCATCAGACAGTCCTCCAGGAGGCGACGGCATGAGCCTCGAAGCGGACCTCGTTACCCTCCTCAAACGGCTCAAGCTCGGCCAGGCGATCCCTACCCTGCCTGACAGGCTGGCCCTCGCACGCGCCCAGAAGCTCGATTACGCCGCCTTCCTCACGCTCATCCTTGCCGACGAGGTCCAACGCCGGGACGCCCAGCAGCTCGAACGGCGTCTCCTTCAGGCTGGCTTCGAAGAACGGGTCACCCTCGATGACTTCGACTGGACGACATCCATCCAGCTCGATCGCCGCCACCTCAACGAGCTCTTTTCGTTGCACTTCCTCCAGAAGAAGGAGCACGTCCTTCTCATCGGCCCGGTCGGGGTCGGCAAGACCTTCCTCGCCCAGGCTCTGGGTGCGGCAGCAACGCGTGCCGGCCACTCCGTCCTCTTCCGGCGGGCCGACTACCTCCTTCGTGAACTCGGCCAGGCGCGCGCCGACCACAGCTTCGAAGCTGCCTTCCGTAAGTACCTCGCTCCCGACCTGCTCCTGGTGGACGACTTCGGTCTCCATCGCCTCAGCCAACAACAGTCCGAAGACCTGTATGCGCTCATCATCGAGCGTCACCGCCACGCCAGCTTCGTCGTCACGAGCAACCGCGACGTAAGCGAATGGGTCGGCCTTTTCGCCGACCCCATCCTCGCAAACTCCGCCCTCGACCGCCTCGCAAACGGCGCCCATCAGCTGGTCATCGACGGCCCCAGCTACCGTGCCAAACTCGCTCCCCGCCCCTCCTCCACGGAGGCTGCCATGCCTTGACCACCAACCCAGCTTCTCAGCTTCTGGAGACCGGCATCACCCTGGCGATCCTACCCGGCATCACCGCAGCGATTGACATCTTCGTGCCGTCCGTGCCGCCTCCAGAAGATGCCGTGCTTGTTGGGCCGTTCTGGGCCTCGGCTGATCGCGCATCAAGGCGACGGCGTCCAGGGACTCAGTGCGCCTTCAGGCCGTCAACGTCCAAACGCGAAACACTTCGACCGTCTCCTCACCCGCGATCAGTCCTCGAAACGGATGTCCAGGAACTCGTCGCGGGGATCCACACGTTTGGTGCGAGCCCCGGACTGTTCCGCCTCGATGTCTCTTCGACGCACTGCTTGAAGGCCTGTGTGTGTGTCGACTGCAACATGGCCGGTTTCACGAGACACACAGTCTGTTCACAACGGCAGGGTTAGCCCCAGTTCTCGCAATCGCTGTCTTCGCAGTCGATAGTCCGGGATCGCCTGGGCCACGAAGGCCCAGTACTCGGCGTTGTGGCTACGGACCCGAAGATGGGCAAGCTCATGTGCCACGACGTAATCGAGAAGAGCGGGCGAGACCATCAACGCTCGCCAGTTGAAGCGGAGCGTCCCATCGGGCGCGCAGCTTGCCCAGCGACGCTGCTGGTCCCGGATCAGCACAGCCGTCGGTGTTACCCCGAGAAGTTGTGCGATCCGGTCCACGCGAGAAGGTAGCTTCAGCGCAGCGCGCTCGCGATACCAGCTCTCGAACCCGGCACGGAGCTCGGTTTGCCGCTTGTCTCCCTCAAGCCACCTGGGCACATCGACGTCGAACTGCCAGTGGTGAAAACGGATACCGATGCCTTTGCAGTCGGAGGAATGGACTTCAAGTCGGACGGATCTGCCCATGTACGGCAGAGATTCCCCGCTGACGAATCGCCGGGGGGCTGGAGGCGTGGCGACCGTACTCGCGTGGCGGTATATCCAGCCTGCCCTTCTGCGAAGCGTCGCTTCGACGCGTTCAGCAGACATCTCCACCGGTGCAGCCACAGTGACTGCACCAGGCTCATCGACCGTAATCTCGACCGTCTTATGCCGCTTGGGACTTCGCACCACGCGGTAGTGAATGCGGGCGCCTCCGAACCGAACTTCGCCTTCTTCGGTCACGACAGGCGCCGCCGTGCGACTTCAATCACCTGGCGAACAATGTCGTCCAGCTCGCTTTCGGCATGTCGCCCCGTGTCGCGAAGGATGCGCTTGATGTCGCGGCGCATCTCTCGCTGGACATCGAGGTTCTCATGCCAGTCGACGATCGCGCGATGCTTCTGGAGGACAGTGTCGACTTCGCGCGCCACCTCTTTGAGCCGTTCGTCGAACGCCGTGCGGTAGACGGCCGGCTCCTCCCGCAGCACGCGTTTGCCATCCGAGACATCACCATTGCCGGCTTCCCGTCCGCGCTCCAACAGTTCATAGACCGCGAAGGCGACCTGCGTCAGCCCTTGCTCAGTCGCCACGGCTTCCTCGCGGTCGATCTGTGCCCGGAGCGCGGCCATTCGCCGGCAGCCTTCGGCCGCATCCATGAGCCGCGCCCGCAGCTCCCGGATGATCCGTTCGAGGGCCTCTGACAGCCGTTCGTAGAAGGCCGGGTTCTCTCCGACACGCTCCTTGATCTGTGCGCGGATGGCGTGTTCCATCACTGAGGCGCGCGCCTCGTCGTGCGGGAGCCGCGCGATCTTCTGCTCGAAATCCTGGTCGAGCACAGAGACCGGCGCCATGAGCTCTCGGACGGTAGCGTCGATCCGTGAGTCGAGGAGCTGCTTGACTTTCGCTCCTACCGCCGTCCAGTCGATATCGGCACGTTCACGCAGGAAGAGCGCCCGCGCGTACGATCGGATGACGGTCAGCCGGCGGAGCCGGTCGAGATAAGCGATGGCGGCAGGCTCCGGGAGAAAGCGGTCCATCAGCGTCGAGAAGTCGCGATAGTCCTGGTCGAAACGTTCGTACTGGTCAGCCCTGTAGTCGCCTTCCGTGTTGGCGTCCGGGTCGAAGCGGTGGACGCAGGCCCAGGCATCGTCGAGGTTCAACCCGCGGAAGTTAGCTTCCGCCCTGTCGGCCGCTGCCTGGATGACTGGCCCGGGATCTTCCGGCAGCTCGGTGAGCGCTTGTTCGACGTCGCCCCGGTCGAAGATCGCGAGTGCGCTCTCCAGTTCGCGCGAGACGCCGTGGTAGTCAACAACGAGCCCGTAGGTCTTCTCCGTCGGCACACCGTTCTTCGTATGTGAGAAACGCCGGTTCACGCGGGCGATCGCCTGGAGCAGCGTGTGCTCACGGATCGAGCGGTCGAGATAAAGCACCTGCTCAACCGGAGCGTCGAAGCCGGTGATGAGCTTGTCGACGACCACGAGGACCTGCGGTTCTCCGTCCGGCTCCTTGAAGTCCTCGACGATATGGGTCTCCGGCAGTTCGCGCGCCCACTTGAACTCTGGCCCGTCGTTGTGAGACGTGGTGATGATTGGGTACGCGTTCAGCCCGAAGGCCGCCAGGTGCTCGGCGTAGCGGACGGCGGCGACGCGGCTCGGCGCGACCACCTGCGCCTTAAACCCGTTTGGCTGGACCTTCTTCCGGAAGTGGTCGGCGATGTCGAGCGCGATGGCCTCAATCCGTTTCGCCGCTTCCGCGATAGTCTCCTTGTTCGCGTACCGGCGGCGGATCTCCGCACGGGTCTCCTCGGGCTCGTCGCGGAACAGCGCATCGAAAAGCCGGTCGACCGTTTCCGGACCCTCGACTTGCAGTTCGGGCAGACGCGCCTCGTAGTAGATCGGGACGGTCGCACCGTCCTCGACCGACTGCGGGATCGTATACGAGTCGATGAGCGCGCCGAACGTCCCCATCGTCGTCCGCTTGAAGCCTCGGTCGATGGGCGTGCCGGTGAAACCGATGAAGGTTGCGTTGGGGAGTGCCGCCCGCATCTTCGCGGCGAGCCGGCCGTACTGGGTGCGATGCGCCTCGTCGACCATGACGATGACGTTGTCCGCGTCGTTGAGGTGCTCGCGCTGCCCACCGGAGATGTTCAGCGCTTCTTCGAATTTCTGGATGGTGGTCGTCACCGTCCGGCCGTTGTTCGTGCTCAGCAGCGCACGCAGGTCGCGGGTGTTCGCCGCCCGCTCAGGTTCGAGCAACGATGCCTGCCGGAAGGTCCGCGTGATCTGGTCATCGAGTTGCGTCCGGTCTGTCACCACGACGATGGTCGGGTTCTGGAGCGTCGGCGAACGCCGCAGCTTCGTCGCAAGGAACAGCATTGTGAGTGACTTGCCGGAGCCCTGGGTGTGCCAGACGACGCCGCCTCGCTCGGACGGCGTCCGTCCACCGAGGACGCGCGCGACGGCGTTGCGGACGGCGCGATACTGCTGATAGCGCGGCAGCTTCTTCACGAGCCGCCCACGCTCGGGCTCATAGACGACCAAGTCTCGCAGGATGTCCAGCAGCACGGGCGGGTTGAGCAGCCCGCCGATGAGCCGCGCCTGGCCCTCGGGGGGCATCCCGAACCGCTGTTCGAACGCTGGCGTACTGAACGGCTCGGTCGACTTCCACTGCGCGTAGGCATTCTCTGGCGCCCCAATGGCCGCGTAGGCGGCGTCAGCCCCACAGATGGCGACGCACATGAGGTTGGTGTCGAAGAGTTCGGGCGCGCCAGTGCCGTGCCACTCGGGGCCGGCTTCCTGGTACCGGAGGAGCTGCCGCACCGCCTTCGCTCGCCATACCTCTAGGAGTGATGGGGACTTCGCCTCCATCACCACGAGCGGGACGCCGTTCACGAAGAGCACAAGGTCCGGCTTCACCACCCGCTCATCGTCCTCGGTCGTCCGGTCGCTCCCTCGTTCGTTGCCGCGCCGGACACGGAACTGGGTGGTGACGACGTACTCGTTCAGGCCGGCGCCGGGCTCCGGGTGGTCGAAGTCGATGAAGCGGACCGTCGGTGTTTCCTGCCGCCCACCGCGGTCGACCGTGAGCGGCATCCCGTAGACCAGGTATTCGTGGATGCGCTGGTTGCGCGCCATGCCCGTCGCGTCGACGTGCTGGAGGTTGAAGACAACCCGCTGGGCCTGGTCTTTCGTCATCCACTCATTGAGGCGCATCAGCGCCGCCTGGAGGCGGCCCGTGAGCAACACGCCGCGTTCGTCCTCGCGCTCCGGCGCCAGCACCTCGCGGGGCACGAACGTATAGCCGAGACCCTCCAGCAGCTCGCGCGCCGGGTTCTCGGCATGGTTCAGCTCGTTGAGGCGGCTGGCGGTGGTCACGGCCAGCCTACCCTAATCTGAGCGATCAGCTCATCGCTGATGTCCTCGCCCTTAGCCGGCACTAAGAGCAGATTGCTCGAACGTTGGACGGGTACGCCTGCCAGGGTGACGTTTGACAACGTGTCCTGAGCCATGCCGAGCAACCCGCAAACGGCGAGCCGGGTGCCGTCTGCGTCAGGGTTCACTACCGCGATCCTCTTGCCGGGCGCCGCAGCACGAAACAGATCGTTGAAGTGGCTGTCGATCCGATTGAACGCATACCCGACAACAACCAGAAGCTCCGCGTCCATCATCATCCGCTCGGCTCGCGACCAGCGCGAGATGAACGCGCGGTTGATCACCGGCTTCATCGCGCTGGGTGGCACTACCGCGGGCAGAAAGATCCGATTCGCCTCGACACTCATGTCAAGGCCTGTGATGAACGCCTCAATCGCCTCCAGATCCTTGGCCCCCGTTACTGCCTCATCGCCTTCGATCAGCTCGCCACGGTCTTGGCGGATATACGAAACGCAATCGCCGTGGAACCTGACCGTGCGATCGCTCGGTAGTTCGCAAAGCGAGGTGTAATTGAACGTAATGATCGACTCGTCGCTACTGAGCGCCGAGAGCTTGTTGTAAAAGTTCGGAGTCTCAGCAAGGCCCTCCTGACCACTCAGCGACTTCCAGCGCATGTAAGCCCAGAGGAGCCAGGAGACATACAGATAGTTGCGCGTGTCCGTGCCCTTGTTCGTGTAGAACCCCGAGAACAACTCCGTCAGGAGCTCCTCGAAATTGGTCATCGCCGCCACCACGGCTCCGAGGGCGCCTTTCTCGTCTTCCGACAACCCTTCAGCGGATTGTGCGTCCCGAAAAATACGCAGCATCGCCGTTCGGGGCGCTGGATTGAGGGCGATTCCACGCATCCGCAGCATCGTGTGGTCGGCCATCTCGTCTGACTCGCCAGCGAGGGCAGCCACGGCGTTGGCGGTTTCCTCATCAAACTCGTTGGCTTCTCGGATTGCGCGGAGCTTTTCAAGGACGACCTGGATTGCGGCCGCTCCGTCCGAAGCGCCCTCGCCAACCTTCGTCAGCGCACCTTCAACCACTCCTGCGAGGGCCGGATCCGTAAGCACACGTTCGGCGAAGTTCTCCCCCTGGTTCGAGACGTACTTCTCGAAGCTGAAGCGAACCCGACGGCCGCCACCAAGTTTGTTCTTGAGTGCCTGGCTGATCGCCTTGCCGTCGCCTTTGACGAAGGAGTCGAGTTCTTTGAGGAGGCCATCGGCGAGGGGGAGCCCCAGAGCTCGATCGACGCCCGCACCTAAAATGTAGACCGTCTTCACGAGATGACCTCCGCTATTGGTTTGACCCGTACTCGCCCGCTCAGCAACGCTTCCGTCAGGGCCGTCTTGGCACTCCGCAAGATAGCGAGGGTGCTTTCGTCGCAGCCGTGTGTTGATCGAATCCCATCGTGCACAGTGGCGATCCGCTGCTGCTCTGCGAACGGGGGGAGAGGAAGTGGGAACGCGGCGACGTCCTGTTGGTTCACGCTTGCTTGTTGGACCGCCTTTTTGGCACGGGATGTGAAATAGTCACGGGCACGAGGTGAGGTCAGGCAGAACACTGCGTAGTCCGGACTCAGCGTTAGTCCGGTTCGCAACCGCATCATGTTCGACTCGAACATTGCTAATTCGCTGATGTCGGGAAACAGCACAGCCTTCCCAACGAGTTCGACGCTGTTTACGCGATTGATGACGATATCTCCTGCCCGTAGCCCGTATCTCTCGACTTCCTCGTCTGAGGCGCGAACTCGATCGAAACCGTTCATTCGTCGCATCCGACCAGAGTCGAAGTCGTCGATGCGGATCAGGTATGTCCCGCTGCCATAATCAGACTGCGGCTTGTAGAGGCCATTGGTCGGGGTGCCCTCGAGGCACTCCCCCAGCGTGACCACATCCCAGCAGGCTGGGATGGTGCCCAGGCCCGGGACGTGCTTCCACTCGGTGTGCCAGCCGGGGACGCCGAGCGTGAGCAGGTCGTGGAGGAGGGCTTTGCGCAGATCCTCTGTCGCCGCCATCACTGCCACCGTTTGCTCGATCGTCTCGTCCACGGCGTCGAGCACCGCCGCGATCGCCCGCTGCTCGGGCAGCGGGGGACACATCACCGAGAAATCGGCCAGCCGTTCCCACGATGTACGCGGCATCTTTGTGCCGGTGATATCTCCCATCACATGTCGGTACACCGCGTCGCTGGCAAGTAGGTGATAGAGAAAAGAGGAGTGTGTATCCGCGCTTGCAGCGATTGCAAGAATGTCGGTGGAGCAGACTCCGTCGAGCTGCACACGGACGACCTTCCGAAGGTTCGGGCGCAGTTTCCCGAACAGAATGTCGCCGCTCCTGAAGCGGGTCTTGTGACTGGAAGCAGAGGAAGCGACATCGGTGCTCAGTAGTCGTCCACCACCGCTAGGGATGTGCTCAAGCGCAACGTAAGGCGTTGCGTCATGGCGAGTCGGGAGTACCTTCTCTGTTCGCTGATGCGCCAGGTTCCCGACAGACACGCATCGCCACCCCTCCGGCACGCTACCGCCCATAGCCCAGCTCCACGAGCAGCGCGTCCATCTTCGACGCCGCGTCGTCGCGCCGACGCTCGGCTTCCCGCAGCCTTGCTAGCGCGGCCTCCACGCTCGGGGCCTCCTCGTGTTCCGTGGTGTCGACGTAGCGCGAGATGTTCAGGTTGAAGTCGTTCGCCGCTATCTCGTCGATGCTCGCCACGTGCGCGAAGCGCTCGACGTCCTGGTACGCCTGGAACGCTTCCACGACCTTCGTGATGTGCTCGCGATCCAGGTAGTTCTTCGCCTTGCCGGCACGGAAGTAGCCGGGCTGGGCCGCGTCGATGAAGAGCACCTTGCCCCTGCGCTCCGGAGCCTTCTTCTTGTTGAGCACGCATATCGCCACGGGGATGCTGGCGCCATTGAACAAATTTGGAGCCAAGCCAATCACCGCCTCGAAGAGGTCCGCCTCAACGATCCCCTTCCGGATCGTTCCCTCGGCGCCGCCGCGGAAGAGGATGCCGTGCGGCATGACCACGCCCACCATCCCGTCCGGATTGGTCACCGCAAGCATGTGCTGGAGGAAGGCCAGGTCGCCTTTCGTCTTCGGCGGGATTGCGCCGAAGCGGTCGAAGCGGTGATGCGGGTCATTCGGAGCGAAGTCCGCGCCCCATTCCTTCAAACTGAAAGGCGGATTGGCGATGACGCGGTCGTAGGAGAATAGCCGTCCGCGTTCGTCCATGAGCCGGGGTTCCGCGATCACGTCGCCGCCTTCATAGCGCGCCGATCGCAGGCCATGAAGCAGCAGGTTGAGCTTCCCGATGGCCAGGGTGCCGAGGTTCCGTTCCTGCCCGTGGAGCACCAGGTTGCGCGGATCGCCACCGTGCTCCGCAACGTATTGGGCCGCGTAGATGAGCATGCCGGCGGACCCTGCCGTTGGGTCGCAGATGCGCATTCGCTCGCGGGGCTCCAGCAGCTCCACGATGAGCCGGACGACGGACCGGGGCGTGTAGAACTCGCCGCCCTTCTTCCCGGCGTCGTCAGCGAATTCGCGGATGAGGTACTCGTAAGCATCGCCCAGCACGTTTACTGCGCCATTCATGCCGTCCCGTGTCAGGTTTGCGTTGCTGAGGTCGAGTGAGTCGAAGTGGCGTAGCAGGCTGCCAATGATGCGGTCACGGCCTGCGGGGCTGCCCAGCTTCGACTCGTCGTTCCAGTTCGTGTTACGCAGGATGTTGTCGAGCCGCGGCGCGTTCGCCTCTTCGATTTCCGCACTTGCGCGGTTCAGCACCTCGCCTAGGTTCATCGACTCCCGGACGATGGCGGCCCAGCGTGCATCGTGCGGGACGAAGAACTCGTGCTCGTCCGGGTCCTGGTCTGCTACCTCGCGCGCCACACCTCCGGCCACCGCACGCTCCACCTCCTCGGCAAAGCGATCCGAAAGGCGCTTGAGGAAGAGAATCGAGAAGATGAAGTTCTTGTAGTCGCTCGAGTCGATCTGGCCACGAAGTATGTCCGCGGCCTTCCAGAGCTTTGATTCGAGTTCCTCGGTTGTGAGTGGCATGGCTATTCTTCCCTCTGCTGAGCGGCGATCCCGGTGACAATCGCGTCGCGCAGGACTTCGTGTCGAATGCGGGCGGCCTCGATGGCCGCATCATAGGCAGCTTCCGATGCTTCGATCAGGCCGACGAGGCGCCGGAGTTCGGCAGCCGGTGGCACAACGAAGGGCACATCGCCAAGCGCCCTCGCTGACAGGGTTGGCAGCGAAGTCGCGGTGAGACGGGACGCCACCTCCGCTCGCCCTCGCGTGGAGGTGAGGTAGTACCAGAGGAAGTGCGCAAGGCCGGCGCCCGGATCGGCGACGCGAACGACCAGCAGCGTCGCAGCGGCGACCGTGCGAGTGACCTGCGGTGGCACCATCGCGACTTTCACGGACTGCGAGCGCGCGGTGACGAGGATATCGAACGGTCTGAGGAGATGAGCCTCGCTCCGGACATCTTGCTGGACCTCGATCTCTCGCAATCCATCGAGAGATAGACGGTCGTCGACGATGTCCGCGCTCTCGACGACGCGAAGGCTCCAGTCGCCCGAACGTGCTCCAGCAGCCCGCCCCGCCATGGCCATTCCCTGTCGGATCTCAGCTCGGTCCCCAATCGTCACAAACGCACTGTCCCAGTGTTGCCATATTTTGTCAACACGTCGGCGTGGGTATTGACTCCACCAAAAGGCATCTTCTACGCTTCGAGGAGGGGCCGCTCGGTCTGAGTGGCTGAAAGGAAAGCCATGATCGAGCTATCAACCAGAGGGGTGGTCCGTTTCGCCCTGAGTGGACCGGCCGCCCAGCGCAAGATCCTCCGCGACTATAAGTTCCCCGACCCGGAGGGTGCTGCGCAGGCTCGCTACTACCGGGACACCTTCCGGGTCATCGGCGACTACCATCGGTACAGGCACGACACCGCGTGGCTCGAGGAGCGGGCAGACGCCCTTGAGGTGATGGCGCGGAATGCAGGAGGTGCGATACGCAGCCGTCTCCATAGCAATGCTGCCGCGATCCGTGAGTATCTGGCGCTGCTGCCGGCCGGGCACTATGCCCTGCTCGCACCGGCCCGCCTTGCGCTGAGCGCGCATGGCGTCCGAGTGCGCGTGTCTCCTGAACTGCATGTCCTCGACGGCAACCGCGAAATGCTGATCGTCCTCCTGCCCGGCGACAAAGTGACGGAGGAGGAAGCCCGTCTTCACGCCCAGATCGTTTGCGAGGCCGCCGACCAGGTTGGCCTTGGGATCTCGCCTCGCAACGTTGTCGCGCTCACCCTCCGCTCGGCGCAGCAGTTCTCGGCCACTTCCCACCGCGTGCGGGTCCGTCGCGACCTTGATGCTGCGCTGCAGAACGTGTCTGCCTTGTGGCCGAGCATCGCGGCAGCCTGATTGACCCCTCGGTGCTTCACTGGAGTGAAGACCGACCCGGCCCGGCGGATGGTCGCCCTTCTATCGCTGACTTCCGAGCGGAGGGCCTGCCATCGAACCCACGTCATGCCCCAATCGAGTCCTGGATCATTCCAGCGATCACCCTCGCCAGGAGCACAATCGAGAAGCCGACCAGGGCGTTCACTATCGCCGACTTGCCGCGCTCCATCTGGTGAGGGCTGCCGGCGGCGCTCATATAGAGGAAGGCTCCCCACATGACGAAGAACGCAGCGACAGCGGCGCCGACGCCCATTCCGATGTTGAGCAGGTTTTCGAAGAGAGTGTTGATCTGTTCCATCACGTCGGTCTCCTATTTGCCGGTGTTCTGAAGGGGTTCTTCCGACCGCAGCTGGAACTCGGCCACGAGCCAGCGACCGTCGATACGAAGGAGCCGGCAGGTCACGTGCTGGCGGAGCCGCTGCTCGCGGAGCTGTCCGGTCGCCGAGTCGACGGCGCGGCGGGTTTGCTCTGTGGTCGCCGACACCGTTGCCTCGGTGTCCGAGTAGGCGGTGACCTCGATCGAGACCGTGCCGGTCGTCATGGTTTGCTGCTGGCCGAGAGCGCTCGGATCGACCTGTGAGGCGGCGACCGCGGCGTTGACGTCGCCGGTGGTCAGGCTCAGCAGCCTCTCGCGGTAGGCGGCGGGCTCGCGGAAGTCGAAAGTGCCGTACGCCTCGACGAAGAGCCGGGCAGCTTCTTCCACCTCGCCCATGCCCTCGCCCTGGCCACGCAGACGGTTCGCGCCCTGCCAGCCACTCACGATGGCGATCACCAGCAGCGTGGCGGCGAGGCCGCCGAGGATGACCATCACTCCGCGGCCGCCGCTCATACGATCGGTCCTTTCACCGGGCGACCGGCACTGGCGAAGTGCCTGGCCCAGTAAGGGTTGTCCAGCGCCACCTCTTTCACGAACTCGCCCGGCTGGGTCGCCATGATCACGACGCCGTTTCCGGCGTAGATGCCGACGTGGGTGATGCGTTCGTGCGAGGGGTAGGTGTTCTCGTAGAAGAGGAGGTCGCCTGGCTGGAGGAACTCTAGTGCCACGGGCATCGTCGCGTTGAACTGCGCCTGCGACGTGCGGGAGAGGGAGATGCCGAGCTGGGCGTAGATCCACTGCGTCAGGCCGCTACAGTCGAAGCTCTCCGGCCCCGCCGCGCCCCAGACGTAGGGCGTTCCGAGCCGGGATCGTGCCAGAGCGACTGCCTGGGCGGGGATGCCAGCAGTATCGAGGTAGCCGTAGCTGGTGGCGATGCTGAGAACGTGGTCCACGTAGGACCAGGAGTGGTTGTACGCGTAGAGCGCACGCCGGAGGTCACCGGGCGCTCCGCTACTGAGCAGGAGCTGGGCAGCGGCAGGCAGACAGTCGTGGTAGTTGAAGGGGTCGGCCACACCGTCGCCGTCGCCATCGACGCCGTAGTGTGCCCAGGTCGCGGCCATGAACTGGCAGTACCCCAGGGCGCCGGCCGAGCTCGGGCCCATGTTCGCGCCGAAGCCCGACTCGACTTTGGCGATGGCCGCCAGCACCTGCCAGGGGACGCCCGACGCAGCAGCCACCTCTTGGATCACCACGAGGTGGTCAGCAGGAATCTCGGCGAGCGCCGTTGCGGAAGCTGGAGACTGGGCGATGCCCGGGCTGCTGCCAAGCGCGGCCATGACGAAGAGCATCGGTGCGAGCATGACGACGCCGATAACGCCCGCGACCTTGAGTCCCTCGCTACCGACGCTGCCGAAGATGTCGCCGCTTGGTGGGTTCGTGTTCATGACTTCCCCTTAGGCCCTTCCTGCTGCGGGCCGAGGAGCCGCCCCGGCACCTCCGGCTGCACCGGCGCCAGCGCCGCCCGCAGCAGCACCGGCATGACCCGCTCCGGCTATCGCGCCGAGTGCGTGGGTGGCCATCGCGAACGTGAGGACGTTGGTGATGCCCGCCTGGCTGCGGGCCGAGCGCAGGAGCGAGGGGACCTTGAGGGTCAGCCAGCAAACCGCCAGACCGAGCAGCATCGTCAGAAGGGCGTTGGAGACACTGCCGGGGGTCAGCTCGACCATCAGCGCAGTGCCGAGCGCCAGGACCATGACCTGGACTGTCTGCTGGAAGACGGTGATCACGAAGAGGTCGGTCCACCAGCGCGTCCACTGCTGGGTCTGCGGCAGCACCCAGAGCAGCGCGGCAATTGGCCCAAGGACGATGAGCATCGCCAGCAGGGCGAGGCGCATCAGCATCTGGAAGACCAGGAGGATCGCCACGATACCGTAGGCGACGGCGGTGAAGATGAGTGCCAGGCCCTCCTGCGAGGGTGTGGCCTGGTCGTACCCGGGGAGGCTGACGTCGCCGACACCTGCGGCGAGGGCGTTGTTAATATCGATCAGCATCCGCGCGAACTCGATCGTCAGGTTGGCGGCGAGCGCGGCGAGGATGACGCGCGGGAGGAGCTCCATCGCCTCGTGGTAGGGCGACCTGGTGTGCTCTTTGATGATGACGTTGAAGCCACCCCACATGACGACGACCGCGAGCGCGACGTTGACGATGGCGCGGGAGAAGTCGTAGAGGCTTCGGACGGTCGGACTGTCGTAGGTTCCTTCCGCCGGCGTGCGCGTGACGAAGTTGAGTGACGAGCCGCCCATGCCCAGCGCCCAGTCGACGAACCCGCGGATCGCCTCCAGCATCGCCTGTCCGATGAGCGTGAAGACCGCGTTGACGATGTCCTTCGCCCAGTTCACGGGGTTGAGGCCGCCGGGAAGCCAGTCGAGGGGATTGGGGATCAAGTCGGTCGGGTCGGGGATCGGGAGGTCGACCAGCGTGTCAGGTGGCGGCTGGCCTTCCGGGCCAGTCTGGCCGGGTGCGACCTGCTGCGGGGTTGGCGCAGGCGGGCTGTTGAGGAGAGGGATGCCGGCCGACGACAGCTCGTCCAGCGTGTCGTCGGCCTCCTGCGCGGTGGCGGAGGCTGCTCCGACCACCAGCGCGCCAGCCAATCCCAGTGCAAAGGCGGCGAGGGCGAAGATGCGCATGTCTGACTCCAGCGGCCAGGAGGCCGTGATAGTCAGCCTGCGAATCGGCGTTCCCTCAGCGTTCCAGGATTCCGCTCCGCCCGTTCCAATCTGGCAGTGGTTGCTCCAATTTCGCTCTCATTTCGCTCCAACCCGCCGTTCCCGCTGATTTCAGCAGCGCGAAGGACAACCGCATCTGACATCAGGTGCAACGGCGGCAGGGCAGACGCTTGGTGCATGACAGCGCACACCATCGCCGGGCCAATCACGGCGACCATGAGTTGCCGCATCCTCCGTCAGATAGGCCTCGATTTCGACGTTGAGACTAAGTTCGCCCTCCCGACTGTTGAGACCACGCATTAGGTCGGACTCAGTGTCGTTGCCTGGTTCATCACCTCCGGTGGGGGGCTACGAGCATGCCCAGAGCGTCGATCCTAGCTAGATCCGGCAGGCCAGGACGGTTCCAAGATGCCGTCGGGGTAGAGCTGGAACAGATCGGCGGTCTGGGGCTGATGGTCCGGTGGGTTGCCGAGCGCGTCGCGGCGGCAAGCGCACGAGTCGTGCCGGGAGTGAGCCTCAACTTCAGCCAGCCTGGGCCGCAAGCCTCGCACGCGCGAACGCCTTATCGTCGGCAGCCCGGCGCTTCCCTCCCTGACGGGCCGCGCCGACGCGTACTCGCGATTCCGTATCCTATGGCCATGCGTGTGCCGGCCACTCCTAGCCGGTGGATCATTGCACTGGGACGGGGGGTCACGATGGTAGTTGGAACGGTGATGAAATCTAACCCGCGGACTCTCTTGACGAAGTGGGCGAACGACAGTGATGAGTGGGTGCGATATATCGTGCGACTGGTCTTGAGCTCTGGCCGAGCACTAACTCCAGGCGACGTCGAGCATGCTTACAACCTCTTTCGGCAGGAGAAGTCGCTTGATGCGCGGACTCTCGCCCAAGAGCCGGAACTTGTGGCAACCACGACCACGGACGAGGCAGAGGAGCCGCTTGCGATCACATGTCTCCATGACGTGACGGGGGTCAATGCTCTCGCACCTGGTGCGGTGATCGAACCTCACGCAGGATTGACGATCCTGTTCGGCGAGAATGGCACCGGCAAGACAGGATACGCGCGAATCTTCAAGGCTCTCGCGGCCAGCAGGACAGTCGATGTCATTCTCGGCGACATTGAAGCATCGGGGGAGCAACCTCAATCCGCAAGCATCCGGTTCACGCTGGGAGCTGAGCAACGCGAATTCATCTGGTCAGGTGAACAGGGCGTCGCGCCGTTCACTCGGATGTCGATCTTTGACAGCCCCTCGGTGAACTTCCATGTCGACGAGGACTTGGAGTACGTCTACGTCCCTGCGGCCCTCGCGTTGTTCAACCACGTCACCGCCGGCATCAAGGCGGTTCAGACACGGATTGAGGAGGCGACCAAGGATCTGACCTCCGGCACCATGAGCCTGCTCTCTCGCTTCCCACGAGAGTCCAGCATCTATCCGTTGATCGAGACGCTCGGAGCCGCCAGCGATCTCGACGACTTGAAGGCACGCGCCGATGAGGACCCGAACATCGACCAACGGATCGAGGCAGTGCGGAAGGCTCTGGCAGCGTTGGAAGCGAATGCGGTCGCCCCTCAGATTTCTCTTCGGGAACGCGGCGAGCGCGTGCTGACCCAGGCCGCTGCCGTCGGGACTACCTTGGTCTCCTTCGAGGCGGTCGCCTACAACGCCGCGCTCAATGCCCGGGCAACGCTGGTCTCCGACTACCAGGCGTTCCGCACGGAGTTGTTCAGGGCGGCTGATTTGCCCGCCGAGCCGGAGGAGACGTGGGAGGACTTTGTTTCGGCTGGCGACGCCTACCGCGGACACCTGGAGGCAATGGGACTTCACGACGCGGAACGGTGCCTCTATTGCCGTCAGCCATTGGCCGACGCAGCACGGCAACTGATCTCGAAGTACGGGGAGTATCTCGAGGACAAGATCAGCAAGGACATTCGGGATACAGACAACCAGATCGCCGCGCTGACTGCGACCATACGCTCCGTCGTCGCCGCCGAGGTATTGACGTTCGTCACGGAGTATCAGGACCGTGATGACAAGCCGGCCTACTACAATGCACTGTCGGAGCTGACTGGATTGCTTGCTGCAATCAACACATCCGCGCAAAACCTGGACCCCGTCGCGCCCGCCAAGCAGTCCTCCGCGACAACACACAAACGAGCGGTGGACGCAGCGTTGGTGCAAATCACCGAGGAGCTGGCTGTACTCCGTAAGCAGGCCTCGAACCGTGCCCAGGCGTTGGCGGACAAGAAGAAGGAACTCGCTGAACTCCTGGCAGCGGCTGAGCTCGCCAAGTCGTGGACCTTGCTAGAGGCCCAGATTCGCAATGCCAAGGAAGCCAACCGACTCGCGATTCTGGCTCACCCGTTGCCAAATTTGAGTCGAGCCGTCACCGGACTGGCGAAGACCGCGAGCGACGAACTCATCAATCAGAGCTTCGACGCTCTCTTTATCGAAGAGTGCCAGGCGCTCCGCGCACCAAGCCTGAAGATCGAGTTTGTAGGCAGGCAAGGGCGAGCGCAGCGGCGCAAAGTCCTGAGCGGCAAGCTCAAGCCCTCGCGGATTCTCTCCGAAGGGGAACAAAAGGTCCTCGCTCTTGCGGACTTCCTCGCCGAGGCAAGGTTGTCAGGGAGCACCGCTCCCATCATCTTCGACGACCCAGTGTCGAGTCTCGACCATCGCCGCATCAATGAAGTAGCCGAACGGATTGCTCTCCTGGCAGGTGGCAATCAAGTCATCGTCTTCACCCACGACATCTTCTTCGCCACGAAGTTACTCTCGCTGTTCGAGAAATCTAAGCAGTGCGTCTACTACCAGGTCACTGATGAGGATGGCAAGGGAAAGGTCACCCGGGCCACCGGCCCGAGATGGGACACGATATCGAGCATCAAAAAGAACATCACCGACACGATCATCGCTGCGAAGTCGCAGGACGGAGAAGCTCGAGCGGCCCTTGTGCGAACCGGCTACGGCTGGATCCGTTCATGGTGCGAGGTCTTCACGGAAACGGAGCTGCTTGAAGGTGTGACTCAGCGCTACCAGCCCAATGTGCGGATGACCTCTCTGTCCAACATCAAGACTGAAGCCCTGCCTACAGCGATCGCGACGGTCACGCGAGTCTTCGAGGAGGCGTGTCGTTACATCGACGGGCATTCCCAACCGTTGCCGACCCTCGGCATCAGCCCGACGCTGGCAGGCCTCGAGGCACACTGGGCTGAGCTTGAGGAGTGCAGGAAAGCGTATGACCGAGCATCTGCCTGATTCGCCAGACGAGTTGATGTCAGCAATCGCGCTCTCTGGGGGATCGCTGGGAGTGGGTCATTCCGGGCCTTTCCGCCTTCGAGGCGTTGCCGCTGAAAGTCACGGGCCGATCGAGTCCTGCACCAGGAAGGTGCCACGGGTGCTTGGAGCGAATTTGGAGCAGAAGGGGCGGCTTTGGAACCGACCGGCCCGGATCCTGGAACGCCCGTGGAACCGCGACCAGCACGCTCTCCTCAGACACCGACGAGGAGATGCCTGTGCAACGCCACGAAGTCCCTACTCACCTCAACATCGAGGACAAGGCCTTTGCCGGGCTGACGATGCGCCAGCTAATGGTGGCCATCATCGGCCTGGCTCTGGCGTACTCCGCCATGAGCGAAGCGCCACTGCCGTTGGCCGTCCGGCTCGCGGCCGGCGCGACGGTGCTGTTGATGACCGCCGCCACCTCGCTCTGGCAGCCGGCCGGCCGCTCGCTGGAGGACTGGGCCTTCGTCCTCCTCCGCTACATCAGCATCCCGCGGGTCGTCGTCTGGCGCGTGCGCACGTCAGGCGAGGTGGCGGCCGACGAGGAGGCGCGCTTCGAGGTCCTGCTGCCTGACCGGGACGAAGTGGACACCCAGAGCGGGAGCACGCACCGATGACGGCGAACGGAAAACACGGAAGCGTCCAGGAGATGCTGCCGTTGGAAGAAATCGTCGATGGCGTCCTCTGCCTCCGCGGCGGCGACTACCGGGCCGTGATCCAGGCGCAAAGCGTCAACTTCGCCCTCAAGTCAGAGGAGGAGCAGGAGGCGGTGATGGCGGCCTACCGCTCCTTCCTCAACTCCCTCAGCCATCCCGTCCAGATGCTCGTCCGCATCCTCCCGACCAACGTCGAGCCCTACCTCGCAGGATTCCGCACCAACGTCACCAGCCACGCCAACAGCGAAGCCATCCGCCGCCTCGCCCTCGACCACGAGATGTTCGTACGGCGGTTGGCCCGGGAACGGACGTTGCTGGAGCGGCGCTTCTACCTCGTTGTGCCATCCGGGCATAGCGAGGGTGAGGGCCATGTCGCGATCCGCTGGCCGTGGCAGCGTGCCACGGGTGGGCGCGACGAGCAGCAGCTCGCTGTGTCGGCCGCCCAGCTCGACGCGCGCTGCCACGAGATAGCGCAGGGACTGACCTCGTTCGGCGTCAGCTCGCGGCGGCTGGGGAGCGAAGAGCTCGCGGAGCTGTGGGCGGCCTGCCTCTGCTCGCAGGTCTCCCAGGTCGCGCCCTCGCTCAGTGCGGGGGCAAGACCGGTGGTCAGCGCGCTCCGGAAGGAGGTCCAGCAGCATGGCTAGTCTTCTGCGTCACCGGACACGCCGACACCAACGTTCGGCGGACGACCTTCGTTTCGAACTCGGCACCCGCTCCGCGGTCGACCACCTGGCCCCGGCCGCGATCGAGGCTTCCCGCTCTCACCTCGTCATCGACGGCCGCTATGTGCGGGTACTCGGCCTCAGCGACTACCCGCGCTACGTCCATCCCAACTGGCTGGCACGGCTGATTGACTTCGACGAACCGCTGGACCTGAGCATCCACATCTACCCGCTCGACTCCGCCACGACGGTGCGCAGGCTCACCCACAAGCTGGTGGAACTCCAGTCGTCGCGGCTGCTCGACGCCCGCAGCGGCAAGATCGCCAGCGCCGAGCGCGAGGTCGCCTACGAGGACGTGGAGCGGCTGCGGGACGCGCTCCAGCGGGGCGAGGAGCGCGTCTTCTCGGTGAGCCTCTACGTGTGTCTCCGCTCCGGCTCGACCTCCGGCGTGGACGACCTCCATCGCCGCGTGGAGACGGCGCTCGGCGGGATGATGGCGTCCGCGCGCGCCGCGCTCTTCGAGATGCTGCCGGGCTTCCTCTCCTGCCTGCCGGCGGGGCGCGATTACCTCGGGCGCTACCGCAACCTCGATACCACCAGCGCCGCGACAATGATCCCCTTCACGTCGAGCCACCTCTCGATGCAGGCCGGGATCCTCTACGGCATCAGCGTCCACAACAACTCGCTCGTCATCTTCGATCCGTTCAGCCGCGAGCTGGAGAACGCGAACAAGGTGGTGTTCGCCAAGAGCGGCGCGGGCAAGTCGTACGCCTGCAAGGTCGAGGCGCTCCGGGCGCTGATGCGCGGCGTCGAGTACTACATCATCGACCCCGAAGACGAGTACGCGCGGATCTGCCAGGCGGTGGGTGGGCAGTACATCCGTCTCTCCGGCAGCTCGGCGCACCACATCAACCCCTTCGACCTTGCCGGCGCTGTCGAGCGTGACGGGGAGACACGGGATGCGCTGACCGAACGGCTGCTCGCCCTCCAGGGCCTCCTCGGGCTCATGCTCGCCGACCGGGGAAGCAGCCTCGGCCAGCGGGAGCGCGGCGCGCTCGACCGGGCCCTCCTCGACACCTACGGCCGGGCGGGGATTACCCGTCACCCATCCACGCACAGCAAGCCGCCGCCCGTGTTGAAAGACCTCTACGACGTCCTGCGCGAGGGCGAGGACCCGCTCGGGCTGGCCGACCGGCTCGAACGCTTCGTCGACGGCAGCCTTGGCAATGTCTTCTCGTCGCCGACGTCGGTCGACCTCGAACGGCCCTTCGTCGTCTTCAACATCCGCGACCTCGAGCCGGAGCTGCGCCCCCTCGGCGTCTATCTGATCGCCGACCACATCTGGCGCGAGGTCCGGCGCAACCGCAAACCGCGGATGCTGCTCATTGACGAAGCCTGGTCGCTCATCCAGCACGAGGAGGGCGCCCGCTTCCTGGCGTCGATGGCCCGGCAGGCGCGCAAGCATTACCTCGGGCTGACCACCGTCACCCAGGACGTGGAGGACTTCCTCGCGACCTCCGAGGGTCACACGGTCCTCGCCAACTCCTCCGTCCAGCTGTTGATGCGGCAGGACAGCTCCACCATCGACGCCGTCACGAGCACGTTCCGCTTGAGCGCCGGGGAGCGCGAGTTCCTCCTGTCCTGCCGCAAAGGCGAGGGGCTGTTCTTCGCCTCGGGCAACCACCTCGCCCTCCGCATCGAGGCGAGCCCCTTCGAGCACGAGCTGGCGACGACGGACCCGGCGGAGCTGGTTGCGCGCGACCAGGAGGTACGAGATGCCGTCGGTTGATGTCGAGCTCGTCAAGCAGCGCAACCCGATCGAGCAGGTCATTGCCTCCAACGGCGTGAAGCTCCGGCAACGCGGCGAGCGGTTCGTCGGGTGCTGCCCCTTCCACGAGGAGGAGCATCCGAGCCTAGTCGTCTACCCGAGCACGAGGAGCTTCTTCTGCTTCGGCTGCAAGGCCTCGGGCGACGTGATCGACTTCCTGAGAAGGAAGGAAGGCATCGGGTTCCGGGAGGCGCTGGACCTGCTGGGAGAGCGTCCAGCGCCTTCCCCGGACGCACCCAAGCCTGATGCAGGGACAGCGACGGCACCGCCGGAGACGCCTCATCTCACCGTGGATGACCGTCTCATCCTCGCGGCGGCCTGCGACCTCTACCACGAGGGGCTGCTTCGCAACGAACGGGCGTTGCGCTACCTCGACAGCCGGGCCATCGGGATGCCCGTCGTCAAGCAGTGCCGTCTTGGCTACAGCGACGGGCAGGCACTCAAGCCCTTCCTCCGCCGCCACCGCTTCAGCCTGCGGCGAGCGGCACAGATGGGACTGCTGCGCAAGGACGGAAACGAGGCACTCGCCGGGCGCGTAGTGATCCCCGAGCTGCGCGGTGGCCAGTGCGCCTGGATGGTCGGTCGTGCCCTCAACGAGCGCCGGTTGAAGTACCTCGGCCTCTCGTTGCCGAAGCCCATCCTCGGGTATGAGCGTGTCCGCGGGCATCGCCGCATGTTTGTGACCGAGGGCGCCTTCGACTATCTCACCGGCGTGAGCTGGAACCTGCCCATCTGCGCCCTGCTCGGGACGCACGTCCGGGCGGAGCGGCTGCGCTTCTTGGAGCGCGTGCCGGAAGTCGTCCTCGTCTTCGACAACGACGACGAGGGGCAGCGGGCCGCCTACGAGCTGGCCGAGTCCCTCGGCGGCCACACCCGCATTCTGCGCCTCCCCGATGGCGTCAAGGATTTGGGCGACCTCGGCGCCAGCGACGGTGGTCGCGAGACGTTCTTCGGACTGCTCGCTGAACTTTGGCCCGCGAAGACGGAGGTGCAACATGCGCCGCCATCTTGAACAGAACATCGTCCTCTACGAGCTCTTTCCCTCGCGCTGGGATGACGACCCCGTCTCCCGCGCGCGCACGGTCTTCGCAGGGTTGGCAGGCGTCCAGGACTTCGCACTGGAGTGGACGGCAATGGAGTCGGGACTCCGGTTCTACGTCCGCGCAGTTGACGCTGCCACTGCCGCTGCGGTCGTCGGCCAGGTCCGCGCGGCGTATCCGCAGGCCGACCTCGACGCGGTCCCCGTGGAACGCAAGCCTCACCTCGACCCGCTGCACGTCGCCGGGCACGAGCTGGCCTCGCTCGTGGAGCTCCGTCTCGAAAGGGAGGCCGCCCTTCCACTCGATACAGATGCCCGGCACGGCGAGCCACTGACCGGCGTGTTGGCGGCGGCAGTGGCCGCCACCCGTGGCGATGTCCGCGTCGTCGGCCAGGTTGTGATCGGACGCCCGCCTCGCCCGGCTTGGGCTACCAGGACCCAGGCTCGGGCCTACCGGTCGAGCCAGCGCGTGCCAACGGAGCGCCCAGAGAGCGGCGCGGCCAGCCTCTTTCCCTTCGTTGCGCTCGCCGGTGCGGCCGCCGCGGGAACGCAGGGCTACGACTGGTACCAGGCCGGCGACTACCTTCCGCTGCTCGTGGGCGGTTCCGTGGTGGCCGCCGGGCTTCCGATCGGAGCGTTTGTCTGGTCGCGCGTTCTCCGCAGCCGAGAGCCACTGACGGCAATGATCGCCGAACAGAAGCTCGCCTTTCCAGCGTTCACCGCGCGCATCGGCGTGATCGCAGTCGGCCCGCGCGGCCGCGCCGAGACCGTCGAGGACGTTAGCGCTCGCGTCAGCGCGGCTTACGAGGCATTCGACCACCCTGCCGGCAACCGGCTCCGCCCAGGCCGGGCCGGGCACCATCACGCACCACTCGAAACGTCAGGCGGCGCCTTCCGTGGCGCATCGGTGCTCAACGCCGCCGAGCTCGCAGCGATCTGGCACCTTCCCGACCTCACATCGGGGCTGCCCGCCGCAACGAAGCCCGGGGGACGCCGCTTCCTTCCCGCGGACAGTGCCACCGACCGAGGCAGCCGGGTCGGGGTGTCTCGCCACCACGGGCGGAGCGTTTCAGTTCACCTGCCGCACGGGGCTCTCTACCGGAACCACCTCGTCGTCGCCAAGACGCGGCGCGGGAAGTCCACGCTACTCCAGCACATCGCCGGGCACCTGATGCAGGAAATCGCTTCGCGCCGGGAACGCGTCCTGCTTGTCGTCATCGACCCCCACCAGGACCTGGCGGAGAGCGTCCTCTCGGTCGTCCCGCATGGTCTCGAAGATCGGACGGCTTACCTCGACCTCACTGACCGCAGGCGACCCGTCGGCCTCAATCTCCTCGATGTGGCCCTCTTCCCCAACCGCGATAGGACGACGGAGAACATCGTGGCGATGCTCCACCGCCTTTGGCCCGACAACTGGGGCCCGCGGATGGAGGGCGCCCTTAGGGCCGCGCTCCTCTGTCTCCACAAGGCCAACCAGGTCCGGCGGCGCGAGGAGCAGTACACACTCCTGGACGTCGTGCCGCTCCTGATGAGCCCCGACTTCCGCGAACGGGTCATGTCGCAGGTGCCGGATCAGACGCTCTGGTCGTGGTGGCGAAACAACTACGACAACCTCGGCCGGGCCTTCCAGCTCCAGGTCGCCACGCCCGTGACAACGAAGGTGGGGCGGTTCGAGGTGACCGAGGCCGCGCGCCTTACGCTGGGTCAGCCGCAGTCGACCATCAACCCGCGCACGCTCCTCAGTGACGGCGGCGTCCTCGTCGTGAACACGGCCGTCGGCCTCCTCGGTGAGGGGGGCTCCGCGCTCATCGGCGCAACGCTCCTCAACCTCCTCGGGCTGATCGTCGAGGATCAGATCGACGTGCCGGCGGGGGAGCGGAGCCGGATGGTGGCCCTCATCGATGAGTCGAGCACGCTGGGCGGGGCTGACTACCCGCGCATGATGAGCGAGCTGGGGAAGTACGGGGCGTCCTTCGTCCTCGTCACCCAGTCCCTTGCCAGGCTCGACGCGATCGACCGCGAGCTGCGCCCGACCGTCTTCGCCAACCTCGACAGCCTCACCGTCTTCCAGGTGAGCGCCGAGGATGCCCGCTACCTGGCACCGGAGCTCGGCCACGACCTCGAGGTGGATGACCTCGTCTCCCTCGACGACTACGAGTGCTACGCCCGCTGGTCGTCCGGCGGTCACCGGCACCCGGCCTTCTCGTTGCGCCTGGACCCGCCCGCGCCGCTCGATTCGTGGCGGATCGCAGCGATCGCGGCGGCGTCGGCCACGCGCTTCGGGCGCCCGCGCGACGAGGTGGCCCGGCAGGTTGACCAGGTATTCGCGGCGCGGGCGAGCAAGCTCGGCCGGGACATTCCTGAGGAAGTGCTGGCACTCGCCGGGGCGGCGGGTGGCCATGTCCAGCTCTCGCTCACCGAGAACCCACCGTTGAGGCGCAACGAGCACCGCGGCCGGAGGAGGTCGTCGTGATGAGCGATGACTCCCTGCTAACCCGCGATGCAGCTCGTTGGCTCGCCCGCCTGCCGTTCCTCGGGGTCCATGACCTCGCCCTCTTCACCGGGCAACGGGAGCCGGATCTCGAAGGCGTGCTGCGGGAGATGAAGCAGCACGGGCTGGTGGACGCAGTGACACCCTCATCGCCCGAGCTGGATAGTGCTCTGCTCTACGTCCTTACCGAGCCCACGCGCCGTCGGCTACGATCCACCCTCGATGGGGAACTGGTCCGGGCCCTGCCCCTCGCCTGTAGAGACATCATCCACTGGCTCGCCCGGCTCGAAGCGACCGTCGCCCTCAACGCCTTCGCTGCCGGCCTGGCAGCCTCGCTGCATTCGGCCGATCACGAGGTCTCCGACTTCCACGTGCTGCCGGTGCGGCGGCCGCAGGATGCGTGGTGGCCACCGGGCGTGCAGGCCTACGGCTGCATACGCGCGGTGGCCGGGGCGGCGCCGTTCTTCGTCTTCGTCGACCGGGCAGGGGCGCCATCCGCCCACCGCGCGGCGCTCATCGCGGGTTGGTACCGCTTCCGTGAGGGGCCGCAGCCCTGGGGCTACGACATCCCACCGATCCTCGTCCTCTGCCCGGAACAGGCGCGGGAGGGCGAGTGGGCGCGAGCGGTGCTCGCCTCGGCCGAGCGGCGGGATGCCGTCCCTCAGAGGGTCCTCCTCACGAGCGTGGTGGCAGGCACCGACGGTTTCGGGCTACGCACCTGGCAACCGGTCGCTGGCCCCGGCCGTGCCGCACTCATGGAGTGGCTCCCGGTGCGGCACTGGGACCATCTCGCCCTCTCTTCTGCGCCGCTGCCCGACCTGCGCCCGCCCGCTCCCGGCGAGGAACGCCAGCCGCTGCACCGGTGGGCGCGAGAGGTAGCGAGCGGTGCGATTAGCGCGACGACCTTGGAGCGAACCGCGGCCCTCTCTCTTACGACCTCCGAGGTCGAGAAGCGGCTGCTCGAGTGCCTGGCCCGCCATCCGCTCCTCAGCGAGGCGGATCTGGCCACGGTGCTGCACCGCGACCGCCGCCTGGTCCGGAGCGCCATCGAGCACGCCACGACGCAGGGCCTGATCGCGCACATCGAGCGATCGGACGACCGCTGCCGGCGCTACTGCCTCGCCTCGGCCGGCCTGCGGACGCTGGCACTCCGCGACGGCGTGCCCGTCCGTCGCTACGCGCGGCACGCACCTGTCACCGTCCTAACGGCCGCCGAGGGAGAACGCGTGCCAACGCTCCTGCAGCAGTACGAGCACACGGTTGGCGCGAACAGCTTCTTCATCGCCTGGCTGGAGGGTCCGCCGGGCCGGCCGCATCTCCTCTCGTGGCTAAGCGCGGCGGAGTCGGCGATCCGCTTCGAGAGCGGGGGGCGACGACGCTGGCTGCGGCCGGACGGCGCCGGGGCTGTCCTGGCAAACGGCGTCCGGCATCAGTTCCTGTTCGAGTGGGACCGCGGCACCGAGCGGCTCCCGGTCATCGCTTCCAAGCTCGCCCGCTACGCCGAGTTCTTCCAAACGCTAAGGAACCATGGAGACGGTTCGCCGGCCCTGCTGCTTGTCACCACCACGCCACATCGCGAGGAACTTATGCGGCGCGTTGGCGTGGCGACTATCGGGTCATCCAGCGACCAACTCATTACCACGACCGCGCCGCTGCTCGATAGATACGGGCCGTTCGGGGCCGTCTGGCGCGGCCATGCTGGACAAGACCGAACGCGATGGCCCGGGTCGGCAACCGACCACGACTACCCACTGGAGGTTCGACGGTGAACGATCACGCAACCGACAACGGCCACGAGCCCGATCTGCTCACGGTGCCGGAGGCCGCCAAGCTCCTCCGCATTTCGCGGAACCTCGCCTACGAGCTGGTTGCGCGACGAGAGCTTCCTTGCGTCCGGCTCGGTAGAGTAATCCGTGTCCCGCGGACGTCGCTCGACGCTTGGATTGCCAGTCAGGCGGCATCAGGAGTCGCCGCCACCGCGCTAGGTTCGGAATCTGGGTCGCGCCAGCAACGCCTAATGTAGGAGCATCGACTATGGCCGGAAGCATCCGCCGTCGAGGAGCGAACACCTGGGAGCTCACCGTTGACCTCGGCCGTGACCCCGTCACCGGCCAGCGCCAACGCCGTTTCGAGAGCTTTAGGGGCACGAAGAAAGCCGCCCAGCAACGCCTGACAGACCTCTTGAGCACGCGCGATCGTGGGATCGACATTCAGCCAACCAAGGTCACGTTCGGGGAGTACCTGGCGCGCTGGCTCACGGACTACGCCGCAGTCAGCGTGGCGCCTTCCACGCTCGCTCGCTACCGCATCGCGATCGACAAGCACATCTCGGCCCACCTTGGCAATCGGCTCCTGGCTGAGCTGCGGCCGATGGACATCCAGCGGCTCCACAGCACCTGCCTCGGCGAGAAGCTCTCCCCGAGAACCGTGGTCCAGCACCATCGGATAGTTCGCGAAGCGCTCAAGCACGCCGTCCTCTGGCAGCTGATACCTGCAAATCCCGCAGACGCCGTTTCGCCCCCTCGGTATGAGCGCAAGGAAATGGCGGTGCTCGACGGAGAGGGAGTGCTACGTCTGCTGGAGAAAGCGGAGAGGTCCTTCCTTCACCCCATGATCTTCCTGGCGGTCGATTCCGGCGCGCGCGTTGGGGAATTGCTTGGGCTGCGGTGGTCGGATGTCGACTTCGAAAGCCGAACGCTGCGGATCGTCCGCACCGTCCAACGCATTCCCCGTGAAGGCATCGCTTTCCGCTCGACGAAGACATCGAAGTCGCGACGAACGATCCCCTTCTCCCACGCCACCTGCGAGATCCTTCGAACGCACCGCGACCGCCAGGACGACTTCCGGCGCTCGCAGGGTGCATCGTATCTCGACCAGGACCTCGTGTTCGCCCAGGCGCATGGAGGGCCGTTCGAGCCCGTCCAGATATCGCACGCGTTCGGAAAGCTCATTCGCAGCAGTGGCCTCCCGCGAGTCCGCTTCCACGATCTCCGCCACACCGCCGCGACGATCATGCTTGCAAGAAACATCCATCCCAAGGTCGTGAGCGAGCGCCTGGGCCACGCGTCCATCCACATCACGCTGGACACCTACTCCCACGTGCTCCCTCACCTCCAGGACGAGGCAGCGACAGCGATGGACCAGGTCCTGCAATCGAGGGTCGACCACCCTTCGACCGGGAACCGGAGCGTGCGCGGCCGTGCATGACAGCAGCAGACGGCCTGGGCTTGTCACCCTGGAAGTGGTGGACCGACCCCTGGGCCCTGCTTTGCCCCGAGATGCCGTTGGTGTGCGGGAGCCCCAACGGCCATGAAGGCGGGCCCCTTTGGCCACATGAGGTTAGTTGTCCCACTCACCGGGTGAAGAACGGTCGCCGAGACGTCGAGTGCCACGCTCGTCGAAGAGGCCGTGGCAGGCCGCCGTCGCCGCTTTCAAACCACCAACCCTTAGCCGCCGCGGATTCCGCTGTCGCCCCGGGGCGCTCCGAGAGCGCTGAGGCGAGGACCGCGCGAATCAGTACAATGCCCTCGAACGCCGACGCCGCGGGAGGCACCGTGTCCGAACTCGTCCACCGAACTCAAGAGGTCGCTCCCGCACCCATCGACACCAGCCTTCAGCGATTCGAGGAGGTGCTCACCTCCGTTATGGCCCAGTTGGGCCTCCCATCGGAAGGCGCCATGGTGTCATTCGACCAGCGGGGCCGTGTACTGCGGAATTTCGAAGATGCGATTGACACGCTGGACGACGCCAGGCGCGCGCGCTCCATGTATCTGTCGAAGTTCATGGTCGCAGTAGGTGCAGGCTTGTTCGACGCGGCGCTGAACTACATGTGGGACGAGACAATCTCGGAGCTCCGGCGGAGAGTAGCTGGTTATGACCTGGCATATTTCTTCGATTTGGCGGTTAAGGATCCGGAGCGCCGCAAGGGCCTACAGACCGACGAAGACCTTCTGAAGGTCGATGACTTCGATCTCATACGGGCCTCCAGCGATATAGGCCTCATCTCATCGGTTGGCCACAAGCAACTCGACCTAATTCGCTACATGCGGAACTACGCGAGCGCCGCTCATCCTAACCAAAACGAAATCACAGCATTGCAGCTGCTCGGTTGGCTCGAAACATGTATCAAAGAAGTAATCACACTTCCAGAAACGGCGGTCGTTGCGGAGACGAAGCGACTCCTCGTGAACGTGAAGACCCAAAAGCTCTCCCAGCAGCGGGCCGCCGAGATCTCGAACTTCTTTGAAGATATCCAAGCCGACCAAGCCGACAACCTTGGCGCCGGGCTCTTCGCCATCTACTGCCAAGCAGATTCTCTCGAAGATGCTCGAGACAACATCCGGTTGCTGTTCCCTCGTCTTTGGGGGAGCATCAGCGAGGGGCAGCGCCAGAGGCTCGGTGTCAAGTACGCACGATTCGCCGCTAATGGGGATCAGCGTGAGGCAGAGCTGGCCCGTGAACTCCTTGATGCCGTTGACGGTGCAAGCTACCTGCCCGAGCCGATCCGAGTCGCAGAAATTTCGTCGGCCGTCGAGGAGTTAGTTCGTGCTCACCGCGGATGGGACAACTTTTACGCGGAACCGCCCCGAGCGAGGCTACTGGCGGCCGCAGTGGGCGACCGACCCGTACCCGACGGAGTCCGTGACGATTACGTTCTCGGCCTCGTTGAGGCATACCTCACGAATGGGAACGGCGTTGCCCGGAACGCGGAGCCGGTCTACCGACAGCTGCTGGAGCAATTCAGCCGCCAGGAAGCCGAAGCAGCACTACTATCGTTCACGAACACGACAATCGCCGGCAAGTTGCAGCTGAGACTCGCGCAGGAGAAATTCGGAGAGATGTTGGAGCTGATCGAGCCGAAGCTAGGGCGCCGCCATCAGGAGGTGCTCACGGCGATGCGTGCATCCAAAGCTCCGCTCGACAAGCTGGCCGGCGATACCAGGGTCAAGCGCCTCGTGGCAACGTTCACCCGGTGAGTGCGGCTCGGGAAGGTCGAGTGGGCCACTCAAGACGTTCGATGGGATGTCGGGCTCCGGGCTCACCGAGGCTTCGCACGCACGATCGGTGTCAGCCCCGAGTTGCCGTACATGCCCTTGATGAGTTCTGCGCACTCGTCGCAAAGCAGCGACTCGCTGCCGTCATAACCACGGAAAATCCATTGCGTGGGGTTGTTGCGCCGGACGTACTGGCAGGTTGGGCCGGCGCACTTCGTCCCGGTTGCTCCCTCCGCGCGGCGTTGCGTGCGAGGCCATGTCGAAACGTTGGTCGGCAACTTGTCGGCAGATTGGTGGTCCGAGCCCTGTCTTGGCACTTTTTATCGTCAACTCCAGATTCGGATTTTGGTAGGCCCGGAGAGATTCGAACTCTCGACCAATGGATTAAAAGTCCACTGCTCTACCGCTGAGCTACAGGCCCACCTTCGAGGATACTCAAGCACGTCCTCCCGCGCATCGGGCCGCTCCCGCCCGAGCTGCGCGTTCCCGCGTTCGACCGTGGGCCTGAGTTTCCGGGGCGGGAGCCTGCGCTGCCCGCCACACGACGACGCTCCCGTTGAGTCTTGCCCGAGTGGTGTTGCTGTGGACCTGCGCCCCACGTGTCCTTTCTCGATCTTCCCCCTGTGAACCCCCCTCGCCGCTGCCGACCACCCCCTTGGGACGCCACGCGTGAAAGGGGTACCTGCGATGTGGAGTCACAGGGCACTCGCCATCAGCGCCGCGATGGTCGTCACGGTGACGGTGGTTGGAGTGGTGTTGGCAAGCACCGCCTCCACCAATGGTGACCACTCGAGGACGGGGGAAGGCCAGGGGGCCATCTCCGGGTTCGATGTGTCGACCGTCCACTACACCCTGAATCGATCCGACCCATCGAAGATCGACGGTGTGGAGTTCATGCTCGATGACGCGCCCCCTGCCGGCGCCACCATCCGGGTCAAGATTGGCTCGACCAGCGAGACCTGGTACCACTGCCAGGCCCGTGCCCGCCAGGTGTCATGCGAGACGACGGCGCCACCGGCCCTCATCGAACTTGCCAACGAACTCAAAGTCATCGTGGCCCAATAGCGTGGCGGGGCGCCCGTGGGAGGTTCCGCCATGTTGAGTAAGGCCGGTATCGGGGTGGGCCTGCTGTTGGGGGTCGTGCTGGGCATCCTCTTTGCCCCCACCTCCGTCCACGGACAGGTGACGTACGCGACCACTTCCGGCACGAGCATGGCACCCGCGTTCATGACCGGCGACCTTGTGCTCCTCCGCAGGAGCGGCCCGGTCGGAGTGGGAGATATCGCCGGGTACCGGAGCGGGTCGACCGGAAAGGTGGTCGTTCACCGGGTCATCGCCGAAACCGATGGGCGGCTGACGTTCAAGGGCGACAACAACTGGTGGGTCGATTCCTATCAGCCAACACAGGCTGAGGTTGTCGGCAAGCTCTGGATTCACGTTGAAGGGGGCGGAAAACACATCGCGGCCATCGACCCGAAATGGGTCTACGGGGCGCTCACTGGAGTTGTAGGGATGACACTCATGGCACCTGGCGAGGCAAAGCGCTCACACCGGCGCCGGCGGGCGGGGCTGACGCAGACACCGTTCGCTGGAGACATCGCCCAGGCGATTCTCGTCCCGTTGCTGATCGTGGTGGCAGTCGCTGGCGCCGTGGCAGTCACGGCATTCCGCACTCCCGAGGAGCGGGCGACGTACCGTGACGTGGTGGCGCGTCATAGCGGCATCTTCAGCTACACGGGCGCGGCGCTCCCCGGCCCGGTCTACGCGGACTCGCTGGTTCGGACCGGTGACCCGATCTACACCAACCTTGTCTCGAAGGTGAGCGTTTCTTTCGCCTACAACCTGGATGTCCCCCGGGCCGAGGACGTGCGGGGGACAATTCGCCTGTTCGCCGTCACGCGCGACATCACCGGGTGGGAGCAATCCGCCGACCTGGTGGCCGCGACTTCGTTCGAAGGCACGCAGGCCACAGTTGGCACCGAAGTAGACGTCGCCGCCCTGATGCTCCTCGCCGCCGACCTCCAGGAGGCGACCGGGGGTTCAGTGCGGTACTTCACCACTGCCGTCACCGCGGAGGTGGTGGTGACCGGTTCAGTCGACGGCCAGCCATTCCAGGCCCCGTTCCAGCCGTTTGTGACGCTCCGCCTGACCCCGCCAAACGAGATCTTCGTGGAGACCTCGATGACCCGGGACTTCGAAAGCGTCCCGCCCATCCACTCAGCCCAGGAGGGCACGGCCTTCTTCCCGGTGCAGGACCTGACGATCGCCGTGCCGGACCAGGTTGACGCGACGCTTGGGCTGGTGGTCGCCGATGTCTCTGTGAAGCGCGCGCGGGCGGTCGCGGGGACCCTGGCGCTGGTGGCCGCGGTCACCGCGCTGGCGATGATGGGCCTCATGGCCTGGGCGTTGAGGTCGCCCGCCGCCCGGATCCAGGCACGGTATGGGCGAAGGCTGGTCCGGGTTGCCGGGCTGGTTCCCCCGGCGGGAGCCGTCTCGCTCAAGTCTTTGGAGGACCTGGTCCGGGTGGCCGACCGGTACCAGTCAATGATCCTCTGGGAGCATCACCGCGACCGCGACACATTCTGTGTCCAGGAAGAGGCGATGGCCTTCGTCTATGCCGAAGAGGCCGGGGGCGCAGCGTGAGCGGCGCGCGGCCGGCGATGCTTGGCATAGCCGTGCTCGCCGCTGTCGGATACACGGGGCTCCTGCAGGTGGGCACCGCGGCAAACACCGTGCCTTCCTCGCGCGCGGGCGTCGAGACTCTGCCGATAAGTCCCGGCGAACTTATCCCCCCTCAGTGCCAGGGGTTGCGCCTCACCTTCGTCATCCGGGGCGCGGGGCTCGTTGGAGGCTCGAAGGATAACGACCTGATCCTCGGCGGCCCCGGCCTGGACGAACTCCAGGGCCGCACCGGCGACGACTGCATTGTCGGCGGCGCGGGGGACGACCACATCGATGGGGGTGGAGGCCGGAATGTCTGCCTTGGCGGCCCCGGGAACGATGTCTTCCACAACTGCGCGATCTGGGAACAGTAGGCACGCACGCATCTTCGCTGTGCTCCACCAGTCCCCACGGTGCCCTCTCGGGACGCGTCGGCGCCCGGCGAGACCAAACGGCCGGGGATTCGCACCGGAAGTCGCTCGAATGGCCACCTGGCCGCGAAATCAGGCGCGATCGGACTGTGGTTTGGGGTGCCAGGGGCCGACAGCCCGAGCAGACCGGGAGCGGTCATGCGCCGCCCCCTGCCTCTGAAGGAGGTGTCCGGTGGGACACACTGTACGCACCAACCGGTGGCGCATTCTCGTCTTAGTGATCCTGCTGTTGATCTTCGGCCCGGTGGTGCTGTTCCAGTTCTGGCAGCCATGGGCCCGCGTGACAACGGACCCGTCGCAGGGCGGCTGCCCCGTCGGGACAACCCTCCTGGCGAAGTTCGAGTGGTCCGGTGGCCGCTACAAATTCGAAAAGCCCACGGGGAACGAGGGCGTCGTGTTCGTCGTCGGCGACGCCACAGGGGGATCGTGGACATCCACCCTCCCCGTCAGCTTCGTCATCCTCAAGGGATCGACCGGCTACGCGTGGACCGAGTACAACCCCGCGGCCTTTAGCGGCACGTTCTCGAAATCGATCCTTCCCCCAAACCCGGGCGGAAACATCCCGGATATCTCGAATATCCAGTTCTGCGGTTCGGAAGAGGCTGAAGCAGGCCTGCGCGTGACCAAGACAGTCAACTGGAATGGCGTCACGCCCGACACCGCGAAAACCTTCACTGTCTGCATCAGCGGACCTTCGTTCCCCGCCACTCCGGATTGCAAGGTCGCCGACTTCGACGGCGGGACACTGACGTGGTTCGGCCTCGACCCGGGTGTGTACGTGGTCACCGAACAATCTCCCGGGGCCGCGTGGGAAGTGACCCTTCCCGGCGCTACGACGGTTGTGGCCAGCCAGGTGGCCTCGGCCGGGGTAACCAACACCTACCGGCTCGGGGCGCTGGCGATCACGAAGTCCGTTGACTGGGGCGACGCCCAGCCCGACTCGAGCCAGCAGTTCGAAATCTGCATCGAGGGGCCATCCTTCCCGGCCGGCGACTGCAAGACCGTCACTTTCGAAGGTGGGGCCCTGACATGGCAGGACATCCTCCCGGGCGAGTACGTCGTTGAGGAGCGCGGCGTGGATGCGGCCGAGTGGACCGTGACCATCGACGCGACGCCAGTGACAGTGCCCGTCGGTGGAGGCACCGCGACCGTCGCCGTGCGAAACGAACGTCTCCAGCCTCCGGGTCACCTCCGGGTGGTGAAGGTAGACCTCGGCACCGCGGCGGCCTCTGGCACCTGGGTGTTCACCGCATCGGGGCCCACCACTCCCGGCCCGGTTTCGATCACGGACACCGGCGAGGCAACCTTCGCCGACCTTGAGCCCGGTTCCTACTCGGTTACCGAGACCACGGGCAGCGGCGAGGCCTGCGTGATTGGTGTGAGCGAACCGGGTGCGTTCGAAACGCTCCACGGCGCCACCGGCAACCCGGCCCTCGCCGAGGCGGGGCTCACGATGGGCGACATTGGCGTGTTGGCCGGCGAAACCACAACCGTCTACTTCTTCAACCGCAGCTGCGGCAGCGTACTCGGCTCCCCGGCGCTGTACATCCAGAAGTACGAAGATCCGTCCGGAAACCGCACGGGCGAAACCGGACTCTCCGGGTTCCAGTTCATCGTCAAGCGCGATGGCGTGCAGGTTGGCGCCGCCGTGACTTCGCCGGCGGGTGGGTTGATCGTGCTCTCCGGCCTCGATGCGGGCATGTACACCGTCGAGGAAGTGGCCCAGGCCGGGTACCGTTTCACCGGTACCCGCGTGGACCGCGAGGCCGATGGCTCGTATGACAGCGAGCATGAAGGCCAACCAGCCGCGGTCGAGTTGCTCCATGCCGGCGATGCCGCGTGGATCACGTTCTACAACCAGCCTCGCATCAACGTTCGTGTCACGAAGGTCGAGACCGGGAATGGCGCGAGTTCGCCGGGTGCGGGCTGGACGTTCACCCTCTCTGGCTGTGGCATCGCCGAGCGCACCGGTGTGACCGGGGCCGATGGCACGCTTACCTTCACCGACCTCCCGCCGGCGGTGGGCTGCGAGTACACCGTTACGGAGGCCGTCGCTTCTGGATGGACTGTCTCGCCGTCGGCGTCACAGCTGGTGGGGTCGGCCATCGCCGGCGCCACCGTGGATGTACAGTTCACCAACCGCCGGGAGCCAACACCGACGCCGGCTCCGACCAGCACCCCGGTTCCCACGGGCACTCCTACTCCGGAGACGCCATCCACTCCGGGCACGCCGGAAACGCCCACAACCCCGACGCCGACCGGGACGCCGGCGGTCACCCGGACACCTGGAGCCACGGAGACGCCAACCGCGGTCCCGGCCGAGCCGACAGAGACGCCCGACTCAGGAGTCGTGGGGGAGAAGACGCCACGTCCGCCAATCAGTGGGCAGTCTCCTGATTCAGGCGGGTCGAGCTCGATGGCGATACTGCTCGCGGCGCTGGTGCTCTTCGGGTTGAGCGCGGTCGCCGGGGGCCTGGCCTTCCGTCGCCGCCAGTAGCAGGGCGGGCGGTGGGGCGCAGGGTAGCCTGGAAACGGCTGCCCTGCGCTTTTTTTGACCGGTCCGTGCGATGGCCAATCCGGGGCGCGCTCTCCCGGGGGGAGCGGGCGCCCCGGGCTACGATGTCGCGTTCCGGTGTACGGTCCGTGTACATCTGCCGGTGGTCACGCGCGTCCGTGGCGTCTCCGAAGATGGAGGGAGCAATGCTAGAGGAGAGCTCCATGACCTGGACCGGTTGCGAGGAAACGACATGGTGGTTGACGTGGGCACTGCGCCAGGAAGCGACGCAGATCCGGCTTGCCGACGCCCTTACCGACAACGAGCCCGCCAGCCAGATCATCGAATACATGATCGCCGACATCCAGCCCAACGTGGCCGGTTGCGTGCGCGCGGAGCTCTCCGAGCTCCCCGAGGCGACGGTGTTCGCGATGCTGGCGGCGTGGCGCCAGGCGTTTGACGGCGGGAAACCGTTCGAGGTTGCGTCGGCGCGGCCCGTCGAGTTGATGGGGACGGCCCGGCGCCGCAGTGTGCGGCTTGTCGTCGATGTCAACGAAGCAGGGGTCCGGGCCGAATTGAGCCACATCGAGACGCGGCACCCCCGCTGGGCGAGAAGCGCCGCCGATGCCATCCACCTCCGCCGCGTCGGCAGCTTGGGCTGATACGACTCGCCTGCGGCACCAGCCGGACGTTCGCCGCGCCCCCGGACCGCCACCATCGAATGGTGACCGTGTCCTGCCGCCCCGGGGACTCCGTGTGCCCGGACCAGCGCAGCCGCGTGTCTTCTGCCAGCCCCCAGCCGGTGCCGCAAGTCGGGGGCAATTGACCACATCGCCGCACCGGGATGTCGCCAGACGGCCGTTGGGCCTCCAGAAATGGGCCAGTCGGTCGCTGCCGCATGGTAGCTCTGATACGAGTATGTTCCACACTGGCAATCGAGCGGAGCGGGTCGCCTGCCCGGCGTTGCGGAGGCAGGCGCGACCGGACGATTGTTATAGTTGTGCGCAGCGGCTGCGGAAGAACGGGCGCGCCAAATGGCGGGCGAGGAGTGGAAGCATGCGTTCGATCGCCATAGACCGGAAGTCCTCGCCGTGATCGCGAGGACTCCGGAGCGCTGGCTACGGCCAGGATCGATCGTCGCCGGTTACCTGGTTGTGGCCGGGGCCTGGATCCTGCTCAGCGGAAAAGTCGTCGACATGATCGTCGGCGACGACCACGACCTCTTCGCCTTTTTCGAGGTCGCCAAGGGCCTCGCGTTTGTCGCGGTCACCGGCCTGTTGTTGCTGTACCTTCTGCGCCGGTACACAGATCAACTGGAGACTATCCACGCCGAGGAGAGGCGCATCGCGCGCCTGGCGGAGCTCAGCCCGAACCCCGTGGTCGAGTTCGCGGCCGACGGTTCTGTGGCGGCAACCAACCAGGTGACCGTCCAGATCGCGCAGGCGCTGGGGGTCGGTGTGAACGGCCTCCTGCCTCCCGACGCCGAAGAACGGGCGCGCGAGTGCATGGCCGCGGGCACCCACGTCAGCAGCGTCCTGCACACGGTTGGCGGGACCAGCTGGCGCTGGGCGTTCTTCCCGACCGACCCGCCGGTGAGCGCCTATGGCTACGGCTACGACCGCACCGAGGAGACCCGCCTCGAGGTCCAGGTGCAGCATGCCGCCCGCATGGAGTCCGTGGGACGGCTCGCGGCAGGGGTTGCCCACGACCTCAACAACTTCCTGATGGCCATCGGCGGATACCGGTCGCTTGTGGCGATGAAGCTCCCGAAGGATGAGCCCGCCAGCGAAGAGCTCGCGGGTATGGGCGAACAACTGGAGGCGGCCCAGGAGCTCGTCAAGAAGCTGATGCTGATCGCGCGCATGCGCACTGCGCCAGAAGACGTGGCGCGCGTCGACCTGTCGGAACACATGGAGTCCATCGCCGCCACCATTCGCCACCTTCTCCCCTACCACATCGAGTTCGAAGTCGCAGTGACGGCGGTCCCGTGCCTGGTGGAAGTCGATCTGCGGGAACTCGAACAGGCACTCCTCAACCTGGCATCGAATGCGGTGGACGCGATGGCGACGGGCGGCACGCTCCGTCTTTCGGTGCGCCGCGCGCCCGACGGGCACGTCGCGGTCCAGGTCGCCGATACGGGCGAGGGCATTTCCGCGGACGTTCTGCCGCGGATCTTCGACCCGTTCTTCACGACCAAGGAAGTGGGAAAGGGCACGGGACTCGGGCTCGCTTCCGTGTATACCTTCGCGACCCGCAACCGGGGGTCCGTGGAAGTCGAGAGCAAGCCGGGACAGGGGACGTGTTTCAGCCTGCTGCTGCCGCCGCCCCCGGCGGAAGGTTGACCTCGGCCAGCTGCGCCGCGTGCAACGAGGTGTCCGCCATCGGGTATCCCAGGTAGACCCCCTGGCCTTCATCGCAGTGGATGCCCAGGAGCACTTCGGCCTGCTCCATCGACTCCACGCCCTCCGCGATGACGCGAAGGCCGGCCTGGTGTACGAGCCGGATGATCCCTGCAATGAAATCGCGGTGGCGCCGTGAACGCGTGATCTCCACGACGGCGCTGCCGGCGAACTTGAGCCCCGAGACGGGGAGGTTGGCCAGGTGGCCGAGCGGCGTTGCGCCAGATCCGAATCCGTCGATGACGATGCCGATGCCCAGCCGGTCGATCGCTTCGAGCATTTCGTTCACGCCCGATGCAGCGAACTCCATCGATTCGGTGACCTCGATATCCAGGAGTTTCCCGGGCAGCCCCTCCTGGGCCAGCACGCGCGAAAGGCGCGGCGCAAACAGCGGGTCGAGCAGTTGCACCGGCGAGACATCCACGTGCAGGCGGACGCCCGTCGCCCGGTACCGCCGGACGTGGCGGCGGACAGCCTCGCGCAGCGCCCATTCGCCGATGGGAGCCATGTACCCGCTCCGCTCGGCAATGGGGGCGAATTCGGAACGGGGGATCTCGCCATACCGGGGATGGCGCCACGAGAGGAGCGCCTCGACCGCTACCGTCGCCCCGGAAGCCAGGGACCTGATCGGCTGATAGGCGAGGGTCAGCTGTCCGGACCCGAGCGCGTGCGCGATATCCTGGCGGATGGCCATCTCCCGGCTGGCGACCCGCCCCAGGTCGGGCGTGTAGATTTCGACCCCGGTCTTGTCGTGTTTGGCACGGGCGAGCGCCAGGTCGGCCGACCGGAGGATCGCGCTCGAGTCCCGTCCGTCGGCCGGCGCGAAAGCGACTCCGATGCTGACCGAAAGTGGTGTAAACCCGGCACCAGCGTCGCACGCGGCGATGCGGGCCCGGATCTCCCGCGCGCAATCTTCCATGGCCGGCCGGTCCAGCGCGGTCGAGCCGGTCGCAAGGACCACGAACTCGTCGCCCCCAAGGCGGAACGCCGCGACACCGCAATCATGTCTCCGGAGCACGGTCGCGACACGCCGCAGCGAGTTGTCTCCTTCTTCGTGGCCGAACCGGTCGTTGATGCCCTTGAAGTCGTCCATGTCCATCAACATCACGGCCAGCGGTTCTCGCCGGCGCCATGCCTCATCGAGCCGTGCCAGCAGCGCCCGGCGGTTCTCCAGCCCCGTGAGTGGGTCCGTGTAGGCCAGGTATTCGAGTTCGCGGGCGTATTCGACCTCGGCGCTGACATCTTCCTGGAACGCGACGAAGTGCGTCGGGTCGGCGCTCCCGCGGGGGAGCGGCGTCACGGTTTGCGCCACCGTGTAGAGTCGCCCGTCGCGACTTCGGTTCACCACGCGCGAGGTGAAGCAACGCCCGGTCGTGATTTCGGACCACAGCCGCGCGTAGTAGTGCCGGTCGTGGAGCCCCGACTGGAGGATGCGCGGGTTCTGGCCGATCGCCTCCTCCGGTGTCCAACCGGTGACGCGCGTAAACGCTGAGTTCACCCAGATAATGGTCCCGGAGCGGTCGGTAACGAAGACAACGTTCCCCGCCGCTTCGAGGGCGGCGTGGGCGAGCGTGTTGGAGAGTCTGTTCTGGGCCGGTGTCGGCGTTCGCCTCGGGCTCATGTATTCCTTCCTTCCAGACTCAGGCGGCCGGTTTCCCGGCCATCCCCACCGCGAGCGCGGGCGGGCCTGGCGCCCGTTACGCGGCTGTAACCCGATCCCCGTCTCCCTAACCTTCGGTAGTCCCACAGACAGATTCAGCCCCTCCGTAAGTTAGGGATGCCCCGGATGCCCCCTCAGGGGTTTTCCCCCCGGAGGTTGGGTGTCTTTTCTCCGTGTCAGGGATGAGTCGCACTCCCGAACCCCTGAGTGACGACTCGGTGAACCGCTACCGGTTCGCAACTTTGTCCGAGGGGCTCAACATGAACGCATCCAACTCACTCCGCCTGGTGCACGGCAACTACCCCGATTTCAGGACGCCGCGGCAATACGCCGAACCGGCCCACACCGCCCCGGCCCGCCCGCCAGTCGCCGTGGTGCTTTCTCACGGGGGAGCGCACTCGGCGGAGTTCCTGCCCGTGCTCGCGGGTCTCGGCATCACGGCTCTCGATCGCCCCTTCGACGGCGACGCGGCCCGCATCGTCGCCGCAGTCCAGCCGGCGCTCACCGTCGCGATTTGCGACCCCACGCAGGACGACGGCGCCGCCATGATCGCCTCGGTCGCCACGTCCCCCGGCGGACGGCTGCTGGTCATGAACACCTCGCGGTCGACAATCGGGACCATCGTGGCGCTCGAACTCGGCGCCGATGCGGGGCTGAGCCTGTTCGAGGATGCCCGGGTGGTGCGCGCCACCGTCACCGCGCTGCTTCGCCGCGTCCAGGTCAACCTCGAGCCGCACCCCCCGGCGGCCGAGCTCGCGCAATTGCGTCTCGGCAACCTGGTCGTCGACCGCGACGTCTGCGAAGTGCGCGAAGGCGACGAACTGGTCCCGCTCACGCGGACCGAGTTCCAGATCCTCGCCTACCTCGCCCGGGAAGCCGGGAAGGTGCGGAGCCCCGGCCAGATTATGTCGGCGATCCACGACTACACCTACACCGATGCCGAAGCGCAGCAGGCCGTGAAGGTCTACATCCGGCGCATCCGGCGGAAGCTCGCGGAGTGCTCCAGCCAGTCAGTCGCCATCGTCAATGCGCGCTCGTTTGGCTACCGGGTCGAAGTCACCGCCGCCGGGTACGAGGCTGCCGCCGCCTGAACCAATCACAGGTGGTCCCCCCGCCTGCACTCGGAGAGAACCATGCGTGCCAGGACCGCCCTGCTCATCGACCCCGCCCGTGACCTGCCCGCGTCCGCGCTGGCCGACCTTGAGCGGCTCGGGATCACCGTACTGGCGACCACCGGTTACGGCCTCGAGGCATTGCAGACCGCCCTCGCCGGCCACCCCGACCTGGTCATGGTCCGGGTCCAGGCCCCGGTGGCCCGGGCCATCGACCTTGTCGCGCGAATTCACGACGCTCTGCCCGATTCGGTCATCGTGGGCGTTACCGATGAGTCATCCACCGGTGCTTCCACCCGGGTGCTCGCCGCGGGCGCGGCAGCCTGCCTGGATCGAGGCGACCGCGCACCCGAGTTCACGCGCGCCATCGAGTCGGCGCGCCGCTACTTCGAACGCAGGCAGCAGGGCGCCAGCCTCGCGGCGAGCCAGGGGGGCCAGGTCATCACCCTTCTTGGTGCCAAAGGAGGCGTCGGCAAGACAACCATCGCCACCAACCTGGCCATCTCCCTCGAACACGAATCCCACCTGGCCGTCGCCCTGGTCGATGCCGACCCGCTCTTCGGCGATGTCGCGCTCGCGCTGAACCTGGAGGTGCATCGTTCGATCGCGGACGCGGTGGCCGATGTGGAGACCCTTCAACACGGGAATATCCGCCACTACATGACCAGCAGCTACGGCGTCTGGGTGCTTCCAGCGCCGGCGAACGTCGAGGCGGGCGCCACGGTCTCCCCAGAGAGGTTGGAACTGCTCGTCACCAGGCTGCGACACGCCTTCGACTTCGTCGTCGTCGATACGGGCGGGGCCTACACCGAACTCACCGGGGTGGCGGCCGATTGTGCCACGACGCGGATCCTGGTCACGACTCCCGAGTCGAACGCGGTACACGACGCCGCGCGCGCCGTCCGCTGGCTGGCGCAGCGGCCCGGTGGTGGTGGCGGGCGGCTGCGGTTGCTCCAAAACCGCACGGGGATGCGTGGAGGGATGCGGGAGGCCGAGGTGGCGCGGGAACTGGATGTCCCCGTGTCGTGGTCGCTCGATGAGGATAGCCGGCTCGTACGGGCGATGCAGGCGGGCACGCCGTTTGTGGAGTGTTACCCGCGCAGCCGGGTTTCGGTGGCCATTCGGGGACTGGCATCGTCGTTCATCGGTGGCGCGAGTGGCCTGCAGGGCCCGCCCCCGGCCAGTCCTGGCCGGCGTGCCTTCGCCAGCCTGATGCCGCGTTCGGCGTAGGGGAGAACCGCATGGCCGCCGAGGGACTTCACCTATGCCGATGCGGGGGATTTCCCCGGCCCGCCACGGGCAAATCCCCCGCCCTCCTTCGGAGATTTCCACGCGTATCTGAGGGGTCCGCTGAGGCCCAGAGTTGTCACCAGCCATTCACCACTCGTGCCACAGACGGCACATCGAGGAGATCATCAGTGAACAGCAACGTATCGACCTTGTCGTCCCAGGAACGCGACCGGATCATCGAGGAGCACCTGCCCCTTGTCCGCTACGTGGTCCGCAAGATGCACGTGGCCAATGCGCCTGTCGGGCTTGAATTCGACGATCTCGTTGGCCATGGCACGCTCGGACTTATCCAGGCGGTGGACCGCTTCGACGGGAGCCAGGGCGTCCAGTTCAGCAGCTTCGCGATTACCCGCATCCGCGGCGCCGTCCTCGATGCGCTCCGGGCCCTCGACCCGGTGGGCCGCCCGACGCGCACGCTCGCCAAGCGCCTGGATGCAACCTACAACACCCTCGCCCTGGAACTGGGCCGCGAGCCAAGCGCCTGCGAAGTGCAGCAGGCCGCGGGCGTCGCCGCGCCGGAGTACTGGCGGGCAAGGGCGGCCACCAGTCTGACCGTTGTGCCGATCGAACATCCCTCCGACAGCGAACACAGCTGGGAAGACCGCCTGGTGGATGAGTCGGCGACGGTCTCCACGGGCCTGGAACAGCGCGATATGGCGGAATGCCTGAGCAAGGCAATTGCCGACCTCCCCGATCGGGAGCGCCTCATTCTCTCCCTCTACTATGTCGAGGGGCTGACGCTGAAGGACATCGCGCGCGCCCTGGACATCTCGGAGACCCGGGTGTCGCAGCTCTTGCACCGTTGCTATGCACGGCTCCGGGCGAACCCGGCATTGATCGATGCAGCCTGATGCGGTGGCGGACCATATATCGCAGTAGAGGCGCTATCCGATCACTGATTGTGATGGCGCCTTTGTTGCTCCAGCCGATCCCTTGAAACCGCGCCGGCAGTTGGACAGCAGTTGTGCGGGCTGCCTCCGCTCCGGGCTCAGGCGCCGGACCGGAAAAATAAAGCAGATTTCGCTCAACCGTAGACTCGCTTGTTGCAATTTCACCCCGCGTGTACTAGGGTCGTCATAACGCATTAAGGCTGTTTCCGCCCATGGCGATTATGGAAAAAGGCCAACGCAACACGGCCGGCCGCCCGGCACTACGCCTCGTACTCGCAGACGACCACGCCATCTTGCGCCACGCCCTCGCTACGCTCCTCGACGCCCAGGCCGACGTGCAGGTCGTCGCACAGGCGTCCGACGGCCGGGAGGCGATCGACGCCACCGAGCGACTCCGCCCCGATGTCGTCATCATGGATGTCGGCATGCCCCGCATGAACGGCATCGAGGCTACCCGCCAGATCCACGAGCGCTTCCCCGCGACCAAGGTCATTGTCCTGAGCGCCTATGGCGATTCGGCCGCGGTGGGCGGCGCCCTCGCCGCGGGCGCCTGCGGCTTCATCATCAAGCGCTCCGATATCGAAGAACTCGTCCTCGCCCTTCGGCTCGTGGCCACCGGGAATGTCTACGTGTCCCGCGAGCTGGCAGAACAAATGGACATCGGCGAACTGACCTTCGCCGCCCGCAACCACGGACAACAGTCGACGTCACTGACCGAGCGCGAGCGGGAAGTCCTCCAGCTCATCGCTGAGGGACACACGCTGCGAGCGATCGCCGACCTGCTGGTGCTCAGCCCGAAAACGGTTGAGGGGCACAACTCGCGCATCATGGCAAAAGTCGGGGCCAGGAATCGGGCGGACCTGGTGCGGTACGCTGTCGGCGCCGGCCTCGTCCGCACCGACCGGCTTTCCGACACGGGGTAACAACCGCTCGGGCTGCCGAGGGTCTCATTGCACGGCTGGTAATGCACAGGAGGGCGACGTGACTGGTGACCCCGGAGCAGAGGCGCTCCTCGATGCGGTCTTCGACGCGATCCCGAGCATGGTGTTCGTCCAGAGGGCCAGCGACCTGACCTACGTGCGCGCGAATGCAGCCGGACAGCAATTCCACGGCCTGAGTGAGGCTGAACTGACCGGCAAGACCGTGTTCGACCTGTTTCCCCCGGAAGGCGCGACCCGGCTACACGAGCTCCAAACCGAGGCGGCAAGCAACAATCGCTCGGTTCGGGTTGCAGAGGAGGTGGTCGTCACACAGGACGGGCTGCACTACCTGTCGGGTCAGATCGTGCCGCTCGAGGGCGCAGGAGGCCAACCCGGACTGTTGCTCACCGTCATCCGGGACGTCACGGAACAACGCGGGCGGCGCGCCACCTCGGTCGCCTGGTCAGACATCATCGAGAATGCGGAGTGGGGCGTGGCCGTGCTGAGCAGCGATGGGCTTCGCCTTGAGCGCGTCAGTCCCGGCTTCGCGCGAATGCATCGCTTTACGGTCGACGAGCTTGCCGGGCGGCCACGAGAGGACATCGTGGCTCCTGAATCACGCGAAGAGCTGCACCGGATGCTCGATGTCGTCCTGGAACGAGGGCACCACTCGTTTGAGTGTGTCCACCTCCGCAAGGACCGGACAACGTTCCCTGCCCTCGTGGTCGGGAGTGCGGTAGGTGGGACGGATGGCTCTCCGCGGTACCGGCACATCAGCATCCAGGACATCTCATCCCTGAAGGAAACCCAGGCGCAGCTCCATGCGGCCCGGGTCGAGGCGCAGCGCGCGAACCAGGCCAAGAGCGAGTTCCTTTCGCGCATGAGCCACGAACTCCGCACGCCGCTCAACGTGATCCTCGGCTTCGCCCAGGTCCTCCAGCTCGATGAGCTCAGCCCGGGACAATCGGAAAGTGTCGGCCACATCCTCCAGGCCGGCCGGCACCTCCTCGCCCTCATCGATGACGTCCTCGATATCTCCCGCATCGAGTCGGGGAAGATGGCGCTCTCGATCGAGCCCGTCGCCATGGGCGATGCGGTCGAGGACGTGCTCAAGCTGATGCAGCCCCTGGCCGACGAACGCGGCGTGACCCTCACGCATCCCAGTCGGGGGTGCGGCTGCCACGCTTTCGCCGACCGCCAGCGCCTGAAGCAGGTGCTGCTGAACCTGGTAACCAACGCGATCAAGTACAACACCCGGGGCGGCAGCCTCGTGATCGAATGCGCGGACGACGGCGCTCGCGTGCACATCTCGGTCATCGACGACGGGATTGGATTCCCGGAAGACGCACTCGGCCGCCTGTTTGTACCGTTCGACCGGCTGGGTCGTGAGGCCACGGAGGTCGAGGGGACGGGCCTTGGCTTGAGCCTGTGCAAGGGGCTCGTCGAGGCCATGGGCGGGACCATCGATGCCCGCGCGAACCCGGGCGGGGGCAGCATCTTCACCGTCCAGCTCAACCGGGCGGACGCCCCGGCGCTTACTGGCCACGTGGATGGCGGCCACGCGGCGGCGGGACGCGCGTCGCGCGGCGTCGTGCTCTATGTGGAGGACAACCTGGCAAACTTCAAGCTCATCGAGCAGGTGCTCTCGCGGCGGCCCGGCATCAGTGTCATCCCGGCCATGCAGGGCAGCCTCGGCCTGCAACTGGCGCGTGACCACCACCCCGACCTCGTCCTGCTGGACCTGCACCTGCCCGACATGAAGGGCGATGAGGTGCTGCAGCGTCTCCTGCGGGACCCCATGACCGCCTCGATCCCCGTCGTCATTGCCAGTGCCGATGCCACCCAGCGGCAGGTGGAGCGGCTGCTCCGGATGGGCGCGCGCGCCTACCTGACGAAACCAATCGATGTGCCAAGGCTTTTGGAGACCGTGGACGAATTGCTCGGAGATTGAGCGGCAGTAATCCGCGCTCCAGGCCGCCGGCAGGGACCGCGCCTCGCGACGGCGCCAGGAGTCTCCTCCATGACCGTTGGAGACCGATTCCGGAGCGGAATTGGCCCCGGTCGCGGTGTACGGTCGCTGTACACCGCCCGATGCTGGGGCAGAAGCCGCGCCACCGCGATGATCGCTCCGCGGACCGGCATTCGGCCGAAAAGGCGCCTCGGGGGCTATAGGATCCCGAGGCGTCTGGCTTCCCGGGCTGCCCGTTCGCGCCCGCTGACCCCCAGCTTCTCGTAGACCCGGTGTGCCAGCGTCTGCACGGTTGCCGGGGCAATCCCCAGGGTCTCCGCCGCCTCGCGGTAGCTGCGGCCTTCCGCGAGCAGGCCGAGCACCTGGATCTCCCGCCTGGTCAGCCGGTCCGCCACCCGGTTGCGGGAACTCAGGGTGACACTGTGGGCTACCGCGTACGCGCGCGGCACGGGGTCGTACCCGCGTGCCGACAGGATCTGGGCACCCGCCCGCCGGTCCGACTGCCAGGTCTTCTCCGGCACGCGAAGGTCGGCCAGCGCGCAGAGTTCGCCCAGCTGCAGTCTTGTGAGTCCTTCTTCGGTCTGGAATCCCGTGGCCATGCACCAATCGAGTCCGTCCTGGAACTCCGCACGCGCCCGTCGGACATCGCCGCCGCGCAGGGCAAGCAGCGCACGGACGCGGAAGACGGAGAGGGGCCATTCCAGGCAGCTCTGGGTCCGGTGCGGCAGCAGCCGGTCAAGCGCCTCCAGCCAGGCCAGCGCCGCCTGCTGGCTGCCGTGCCAGGCCACGCATTCGGCTGCCGCCAGCGTGGGCCCGAGGTTGTTCAGGTTCGCGTTTCGGGGCGGGAGGGGCGTGTCCGGCTCCGCATCGAGCGAGTCCGGGCAGCGCGCCGCCCACCTGTACCAGTCGGCATCGCCCACGTCCGCGGATGCGAGCCGCCGTCGGGCGTCCTGCAGGTTCTGGAGCGCGGCCTCGGCCGCCGCCCCGTCGCCCCTCAGCGTGGCGTCTCGAAGCCGTACCGCCTCCCCCCGCCAGACCGACATGGCGTTCTCGGGCTCCAGGATGGCCCGCCGATCGCGCCCACCGGCATTCCCCACGAAGTTGTCCCAGATTTCGAATGCGGCCGCGTCCGATGCTCGCCACCGGCTGTTCGACGTTTGCGCTTCGAGCTTCACGGCACGGATCCACGGGTGCGCCCCGCGCCGATCGCCAGAGCTGGCGAGGAACGGGATGTACCAGCTCAGCAGGAACGACCGGTCCCTGGTCAGTCCCAGCGCGCTGCAGTCCGCCATCAGCGAGTCGACCGGGCAGTCGCTCTCCTCTTCGAGCGCCTGCCAGAGCACCACCTTGCGGAACACCTGGTACCGGGTCCGTGCCGTGGCGCCACACCGGGGGAGCAGCCCGTAGCCATCCTCGAGCGACCGCCGGGCTTCATCCATCCGGCCCGGCGCGGCCAGGGCAGATGCCCGAATGCCGTGGAGCACGATCGCCGCATCGGGGACATTCCGGGCGAACGCGAGTGCGTGGTCGAGCTCTCCGATCGCGTCCTCGTAGCGGCCTGCCCCGTCGAGCAGATGCGCGACAAGCTGGACCATCGACGTGAGCCCGGCTGCGTCTCCCTGGCGGTAGGCCGCCGCGAGGCCCCGCTCGATGGTGGGACGCCAGTCCTCGTGAGCGACTCCCACGCTCGAAACGAGACGCCGCGTGGCCTCGCGCGCGTACTGTTCCACGTCGAGACTATCGGGCGGTGGCATGGCGCCAGTGTACAGTCCCCGTACATGACCGGTGAACCGCACGCCCGCGGGTCTGGTGTGACGCAATGCCGGCGCTGGGACGGAAAAAGGTCGGCCTGCTACTCCTCGATCTTTTCGAAGTCACAACGGACCCAGCGGTCCGATGGCACCGGCTGCCATTCGGCCCCCAGGTGCTGGAGGTGCCCGTAGCCGCCCGCGAAGCCGATCCACTTCACCATCCCGGGTTCGAGCTCGTTGGCGCCGCTCCAGTTGCGGTACTGGAAGCCCGCCCAACCGTTGTAGGAGACGAGCTGCCCGGGCTTCACCGAGGGCGACACCTTGGCGCGGACTTCGAAGGAGGCAAGGTC